>Ga0213825_1001712_pt1 | contig 14665 bp, 12 predicted proteins | sample MC6MC0900MG_FD_179896 | JGI IMG/M metagenome (GOLD analysis project Ga0213825, IMG submission 179896) | Enriched soil aggregate microbial communities from Iowa State University, Ames, United States - MC6-MC0900-MG | ecosystem: Environmental > Terrestrial > Soil > Unclassified | place: USA: Iowa... | reverse complement strand
TTTACGGGAACTGCAGGAAAGATTCCCGGATTCACAACAAACCCGTCCTCCATCAACCTGTTTACCAATAAATAAGCCGTCTGCGGCATTGCGGTAGCCACATAAAACACGGGCGTGTTACAGTTTGCCACCAAAGGTATATCGGTTTCCGTAAGAAGATCATTCATCAGTCCGATCCGTTTCATGAGTTTGCTCTGAAGTTCTTCCACTTCCGGTGACAGGAAGATCTTTGCGGCTGCCGTAGCGGCTGCCACCGCCGCGGGCTCCAACTGAGCCGAAAAGGTCAGCGGTCCTCCGAAATTCTTTACCTGTGCATGCAGTTCCGGGTTACCGCATAGTACTACTGCCCCACTGGCTCCGAAAGTCTTACTAAGGGTAGTTACCAGCACCATGTTGTGCGGTACACCGTTCCAATGGCTGTAAGCAAAGCCGGTACCGTTCTTACCCATCCAGCCCGTACCATGAACGTCGTCGATATACAGATGGAGTGCCGGATATCTTTCCGCCAAGTGTTTTAGTTCTTCCACCGGTGCATGGTCTCCGTACATCGAATAAATGCCGTCTGCCATATACCAGACCTTCCTGCCCGAACTTTGGTATTTCCTTAAAAGATCCTCTAACTGTTCCATATTATTGTGCCTGATCATGTGCACCGGAACGCCACCTGCCTTTACCATCTTACAGGCGTGCTGTACACTCCAATGAACCTGATGATCCATTACCACCACATCATCACTGCCCACTGCCTGCGGTATAACCCCCAAATGCGCCAGCGTACTGTTTTTACAGACGATGACCTGCCGGTTAAACATGGTGCGCAGCAGGTCTTCCAATTCTGCATACAGCGGGTGCGATATATAAGTCTTTGAAAGCGGGAACTGTGTACCATACTGCATCACGGCATCTGCTGCAGCCTTTTTCAGCCGAATGTCCTGTTCCATTCCCAAATAGCCCGTTGTGGCAAAATGCCAGCAATCGGTATTATTAATCCTTAAAGACTTACCGGTTAACACCTTGTCTTGTGCGTACAAATGCACCGCATTCCGGATACGGGCATTTTCAATAAAACTGTTTATTGTTTCAAATGCGTTGTTGTGGTTAATTTTAGCCATAATTTTCTTTTTATTTTTCTAAAGTTGGAAATTAAGCGCTGAATAAAAAAAAGGAATTGAACAACTCTGCCTTTTGTATATGCTTTTCTACCTATATGAGATGTTTATGTTAAAAAATATCGCTTTAAAGAGACTACATTTTATCAATATGAAACTTATTATGCTAATTTTTTGTAGATTGTAACATAAAACTACAGATATGAACACCTATTATGAAAATAACTACGCTACCTATTCTCTACTTTTGGGAATCGTATATGTTTATTACAAAAAAGATATAGTAATAGACCTTGAAGCTGCCAAAGAAATTGTTCGTGACCGGCTGCAATTTCAGGACGGCAGATCATACCCCGTACTCTGTGATGTAACAGACGTACACTATGTAGCATACGAAGCCCGCACGTACCTTGCCTTTTACGGGTCGCAGCTCACGGAACATGTAGCGCTGGTCTGCCGCCAGATGGGCAACTACCGCATGGCGGAGTTTTTCATAGGAACCGATCAGCCCTTAAAGGAAACGCAACTGTTTACAAACGAAGCTGCGGCACTGGAATTTCTTGAAACCCTTAAAAAATAGAATAATGACCTTTCTTAAAAACGTGCATCCGCTTATCGTTCAGATAAATGAAAAACTAATGGAAATGGCGCGGGGTGATTTCAATACATTCATCCCTAAAAGTTCGGAACAGGGAGAAATAGAAAGTATTGCGATGAGCGTGAACATGCTGTCTGAAACCCTTGCCCAGCGCATCCGCCAGACTGCCTATTCTTCTAAAACCAATTTAGACCACTATTTCCAAGTGTTCCATCTGCAATTAGATGAAGACTTGATCATCAGGGACTTCAGTACCCTGAGCAGTTCCCTTCTGAACCTTCACGAAAACCAACTGGCTAATGCTTCCATAGGCAGCTTTTTATCAGAACGTTCGTACAACAGTCTTTCTTCCGCAGTAAAGCAGCTCCGCTCATCAGCCAAAGAAACAGTTACGCTAACACTGGAATTTAATCAGCATTCCCTGCCTTTCTTTTATGAAACACAGGTACAGTACAGCAGTTATTCCCAAATGTTTACCCTGCACCTTACGGCGATACGCTTTAAAAAATTTACTCCCGAAACCGATGCCCCTTCTAAAAGTCGTGCCGAACAGAGAGATTACGTGGAACGGCAGATACAGAAAATACATACCTACCTTTGCAGACCCGAGAACTCCCAGAGGGCTACATTGGACTTCCTCAGCAGGAAATTTTTCATCAATAAAGAAATACTGAAAACGAAATTTAAAGAAATGTACCGCGATACCGTTTGTAACTTCCATCTGCGTATGCGCATCGAGCAAAGCAGGCTGCTGGTTACCAGCACAAAAAAGCCGTTGAAGGAAATTGCCGCCACTACAGGCTTTAACTGTTATGCGAGTTTTCACCGTACCTTCGTGAAGCACCACCATGTGAGTCCGAAGATCCTGCGCAAACGGATGCAGAAGAGGGAATGACTAGCCAAATAAAAACTTCTTATCGTATATGCGATTTATTTTTTATCTATTTCTTTTCTCGTTTGCCTTTGTGAGCTTTACAATATACAAAAATGTAAAGTCATGCGTAACATTCTATCAATCAGCAAACAATTCTTTATTTACTTCTTCATCATACTGTTCGTATATGCAGCAGTAAGTAAATTAGCCGACTTTGAAAACTTTCAGGTACAGGTAGCACAGTCGCCTTTACTTAGTGCTTTTGCAAGCTTTATTGCATACGCCACCGTTATTGGTGAACTGATCATTGCCCTGATGCTCTGCTTTAAAAAAAGCAGGTTGTCGGGGCTTTATCTTTTTCTCGGCTTTATGACGGCGTTTACGGTTTATATTTTCCTGATATTAAATTATAGTCCGTTTGTTCCGTGTTCGTGCGGTGGGGTTTTGGAGGATTTGGGGTGGTGGGAGCATTTGTGGTTTAATGGGGTTGTTTGTTTAGTAACTGTTTTTATTATAATTACTGACAGTAATACCATTTCTTCTTCTTTTGTGACCAAAAGAAGCAAAAGTCTTTTTCTTTGATCTTGCCCCGGTCTTAAATCGGTTAAATAACGTTTTGCAAGCTACCTAATCGAAACGTCGCTCTGCTCCCCGATTAGCTTTCGCTTGCTTCAACTATTTAACGCTCGATTTAATACCAATGGCGCTCTGATTCAGGTTGCTTACATATTCAGTTTAGTTTGAAGAGTTAAAAGAAAATTGATTGGTGATTAGAGTAACACACATTTACGAAATACGAAATACAACATACAACCTAAACCCCACAACATCTAACTAAGAACCTAAAACTAAAAATTTAAAACATACAACTAAAGAAATTATGAAGAAAAAAATATTCTATATCGTATTAACCATGGTAATCAGCGGTGCGGTGGTGGTTGGATTGTTCCTGAGTTCGGAGCATATCATGAAGCGGGAGAATCCGTTTGTGCGGAGGTTTATGCCACATCATATCGATAAAGCGGAATATCTGGATCTGGAGGTGAATTCGTATTACATCGCGGGGCTTACTAATGATACTGTTTATCTGGGGAATTATACGGCTCCGCTACTGATAACTGCTGTGTCTACCAATCTGGGGCAAAAAGTAGAACACCAAATTAAGCTGGATGAAACACAGCGTTCGTTTCGGAATTTGAGCGTTAGCGTTCAGGGAAATGAATTCTATGTGAGTGACGGTACGATTCCGATTATATACAAGGGAAATACTGCCAACTGGATTGCAACTAAGTATATGCAGGAAAAAGTATATTTCTCTTTAGTGCAACCCATGGAAAATAATGCCTTTCTATTCCGAAGCCAGCGCGCAAGTAGCGGTGAACATGTATTAGGCAGACTGCTTGTTAGCGACAGTACCAACTTTGAATTGTATGACGATGCATTACAAAAACAGATTGATGGGGTATTTGATACCGACGGACATCTGGTTAGCGATGTGAAGACCAAACAAGGTGTTTATACCTATTACTACCGGAACCAGTATATGGTGTATCAGCACCAGAATAACACCTTTACAACAGGTAAAACCATTGACACCACCAGCTTAGCAAAGATTGAAGTAACCACTTTAGCCAACGGCGAACGCAAGATGGGTGCACCACCGCAGAAAGTGAATTCGAATACCTATGCGTATAACGGACTTCTGTATGTAAAATCGGAACTAATGGGTACAAACGAACCAAGAAGCATGTGGAAACAGGCAAGCGTAATAGATGTATATGACTATAACAAGAACGAGTATTTGTACAGCTTTTACGCGTACGATCATCAAGGTGACAAGATCAGAGAGTTTGCAGTAAATGATAGTTATTTCTTTGGGCTGGTTGGAAATTCGTTGGTTAGATGGGGAATGGGGAATTAGGGAATTGGGAACTAGGGAATTGGGAACTAGGGAATTGGGAACTAGGGAATTGGGAACTAGGGAATTGGGAACTAGGGAATTGGGGAATTGGGAACGTTTAAATATTTAAAAATTATGCTGCATACAGATTTAATAGTTTATAAGAAATCAATGGATTTTATTGTGGAAATATACCGACTTACGGCCTTGTTTCCCCTAGAAGAAAAATACGGCCTTGTGAGTCAACTTCGAAGAGCTTCAGTTTCAATTTCGACAAATATTTCAGAAGGTGTATCGAGGAACTCCACTAAAGAATATATCCGATTCCTGTATATATCGTTAGGATCTATTTCTGAAACAGAATGTTTAGTTGAAATTTCCGTACGGTTGAGTTATTGTGTGGCTGAAGAATCATTAAATAGTGAATTGCTTGTGATAAAAAAGATGCTTTTGAAACTCATTGGCACTTTGAAGGGGAACGATTAAGGAATGGGGAACGCGGAAATAATTTAGGGAGTGGATTGTTGGGAACAGGAATCGGTTATGGGCATACCGGATTCCTATTTCCCAACGCATGACCCGCCTTTGTAAATTAAAATCAATAAAATAATAATAGTTAAGGAGTTGGAGTAGCAGTCAGAACGGATACAAATAGGGGTATTTTTTCGGCGCTGCTCCCCTGCTCCTTTCACCATAAAAAATAATAATCATTCATTAACAATATAAATTATGAATACCTACATATTAGCCAAAAGACTTGCTCATCATGTAATTTTTTACCACATGCATACTGAAGATTTTAAAGTAAAAGTGTTAGCAGAATATGAAAAAGCGGCCTTAAAATTAGCTTTTCATTTGAATTGCGCTGATAATGAAGCTACAGAAGGGAGGAAAAAAACGTACTACCTAAAAGCATGGAAGGCAGTCATCAAATTAGAAACCTATTACGAACAAGTTGAAATGCAGGAAATAGATTTCAAAGAGTATATTATAGGCAAATATATTGCAAAAATAAAAAGAGCCCTTAAAAAAGAACTTTCACAAGATTGAAAGAATGTTACTTAACCTTATAAGTTCATTGAGGATAAAGGAATGAGAACTATTTTTTTGTATTTCATATTGTTGAAGTAAAAATAAATCTATTGGCCAATAGACAGGGGTTAACGGTTGAAAACCTGTAGAAAAGAGTAAACCGAAAAATTATAAATTATTACATTATGAAACAAACATTTAAAAAAGCCATGATGCCACTTGCTGTAGTGGTGTTGGGCGCAGCGGCAGCATTTGCAACAAATGCGACGAAACAGAGTGAAAAAGTTTCCGCAATTTATGACGGATATCATTACGACAGTACCAAACCACCGGGACAGCAATGTACCATGGTTGAAGTACAATGTACAGACGCATTAGGACCAATCTGTACAGATTTAGCCGGTAACCAGTTATGGGGTTCTGACGACAACGGACTTAGCTGTCCTGTTCGATTATCATTTATCAACTAATTTTAAAATGAGACTGTCTCCGCAAGAGACAGTCTTTTTTAATCAAGCCAATCTGGTTTTGAACCATACTTGAGATGAAAATCAAAATATTGCTTTAAGCGACCCTTCAGGTCATACTTATTTTCACTGTCAAAAAGAACATGTTCATCTTCATAAAGTAACATGGTTACATTTTTCTGCTGTCTTTTTAATGCCAGAAAAAATGACAATGACTGCTGATAATCGATTTGCGCGTCTTTTGTTCCTGCCCAAAGCAGCAGTGGTGTCTTTACATTGTTGGCACTATGTAACGGACTGTTTTTCAAATAAGTTTCGGGAATTTCGAAAAAAGGTTTACCCATTCGTAAACTGTATTGTTCGTAACGCCAAAACTCCGGACGGTAAGAAGCCTTGTTCAAGAAATGATAACCCGAGACCAGGTCAGAAAGTGAAGCTCCGGATACAGCTGCACGGAACCTGTTGCTTGCAGTAATTATATAGTTGGTCTGATATCCGCCAAACGAGTGACCTATCAACGCAATTCTATCGCGATCGAGTGAGATAATTTCAGCAGCCTTATCCAATGCATCTTCTACACACCTTTTCGCAGAATCTCCCGTTTCGCCTATCCTGTAATGAATATCCGGCTCAATCACAAAGTAGCCATCTTCGGTATAATTACGCCAGTTAAACCCGATGCTGCTTACTACTGCACTGGAAGTGTATTTGTGCTGTACTTTATATTTTTTTTCGTAGATATCTACTATGGCAGGATATTTTTTACGAGGATCATAGTTTAACGGATACCTTACTACCGCTCCCCTTTTTTGTGCTTCACTGTTTAGCCACTGAACATATTCAACTTTTGCCTGAGATGCCAACGTGTCCGCAACATTACTACGATATATCACTGTTTCCTTTTTCTGCTTTATGTTGAACAGGTACAGTGTTGGAGGCATATTTGCATTTTGTTTTATATATGTGATAAAATTATCCCCCCGTTTCAACTGACTGTATGAAGCCTTATCCTCTATAAGATTTTCAATACGTCCTTTACTATTTTCAAGTGCAATACCTTCTAAACAGTAATCTGGAGCGTGGTAATGATACAGCAGCCTTGTACCCGCTTTTACTAGTCTTTCAGAACTCATACTCCAAGATGAAGACTGTACAATGCCATTTGAATTATCAAGATTATAGACCAAACCATTACCACGACCCGATGTTAACTTGTGTAGCTTTTTTTGTTTAATATTTAATTTCCATACATCGTGCGAATCGTTTAAAAACACCTCTGCATCGGTTGTTACATTAAATGTCTTAGTTACCGGGCTACAATCTTCCTGTGTACAGAATTCGCTTTCATCATCATAAAACAGCCCTCCTGAAGCTGTGGTAACATCCTTATATAAACCGCTATCCATATTATACAGATACCATTTTTTATTATTAAAGTACAACAGTTCGTCAAAGTGATGCGATGAAAGCAGCCGTTCCTTATTTCCAGAAAATACAGCTGGATCTGTCACATAACCTTTCGCCAGATCGTAGACAGCTATACTGCGGTCTGCACTAATCTTTGAATCGTTAGAACCTTCTGTAACTGAATAGAACTTTAGATTATTACCCGCCCAGAAGTACTGAATATTTTGATCACTATAGGGAAGTATTTTAACTATGGAATCACCTGAGGTTAATATCCCCGGATGTAATGCCTTAAGATGCTTTTTATTGTTAGGTACTATACGGTTGTCACCACTTCTCCAGACCTGCGGTTTAACGTTATCAAGCTTTGTTACAAACTGCCTTAAACCCACAATCCACACAGAATCATTTATTCTGTGCAGTCCGTTCAGCGATGCATCAATCTGCCACGAATCCTCATTTGGAAGAAGTTTGAACAGCTGCTCAGTCTCTAAACCTTTAAAGCCTATCCTCTGCATAACTATCTCCCGTTCGTCATTGTACAGAACAAAAACTTTATCATTTTCCCAAACAACCCTATTCCAAGACCGGGAAGGTTTTTTAGGCGTCCATACGAGCTTTTTTTTAAGATTCTTAAGATCCAACAATTGAAATGTTCCGTCAATCCGGTGTAATAGTAACTGTCTATAATCATCTGAGAAACTGTACTGGATCACCTGATATGATGTTAAAAGTTTTAAACTTTCTGCTCTTCTCATTTCCAAAAGCTGTTTTTCGCGACTGTACAGATACAGCATATCATCATTACTGTTGTAATGAAATTCATCTGTCTGCTTTATAGTATCCACTAAATTACCTGCCAAAGAAAACCGAATCAAGTTTTTGAATGAATCTTTAAAGTAAAGTTCGTTATCAGTAAGAACGGTTTCTGCTGCCACATTATCAAAAGAAACCGTATTTCCGGAACGCAGGTTCTTTAACAACAAGGTTCGCCGGTTATCTTCCATTGAAAAGAAGGTGACCGCACTGCCAGACGCGTTAACCTTATCGTTTATCAACTGCTGCTGTCCTTCTGATATAACCTGCCCTGATACCGGGCAGGATGTAAATACTAACAAACTAATAATATATGAAAAAAGATATTTCATAATCGGATAATTAATAGCCGGAGTTCTGCGGCAGCAGGTTCGGATTCAACAATAATTCGTTCTCTGGTAGCGGAAGTATATTAAAGTGCTGCTGCCAATTTTGTTTAACGCCAGATAAATAGTGCAGGCGATCGGTGCGTTTAAGATCATAGAACCGATGTCCGAATTCACAAAACAATTCCAACCGGCGTTCCTTGAGTACTGCATCTACAGCAGACTGCCTGTCTGTAAAGTTCAGTAACGGAAGTCCTGCCCTGCTGCGCAAAACATGGAGAGAACTACTGCATGTTTCCAGATCGCCCATTTCGGCGGCTGCTTCTCCCACTATAAGATACATTTCCTCTATCCGCATGATTACAGAATATTCCAAGGTAGCAGCTGTAGCCGCGCGTTGTCTGTATTTAAAAGCGTGCGTATTCTGCGGATCTGTTCCAACTTGTTTAACCCAGTGAACCTTTCTTTGATCATCGAGGTCAAATTCATCAAGCAGCACCGGATAGAGCCTTGTATTAGGCACCGGCAATGCTACGTATATATGGGCAGCGCCTTCTAAAGTATTAACACCCTCTACCGCAGTTTTAAACTGCCAGATGGCGCTTTTACTTCCTTTCAAAAAGACTTTATCCACTGCGTCGCACTCATATATGCCCGCATTAATTACCAGCTCTGCATAGTTTTTTGCTGCCGGCCAATTTTTATCATACAGGTTTACACGTGCCAAAAATGCCTGCACGACCAGCTGGTTTATGCGTACCTTTTCAGCGGAAGGATATGAAGGTGTCAGCAGCTGTTCTGCTTTTAAAAGATCTTCCCTTACCATCTGCATTACGTCGCCAACGGCTGTTTTACCTACATGTCTGTTAACGTTATAATCTGTAGATGTCACATACGGGATGTGTCCAAAAGTCTGGGTAAGATAAAAATGAAGTATGCCGCGTATCGCCAATGCTTCACCCAGCAACTGGTTTTTCACTTCAACCGAAATGCCGGTAGAAGCCGTTAAACCTTCGATCACGTTATTTGCTGCATATATCTGGCTGTACGAATTGTTCCATAAATTTCTAACGGACTGGTTATTGCTAAGCACACTTCCCTGAAAAAAATGCCTGTAGCCGGACTCCTGCTCTGAAAGCACTTCCAACTCGTCTGCATAACAACCCATCAAATAACTAATTCCGTCCCTGTTTCCCGACAGGAATCCATTATTACGCATGAGCGTGTAAATATTTGTCAATGCAGCCGTAGCCATACGTTCGTTGTTAAAGGTCATTTCTTCACTGACCAGATCTTTTGGAAGTTCTTCGTCGATAAATCCTTCACATGCCGTGACAACTATAAGTATAAGCAGCAGTACTGCTTTCTTTCCGAATATTTTCATAATTCTAAGTTTTAAATTATTACAGTTAAAAGGATAGTTGAAAACCAAACGCCAACGTGCGTAAATTAGGCAGGAAGCCTACGGTTCCCTCCGGATCCAAACCTTTATAGGATGTGATGGTGAGCAGGTTCTGCCCCTGAAAGAAAATGGAAGCCCGTACGGGGTTGTTACGTCCCACTGAAAAACCGTACTGAACCATAGCAGACTTAAGGCGTATAAACGACGCATCGGCAATTACGGCGTCACTGTCTTTATAGTACTGGTACTGCTGCAACGCAGGCCTGTTTCCTCCGGCAGTAGGAAGCTGGAAACTACCCGAACTGCCTTCTGTAAAATAATCTGCCTGATGTGCGGGACGGTTGGATGTACTTCCCAAATAATTAACGGCATAATCAGCCGTGTAAGCGTTCTGCTTGACAAACTGCCATAAAAAGTCAACCGTCCAGTTTTTATAACTGAAACTGTTCTGCAATCCTCCGAAGAGGCGTGCACCCACATTTAACACCGTCTGCCTGTCGGACGCATTCATAACACCGTCACCATTCACATCTTCAAATTCGAACAACCCCGTTTCACTGTTAACTCCTAAATAACGGTAAACCTTTCTGATGGTTACAGGCTGCCCGATCACATACTGATTTGCATAGGTAGATTCTTCCAAATTGGGAAAAGAAATCAGCCTGTTACGGGGAGTACTTACATTGATACTTGTATTCCACTGAAAATTACCCTTGTCTATATTTTTTGTACGCAACGTAAATTCCCAACCCGAATTCTCGACCGTTGCGTTTAAATTAGCCTGCACACTACTAAAGCCCGTTGTTCCCGGTAATGGGATTCCAACAAGCTGATTTGAAGACCGGTTGCGGTACCATGAAACAGACGGAGCTACCCTGCCGTTAAAAAATTCCAGTTCCAAAGCTGCTTCCAGCTTTTTATTGGTTTCCCAACTGAAATCAGGATTGTACAGGCGTAAAGGCTCCAATCCCACGGTACCATCATAACTAGTTTTGCCTACACCGAATGTATTCAGATACTGATAATCACCAATAAGGTCGCTGCCCGCTATACCGTAGCTTGCCCGCAACTTACCAAAACTTAAAAAAGAACTGTTTTCCAACACTTTTTCGCGACTAAAGAGCCAGGCTCCTCCCAAGGCTCCGAAATTAGCAAAGCGGTTGTTGGGACCAAAACGGCTTGAACCATCCCTCCTGCCCGTGATATTTATTATGTACCGCTCATAGGCAATGTAATTGATTCGTCCGAAAAATGCCATATAAGCATATCCGGTTTCTGAATCTTTTGTAATTCGCTGTGTTACTGCGTTAGCGGCATTATATATAAGATCGTCTGATGTAAAGTTAGAAGCCTGAACGGATAATGCAGATTGGTACCGTTTCTCAAACGTACTGCCTATCAAGATTTCCGTTTTGTGGTTACCCCATTTACGTTCTGCTGAAAGTTGAGGTTCAATTATCCAGTTTTCCCTTTTTGAAGTGCTGCGCAGCATAAAGGAACTTTCACTGCCAATTTTATAAAAAGGATTGTTCATAGAGGACGGGTTGGTAAAAATTTCTTCTCCCGATGCCGTATTATAACCCATATTCACAGAGGCCTTAAAGTTTTTAGAGATATTGTACCCCATAACAGCCTGCAAATTATACGTTCCGGTAGTCTGTAAGAACTTCCCATTCAATTTTGCCAACGGGTTATCAAAGGTGTTATTTTCCCAGTTCAGGTTACCATTCGCATCATAAAGCGCCGGCGCGTTTGGCGAGAGAAAGATCTGTGGCGTAATATCCGTTGCCATGAGGTTGTTTTTCTGATCACTTTTCTGCACATTTGCCTGCAGTGAAAACTTATCGTCTTTAGATCGATGGTTAAGATTCAGCATGAAGTTTGTACGCTTATAGCCGAAATCGCCTGGAAAAACCGTGCCGTCCTTCCTTGCAGATGCACTAAGCAGGTAAGATGTCTGGGCTGACCCGCCACCAACCGAAAACTGTGTATTTTGGGAGACCGCTTTGCCACCTATGAATTCCTTCTGCCAGTCTGTAAACCTGTTTCCATCCCAAGTTCCGTTTATATCGTAGGCGTTTGCAGGATATTCTGCCACGCCATCATTTGCGTACGCATCGCGACGCATCTGCAGATACTGCTGCGTATTCATAAGATCCATGAATTTTGAAACCGTACTAACAGAAGTTGTAGACTGTACGGAGAAGGTTGTTTTATCGGAAACTCCCCTTTTTGTCGTTATCAGCACTACCCCGTTAGAACCGCGTGAACCATAGATCGCAGTTGCATCGGCATCCTTCAAAACTTCGATGCTTTCGATATCGCTGGGGTTGATGCTGTTCAGCGGACTTACATTTCCAAGAGGCATTACACCGCCTGATATTCCGAAATCACTAGTACTTTGAGAATTGAACGGAACACCGTCAACGATATACAGGGGCGCATTACCCTCGGTTCGTAAACTGTTGCGCCCCCTGATCTGTATATCGAAGCCGCCGCCGGGGGTACCGCTGCTCTGCGTAATGTTCACCCCTGCCATACGTCCCTGCATTGCGGCCAGCGGGTTGGCAACTGGCTGTTGACCGATTTCCTTACTGGTAATTTTAGAGATGCTTCCCGTTCGTTCTTTGTCTTTTACGCTGTAATAGCCTGCATTGATGACGACCTCATCGAGCAGATCATCGTCTGCGGTAAGGGTAACGTTTAGTATACTGCCGGAGGCTTTTACCGTCTGGGTTTTGTAGCCGATGTATTCAAAAACGATGACTGCATTTGGTGAGATACTTAAGTTGTAGAAGCCATGTTCATTGGTTTGGGTACCATTATCGGTGTTTTGCTGCCACACGGTTACACCTTCCATTGGGGCACCGTCGGCAGTTTTTACCACGCCGCTTAGAACTGTTGTTTCTTGCGCGTGTAGTTTGTTGCTGTTAAAGAATAGTAGTAATAGCAACACCCACATTAGGGGTACAGCAAGTGCTGCAAAAGTAATTTTTTTCATACTTTTGTGATGTTAGTTAATAATTAATTGACTTTGATCCCTTCTGCGAAGCGCCAACTTTTGTTAGAGGGGATTTTTTTTAACCTGCAAGGTTTTGGAAACCTTGTAGGATTATTTTTTAATTTTCGTTTTTAATCATCATTCTGGTTTTTACAATTAAAATTGGTATTTCCATTCTTTTTCTTTTTTCTTTTGGCGCACAAAAGAAACAAAACGCCTCGGCTCCACTGCTCGTGGTCAGTTTACGTTTTGTCAACTAAATCAAAAAAACTCGAACAAGTTCTCAAACAGCTTTTGATTTTGCGTTGACTTCAACTTACTGACGCTCACTCCGCCGTGAATGCCAGCTTGGAAATATGTGTCAAGAGATGTATCCGCGTTATCATGCTGCACTCCGATGCAGCATCGCATCCAGTTCGTCACCTATCGATTTTTAGTTTCAGCTTCGAAATTTAATAAAGCAAAAGCTTAAATGGGGCTTCTCCATATAGCCCAAAAAAAAGCTTTGGGTTTATGGTTTCATTATGTCCTCTATAAATATTGTTACTCTATATTTATTCACCGCAAAATTTGCGGTTATTAGAACTATTATTCGCCGCATTCTATCTAATCCATAAAACGCAGAGCGGTTTTCAGAGCGGCGGCACATAACTTTTTCCAGAATTTTTAACTACTTTCAATAAACTAACCTTTGTATAAATTAATATTCTCTTATGATTGGAAATCGTTATGTGCTTGACTCTGACCTTAAGCAGCCACTTTTTGTGTATTATGATTGGGTTTTGGCGCTAAGGTTTTATCTTTTTTATTTTTTGTTGTTATCTTGAACGGTATGTAATGGAGTGAAAGGTCTCTTTCGATTCTGAATCTCCATTGTTTGTAACTCACCCACTTGGTTTTTCTGAACTTTTTATAGACAAAAAGTACCAAAAGTCTTTTATTGCGGTGATCTTTTAATCGGTCGATTCTCAATTCTAAAGCTACCTAATCGAAACGTCGCTACGCTCCCCGATTAGTTTACGCTTTATTCATTGGCTCGACACTCGATCAAAACATCATACCGCTTGGTTTAAAGCCTTACTCAGTTTTCAATCAAAATCCTATTGTTGAACAAATCCGGATTTTAAAAACGACATTATTTTTTCAGCGAGTGTCAAATAGGCGAAATTTCCGTGAAAAGAAATGCTGTTTGAGCGTAGCGAGTTTATTTCTTTTAGGAAATAAGACTTTTTTGACCGTTGAAAAAATAGAGTCTTGATCTTTTGTAACTTTTACATCAAGGTAAAAGTTAAAGAAAAGTCTTGCTACTCCAGATTACTCTACTTATCAATATTTTAATTAAAGAACATATTGTATTATTTAATAAAAAGCATTTTTGCAAATGGTGTTTACACCGTTTGTTTTTTATTTACTATCTTTAACATCTTTCACTCGCTAAAACGGTGTTTTTTTCCTTTTTTGAATTTTCGGTATTTTTTTGTCTAAATTGAAAAATTTAGAATAATTTTCTATTTTTTACCATTTTCTCCAAAAATGTGCTTTACGCACTATCCATACACTATCCATACAGTATCTACTTAGTATCCTCGCTTTTGAGATTTAGATTATTTTTCGGTGACCCGTCCTAAAATAACTATACATATTTTTAATTAAATCCTGTTATAGTTATACACCAATTGATCTTAATCCTAAACTTACTATACAAGGGAGTTTTGATAATTAAAACTTCTATT
>Ga0213825_1001699_pt1 | contig 14759 bp, 15 predicted proteins | sample MC6MC0900MG_FD_179896 | JGI IMG/M metagenome (GOLD analysis project Ga0213825, IMG submission 179896) | Enriched soil aggregate microbial communities from Iowa State University, Ames, United States - MC6-MC0900-MG | ecosystem: Environmental > Terrestrial > Soil > Unclassified | place: USA: Iowa... | reverse complement strand
AGCTTATCCACCAGCGCTTCCGGCTCGTATGTGCGAATCTCGCGAATCAAACCTTTGGCATAGCGGCTGGCAGTGATTTTGCGATACGGCAAACCGCGCGACTGCATGATTTCCCACACCTGATAGAAGTGGTGCAGCTCCTCTTTCACCAGCAGCACCATCATCTCCACCAAATCATCGGCCCACGGCAGCTCGTTGCGCACGATAATGCTTTTGGTCAGATTCTTGTGGGCATTGATAAAGTTACCGTCCTGCTCGTCGCGGTAGATAAAATCTTCATACGGCTTGAGCCACGCCAGAATGGCATCACCACTTGGCTTATCCGCCACGTATTTACGGATGATGAACACCGCGGTTTGCGCGGCTTTCAATTCACAAACCATGTGATCGGTGAGCAGCAACGTCAGATTTTCCGGCTTGCGCGCTTCATCAATCCACGCTTGTGGCGTGCGGCAATGCAGGAATTGATAGATCGGTTCTAATAGCGGAGCGTAATTCATGGGCAGTCTTTTGTCTTACGGGGAAACGTGTTCAGGGCGGCGAGTGCCGCCCATTAATGCTTAGTGACGCACACCGTTGTCTTCTTCGTCGTCGATGAACTCGCCATCGTCGTCTTCATCTTCGGCATCAGGATCTTCAAAGTAGGTGCCCCACCCGTCGTAATCGACGTTGTAGCTGCCCGCCAGATTCACCAGCTGCTCAACCTGCGCATCAATCAGCTCTGGCTTCAACGCGCCTTCGCTCAGGATATCCACACACATTACGGTGGTGCCGTCTTCCAGCTCCAGCTCTTCTGGCTCGCTCACTTCGTAGCCCAGCTTGAAGGCATCAACCGCGACCTTCTCCAGCGAGTCGAAGTTGTTGCAGGAGAGATGATGCTCAATAGTGTAAAGCGCATCTGGATCGCTGCCGTCTTCCAGCAACTCTTCAATGATCAGTCGCGTCTCTTCGCGCTGTTCTTCCAGCAATGCTTCATATGCCATGGATGTGTCCTCAAATATTCGGCTGAATTCAATTATTTTCCCACACTGCCTCGCGCGCCACTACACAAAACAACAAGTTTCTTAACGCCGGGGTTGAAAATGCATATTCATACGGTTAGATTGAATTTTAATTCATTTAATGTAGGCATCTGGAGCGCTGTATGAGTCAGCTACATCAAAGACATTTCCTGAGATTGCTGGATTTCACCCCAGCCGAAATCGATTCTCTGCTGAGTCTGGCAGGTGAATTAAAACACGCAAAGAAAAATGCCAGCGAAACGCAGTACCTGAAAGGCAAAAACATCGCGCTCATCTTCGAAAAAGACTCGACTCGTACCCGATGCTCTTTCGAAGTTGCCGCTTACGATCAGGGCGCTAACGTCACCTATCTCGGCCCAAGCGGCAGCCAAATCGGCCATAAAGAGTCGATGAAAGACACCGCGCGCGTGCTGGGACGCATGTATGACGGTATTCAGTATCGCGGCTACGGCCAGGAACTGGTGGAAACCTTAGCGGAATTCGCTGGCGTGCCAGTGTGGAACGGCCTGACCACCGAATTCCATCCCACGCAACTGCTGGCCGATCTGCTGACAATGCAGGAACATTTGCCGGGTAAATCGCTGAATGAAATGACGCTGGTTTACGTCGGCGATGCACGCAACAACATGGGCAACAGCATGCTGGAAGCCGCTGCGCTGGTCGGCATGGATCTGCGTCTGGTGGCGCCAAAAGGCTGCTGGCCGGAAGCGGAACTGGTGGAGCAATGCCGCGTGGCCGCACAGCAAACCGGTGGCAAAATCACCCTGACTGAAGATATCGCTGAAGGGGTGCAAGGTGCCGACTTCATCTACACGGATGTGTGGGTGTCGATGGGCGAAGCCAAATCGGTGTGGGAAGATCGCATCGCCCTGCTGCGTCCTTATCAGGTTAATAGCGCGATGCTGGCGCTGACCGGCAATCCGCAGGTGAAGTTCCTGCACTGCTTACCGGCCTTCCATGACGACAAAACCACGCTGGGCCGTCAAATGGCCGAGCAGCACGGTTTGCACGATGGCATGGAAGTGAGTAATGAGGTGTTTGAATCTGCGCACAGCATCGTGTTCGATCAGGCTGAAAACCGCATGCACACCATTAAAGCGGTGATGGTCGCGACGCTCGGCAAGCTATGATTGGTGGCGCCGCAAACGTTTACCTCGCGCGCGATATTTGCTTGATGCAAATCAGTGAATGCGTATAATGCGGCCCAATTTGCCGGAGGAAACATGCAACAGCGCAGCGCACAATTTGACGCTCAACGACGCCTGACAGCGGGCGGCGCATCTGTTTCTTTCCGTCATCAATCGATCGTAAAAAAAGCCCCTTAAGCAGGGGCTTTTTTTTGTCCGCAATCCGGCAGCGCAGAGGAGAACGCTATGGCCAACCCGCTATATCGCAAGCACATTATTTCCATCAACGATCTCAACCGCGACGAGCTGGAGCTGGTGCTGCATACCGCTGCCCAGCTGAAAGCCAATCCCCAGCCGGAGCTGCTGAAACACAATGTGATCGCCAGCTGCTTCTTTGAGGCTTCAACGCGTACGCGTTTGTCGTTTGAAACCGCGATGCATCGTCTCGGTGCGTCAGTGGTAGGCTTCGCCGACGGTAGCAACACCTCGCTCGGCAAGAAAGGCGAAACCCTCGCCGATACCATTTCGGTGATTGGGACTTACGTTGATGCCATCGTGATGCGTCATCCGCAGGAAGGCGCCGCGCGTCTGGCGACGGAATTCTCCGGCGGCATTCCAATCCTCAACGCCGGTGATGGCGCTAACCAGCATCCAACGCAAACGCTGCTCGATCTCTTCACCATCCGCGAAACGCAAAATCGCCTGGATAACCTGAATGTGGCAATGGTCGGCGACCTGAAATATGGCCGCACCGTGCATTCACTGACGCAGGCGCTGGCGAAGTTTGATGGCAACCGCTTCTTCTTTATCGCGCCGGATGCGCTGGCGATGCCGGCGTACATCACCGATATGCTGGATGAGCAGAACATTGCCTGGTCACGCCACGACACCATCGAAGAAGTGATGCCACAACTCGATATTCTGTATATGACGCGCGTGCAGAAAGAGCGCCTCGATCCGTCGGAATACGCCAACGTTAAAGCACAGTTCATTCTGCGTGCCGCTGATTTAGCCGGTGCGCGCGACAACATGAAAGTGCTGCATCCGCTGCCGCGTATCGACGAGATCACCACCGACGTGGATAGCACGCCGCACGCCTGGTATTTTCAGCAGGCTGGAAATGGCATCTTCGCTCGCCAGGCGCTGCTGGCGCTGGTACTGAATCGCGAACTGGCACTGTAAGGAGAAAGCGATGACTCACGATAATAAATTGCAGGTTGAAGCCATCAAACGCGGCACGGTAATTGACCATATCCCGGCGCAGGTCGGCTTTAAGTTACTTTCGCTGTTTCGTCTGACCGAAACCGATCAGCGCATCACCATCGGCCTCAACTTGCCGTCGGGCGAGATGGGCCGTAAAGATCTGATCAAGATCGAAAATACCTTCCTGACCGACGATCAGATCAATCAGTTGGCGGTGTATGCGCCGCTCGCCACGGTAAACCGCATTGACGAATACGAAGTGGTGGCGAAGATCGCCCCCACCTTGCCGGATCGTATTGACCGCGTGCTGACCTGCCCGAACAGCAACTGTATCAGCCGTAACGAGCCGGTGTTCACCAGTTTTGCGGTGAAAAAGCGTGAAGATGATGTGCATCTGAAGTGCAAATATTGCGAGAAAGAGTTCGCGCGCCACGTGGTGCTCGGTCACTGGTAATCGCCCGCGTCGTCCCTATAATGGGACGATTCATTTCGCGGCGGACATCGGTCGGCCGCGCACTTTCAAGGAGAAACAATGTCTCGCGAAATCAGTACTTCAAACGCACCCGCAGCGATTGGCCCTTACGTGCAGGGCGTAGATCTCGGCAGCATGATCATCACTTCAGGCCAGATCCCGGTTGATCCGGCCACTGGCGCCGTGGCCGACGATGTTTCCGCGCAGGCACGTCAATCACTGGAAAATGTGAAGGCGATTGTCGAAGCCGCCGGCCTGAAAGTGGGCGATATCGTGAAAACCACCGTGTTTGTGAAGGATTTGAATGACTTCGCCACCGTGAACGCGACCTATGAAGCGTTCTTCACCGAGCACAACGCCAGCTTCCCGGCGCGTTCGTGCGTGGAAGTGGCGCGTCTGCCGAAAGATGTGAAGATTGAGATCGAGGCGATTGCGGTACGTCGTTGATTTGGTTAGTGCTGGCTGTCCCCCTCCTCGGTCCTCCCCCATAAATGGGGGAGGAAGATGCTGCCACATGTCAGTATTGAAGCTGCATGTGGCAGCATCTCCTTCCCCCGCTTGCGGGGGAAGGCCGGGATGGGGGACAGCCAGCACAATATTTATTTAAACGATCGCAGCAACCTCTCCAGCGGCCGCACCAGCGCCAGCACTGTTTCGTCCTGCACCTGCGCTGCCGCATCCAGTTGCGTATGCATCTGCGCCACCTCACCTGCGCCATACGCCTGATTACGTTCCAGCGCATTGACCAAATCCAGTCCCATTCGGCTCAACTCTGCTACTTGCTGTACTTGCTGCTGCAGCGGCTTGAGCTGATAGCTGCCCAGAATTAGCGGCATCACCGCATCGCTGTTGTTCTGCCAGCGCTGCAATTGCTGACGGATGGCATGCGCCGCCGCATGATCGGCGCGATTGGCGATCAAGCGATCCACCTGCTTATCCAGCACACGCACCGCGTTGCTCTCGGCCGGCAACACATCCGCCAAACGATTGAGCGGTTCAAAATAGTCGTAATGTCCCGCCTGAAATTTCAGATGCTGGCGCGTGTAGTACTGCGCTGGCTCCAGCACTTCGGCCAATATGCGCAGCGGCGTGATGTCACTGCTGTTCGCCAGTCGCATCATCTGCACTTCAGCCTGCTGATGCTGCTGCAAGCCGACTGAAATAGTGCCCCAGCGATCCACCGCGCTCAGGCGCTGATACATGTTATCGCTGTCGGTGACATCCTGCGCCGACCATAACCGCTCCGCCACCACAAAGGCGCGCGGCCACAGGCGTGTGTCGATTACCCGGCTGTTAACATTCTCCGCCCACAGCGCCGCTTCGCCGCCAATCAGGTTGTTCTGCATCTGTTGCGGCGTCGGCAGCGATGGCGCAATGCCGGTTGGCACCTGAGGCAACTTGCTGCCTTCTGCGGGATAGCGCACGTTGCCCACCAGCATATAACCGGTCAGCTTGTCTTGCGTTAGCGTCACCATCGGCTGGAATGGCCCCATCCACGTATCGACGCTGAACGTCAGCTGTGTGGGCGACAGCCAGCGGATATCACTGACCATGCGACGCGCTTTGCCGCTGAAATCGATAAAGCCGCGCCAGCCGTTTTTCCCTTCTATCAGGGTAAAGCTGCCTTTCAGCGCGCTGCCTTTCAAACGCGGCATGGTGAATTGCCAGCTCTGCGCCTGCTCACCTGCCTGCACCTGATCCGCGCCGTTAAGCCCCTGCGGCCAGGGTTCATTGCGATAGTGGTAAGCGGCGGTTTGCGGCTGATCGAGATAGAAACCGGTGGAGAGAATGCCGCGAAAGTCGTTTTTCGCCACCGTGCCCAACGCATCCTGTCCTTGCCACGATTGAATCAGAATGCTTTTAGGCAGATCAGGATGGTAAACCTCATCCCAGCCGATCATGCGGCGCTGATGCGCTTCGAGGATTTTCTCAACGCGCTGATTAAACCAGGCTTGCAGCGCATGCGTATCCTTTAAACCGTGGTCGCGCATAAACTGCTGAATGCGTGTGGAATCATTCCACTGGGTTGGATCAACCTCATCACCGCCAATGTGGATGTAGGGATCGGGGAAGATCGCCGTCACTTCGCCCATTAAGGTGTCGATAAAGCGAAATACCGCTTCGTTGCTGGGATCGAGCAGCGGCTTAAACACGCCCCAGCCGCGTTCCATCTGATACGGTCCCGGCGCGCTCATTAACTCCGGCATCGCTACTGCTATCGCCGACGCATGACCAGGCAGATCGATTTCCGGTACCACGCGTACGCCGCGCTGCGTGGCGTAGCGCACCACATCGCGCATCTGCTGCTGCGTGTAGTACAAGCCGTCACTGGCTTTCTCCTGCAGCTGCGGATAGTGGCTGGAGGCAAATCGCCAACCTTGATCGTCGGTTAAGTGCCAGTGAAACACGTTCATACGCGCGGCGGCGATGCCGTCGATTTGTCGTTTCACGGTTTCAATTGGCAGGAAGTGGCGCGCCGAATCGATCAGCACGCCGCGCCACGGAAAGCGCGGTTTGTCGTCAATGGTGACGTAGGGAATTTCGGTGCCATTTTCGGTGTTTTCAATCAGCTGCAGCACGGTTTCCATGCCGCGCATCGCGCCAAAGCGCGTGTTGGCTTTCAGCAAGACGCCATCGCTGTTAACCAGCAGATGATAACTTTCGTCGCTGTCTGGTTGGGGAAGCGGATCAACCGCCTGCGCGATTTGTACCTGAATGCTGGGATGATCGCTGGATGCGCTGATAGGCAGCAGCGGCCAGCCGGTTTGCCGCGCAATGCGCGCGCGCCAGCGCGATTCAGCACCTTCCAGATGATCGCCCGAGATATGCAACGTGAGCTGCGGTGTTAACGCATACGCCCCGCCGCCGACTGGCTGCACAACGCTTTGTGGCCACGGCATCAGCGGTAAATCTCCAGCCGGCGCGGCGAAGGCGGAAAAAGTCATGGATAAACAACAGGCAAGCAGAGTTCTTTGCAATGGCATCTGGGCATCCTTGTAAATGAAACAACGGACCAAAATGGGCAAAAGGCCCATTAAACCTGTTTCGCATTGCAAAGCAAGTGGCCGCAAACTGAAATCAAGGCGGGTTAATACTTTTGTATTTTAGCCAGATTAACCATTGCGCGGCTTTCATTCCTGGTTGTGGCTTCTTTGTTGTAGGTCAAACCGCCGGCGATTAATCTCAGCGCAAACACCACATATAGCGATTAAACTCCTTAAAATTATCTACATATAGTTTCATGGAGAAGAAATGGCGACGGTGGTGATTAAGCGTGACGGCTGCAGAGTGCCGTTTGATGCGCAGCGGATCGAGGCGGCAGTCAACGCGGCTGCAGCTGCGGTACAAATCGATGATACGGCGTGGTGCGCGCAAGTGGCGGCGCAGGTCAGTCAACAGCTGGCTGAACAGGCTGAAGTGGATATCCGCGACATTCAGTGTGCGGTGGAAGAGACGCTAATGAGCGGACGCTGGCCGCAGCTGGCGCGTGCCTACATCGAATATCGCCATGACCGCGATTTAGCACGCGAGCAGCGCGGTAAACTGCATCACGCTATTCGCGGTTTAGTGGAGCAAACCAACGCCGCACTGCTCAATGAAAACGCGAATAAAGACAGTAAAGTGATTCCCACCCAGCGCGATCTGCTGGCTGGCATCGTCGCCAAACATTACGCTCAGCAGCAACTCTTGCCACGCGATGTGGTGCTGGCGCATGAACGTGGTGACATCCACTATCACGATCTCGACTATTCCCCGTTCTTCCCGATGTTTAACTGCATGCTGATCGATCTGCACGGCATGCTGACCCACGGTTTTAAGATGGGCAACGCCGAGATCGAGCCGCCCAAATCAATCGCCACCGCCACGGCGGTGACCGCACAGATCATCGCGCAGGTCGCCAGCCACATTTACGGCGGCACCACCATCAATCGCATTGATGAAGTGCTGGCACCGTTCGTTACGCTCAGTCTGGAAAAACACCGCGCGGTGGCGCTGGAATGGCAGATTCCGGATGCCGAAGCCTATGCGCGCGTTCGCACCGAGAAAGAGTGCTACGACGCGTTTCAGTCGCTGGAATATGAAGTGAATACGCTGCACACCGCCAACGGCCAGACGCCGTTTGTCACCTTTGGCTTTGGCCTCGGCACCGACTGGGCCGCGCGCCTGATCCAGCAATCCATTCTGCGCAACCGCATTGCCGGATTGGGCAAAAATCACAAAACCGCGGTATTCCCGAAACTGGTGTTTGCAATCCGCGAAGGCGTGAATCGTCGGCCTGGCGATGTTAATTACGATATCAAGCAGCTGGCGTTAGAGTGCGCCAGCAAGCGCATGTATCCGGATATCCTCAACTACGAAAAAGTGGTGGAAGTGACCGGCTCGTTTAAAACGCCGATGGGCTGCCGTAGCTTCCTTGGCGTCTACGAGGAGAACGGCGAGCAGATTCACGAAGGCCGCAACAATATTGGCGTCATTAGCCTCAATCTGCCACGTATCGCGCTGCAAGCCAAAGGCGATGAAGCGCAGTTCTGGCGCTTGCTCGATGAACGTCTGGCGCTGGCGAAACGTGCCTTAATGACGCGTATCGCCCGGTTGGAAAAAACCAAAGCGCGTGTGGCACCGATTCTCTATATGGAAGGTGCCTGCGGCGTGCGCCTGAAAGCGGATGACGAAGTGGGCGCCATTTTCCGCAACGGCCGCGCCTCAATTTCCCTTGGCTACATCGGCTTGCATGAAACGCTGAATGCGCTGAGCGGCAACCAAGTGCATCCATATGACGCCGATTACCTGCGGGAAAAAGGCGTGGCGATTGTCACGCACCTGCGCCGCGCGGTGGATGCGTGGAAAGCGGAAACCGGCTACGGCTTCAGCTTGTACAGCACGCCGAGCGAGAATCTGTGCGACCGCTTCTGTCGCCTCGATGCCGCCGAATTTGGCGTGGTGGCCGGCGTTACCGACAAAGGGTATTACACCAATAGCTTCCATCTCGACGTGGAGAAGAAGGTCAATCCGTACGACAAGATCGACTTTGAAGCGCCCTATCCCGCCATCGCTAACGGCGGATTCATCTGTTACGGCGAATATCCCAACATCCAGCACAACCTCAAAGCGCTCGAAGATGTCTGGGATTACAGCTATCACCGCGTGCCCTATTACGGCACCAATACGCCGATTGATGAGTGCTACGAATGCGGCTTTAGCGGCGAGTTCAGCTGCACCAGCAAAGGGTTTACCTGCCCATGCTGTGGTAATCACGATCCGGCGCGCGTGTCGGTGACGCGCCGCGTGTGCGGCTATCTCGGCAGCCCGGATGCGCGTCCGTTTAACGCCGGTAAGCAGCAAGAAGTACAGCGGCGCGTTAAACATCTGGAGACAGGAAAACTGGGATGATGCGCATCCACGGCTATTATCCGGTTGATATCGTTAACGGGCCCGGCACGCGCTGCACGCTGTTTGTCGCGGGCTGCGAACATCAATGTCGCGGCTGCTACAACCAAAGCACGTGGCGGCTGGATTCCGGCGTGCCGTTTACGCTGGAGATGGAAGAGCAGCTGATCGCCGATCTTAACGATCGGCGCATTGCGCGCCAGGGCTTGTCGCTGAGCGGCGGCGATCCGCTGCATCCGCACAACGTGCCGCATATACGTCGTCTGGTGAAACGCGTGCGGCGTGAGTGTCCGGATAAGGATATCTGGCTGTGGACCGGATATCAGATGGCAGAACTCAGTGCGGCGCAGCGCGAAGTGGTGGATGAAATTGATGTGCTGATTGATGGACGCTTTATCGAAGCGGAGAAAGATGCGCGGCTGCTGTGGCGCGGCAGCCGCAATCAGAAGATTTGGTGGTTACGCCAGCCACAAGGCGAGCACGCCGAGCAGCATGCCGCTGCCTGCCACGCCGATCAGCGCGATCCACAGCGCCCGTGCGGGAAAGGCGCGATGCAGCATCAATAACGACGGCACACTCACGGCGGGCAGCGTGACTAATAACGCCAGCGCGGGCGCAATGCCCATGCCCGCCAGCATCATGGTCTGCACAATCGGGATTTCCGCGGCGGTAGGAATCACAAACAGGCAGCCGGCGATTGCCATCAACATCACCCAAAACAGCGTATTACCCACCGCGCCATCCGCGTGCGGGAACAGCCACACGCGCGCGGCGCCGAGCAACAATACCGCGACGATATACAGCGGAATGGTGTTGTAGAACAGTCGCCACATCACCCGCAGCCAGCGTGACAGAAACGGCTGTTCATCGCGGGCCGGGATAACGGGCGCGGTAACGACCTGATCCGGCACGCTGCGCTGCACCAGCCACGCGATGCCCAACACCATCACCAAACCTGCCACCAGCCGAATCGCTGCAAAATGCCAGCCGAGCACAAAGCCCATAAAAATCAGCGTGGCAGGATTGAGCAGCGGATTCGCCAGCCAGAACGCCATCGCCGCACCGCTAGAAACCTGTGACTGACGTAAGCCAGCGGTCACTGGTGCCGCACAGCAGCTGCACATCATGCCCGGCAAACCTAATCCAGTGCCCATCAGGGTCGAACCAAAGCGTGAGCTGCCCATCAGACGCAGCAGCCAGGCGCGCGGAATCAGCACCTGCACCAACGATCCGAGGATCACCCCGAGCACGGCCGCTTTCCACACGGCGAGGAAATAGACCATGGCGTAATCAAGCGCCGCGCGCCACGGTGAGTCCGCCGCATTGGCCAGAATCGATTTACCGATCGAATGCGTTTCGGCAGCAGTAAAGGCTTTGCCGTAATAAGGCTGCCATTTGACATACCACAGGCCGATTACTACCACGGCGAGGAACAGCAGCGGTTTCCACCAGGCGAAGCGTGTCGCCGGGGCATGAGAAGGGAGTTGGGTCATCACGGAATTCCGTATTCAACTGAATAACGATGCCGCGTTAGGATACGCGGCGGAAAGGCCTTAGTGTCATTCAGGTCATTTCATTGCGCCATGTGGAAATCGCCTAAACTTGATCCGGCGCGGAAATTTACCTCCCGGAAGAATTGCCGGCTGGCTTGCTTTTTGCGACATGGCTACCAGGCTTGTTGGGTTAGAAGTGCAACGAACATAAGGTTCGTGATCAACAAGGAGGAAAAAAGATGAGCAAGAAAATAGCGGTACTGATTACCGATGAATTTGAAGACTCAGAGTTTACCTCACCGGCGGAGGCTTACACTCAGGCGGGCCATGAAGTGGTTACCATCGAGTTTAAGGCCGGCAACATCGTTAAAGGGAAGCAGGGTAAAGCTGAGGTCAACATCGACAAGGCTATTGATGATGTGAATGCAGCCGAGTTCGATGCGCTGCTGCTGCCCGGCGGACACTCTCCCGATGCCCTGCGCGGTGACGATCGCTTCGTCAACTTCACCAGGGAGTTTGTTGCCAGCGGCAAGCCGGTGTTTGCCATTTGCCATGGCCCGCAGCTGCTGATCAGCGCGAACGGCGTGCGCGGCCGCAAAATGACCAGCGTAAAAGCCATCGCCATCGATCTGCGTAATGCCGGTGCGGATTTTTACGATAAAGAAGTGGTGGTGGATGATGACAAGTTAGTTACCAGCCGCACGCCTGAAGACCTGCCCGCGTTTAATCGCGAGTCGCTGCGGATTTTGAACGCGGCCTGATAGTTTTTCCTGCATTGGGGTCGCCGTGAATGGCGGCCCTAAGGCCGGGTCCAGATAATCTTTTTGCCAAAGCCCAGCGCATTGTCGGTCATCTTCACTTCGTCGAGCACGATTTCCCACAATGGTGCGGTGACCTTCTTTGCCACTGGAAAACGCTTCTGATAGGCGTGACGCGCAATAACTTCCCTGTCTCCGCTTAGCAGCTGAATCACGCCGCGATACTGCACGCCTTTAATCAGCAGCACACTTTTGGGCTGGCCATTCACCGTGCCCGCCACGCGCGGATTTGACTGGATTAATGCGCCATGGCGCGTGTCCGGTTCAGTCATCAGCCAGAACGCCATGTTCGCGGCATCAAATACATAAAAGCAGTTGGCACACCACAGATCGTCGCCATGGCTGGCAGATAACGACAGCACGTGCTGTTTTTTTAAGTAGCGAATCAGATGAGCATGGTCGGACAAAATTGGACTCCGTGCGGCGAATAGCGATGCGGCCTGAAGCGCGCTACACTGCCTGCCAGCTAATTTTCGGGATAAGTATGATGGAACAAGGCTGGCAGCTTTATCTGCTACAAACCGCCGCAGGGATGCTGTATACCGGCATCACCACCGATGTTAATCGTCGGCTGCAACAGCATCAGCAGGGACGCGGCGCGCGTTCGCTGCGTGGCAAGGGCCCGCTGACGCTGGTGTTTCACTGCGATGCGGGCGATCGGGCGGCGGCGTCACGCCTGGAATATCAGGTGAAGCAGCTGAGCCGCGCGCAAAAGCTGCTGCTGGTTGCACAGCAGCCGCCCTGCTTAGTGGCTTGGTTTAGTCGAAACGGTTAAACGGCAGCGCGAATTCGATCAGCCCTTCTGCACCGACAAACGCATCGTCGGCCAGTTTGTAAACCTGAAAGGCCGCTTCACTGCCTAACCAGCGACAGTGCAAACCATGACGTGCCGCCGGTTCAAAGCCGAGTGGATTGTAGAACTCAGGATCGCCCAGCACCACCACGGCGCTGTAGCTGAACTCATTCAGTGAATCCAATCCTTCATACACCAGCCGTTTAGCAAGGCCCTGTTTGCGCACCGATTCATCCACGGCGAGCGGCGCCAACGCGACCCAGTTGCGGTCTTCTCCCTGCAGGGTCACCGGACTGAAAGCGGCATAACCCAGCACCTGACCTTCATCATCCGTGGCAACTACACCGAGAGTCAGCAAGCCATCTTCGCGCAGTTGCTGTATCAGTTCCGCTTCGGCAGCGGTAGCAAAACTGCGCTTTAACAGGCTATCGATGCCTGCTGCATCAACGCCAATTTCAGTACGAATCAACATGAGATCCCCGCGCGCGCCTCAGCGGCCTTCGCGTCCTGTTTCATTCCTGTCTCAATAAAAGCAGCGAGCTGCTGCAATCCCGTGCGTAATGGCGTGGGCATGGCATCCAGTTCAATGGCATCCATCAGGTTTTTCACCTCAAGTCCCAGCTCAGTGTCACCTTCAATCACCAGACGGCGTTGAAAGAACAACATATCGGGATCCGCTTTGCGTGCTGCCACCAGCAACAGATCGTTGGCTTCACCGCGAAACCAGACATCAGCCTCGGTGTCGCGCGAAACGGTCAGGCGCCCTGCTTGCAGGGTGGTGATCCAGCGCAGATTCACATCGGCAACCTCAATCCCCAGATAACGCCCTTCCAGAAAGTCTAACTCACCTTCAGACAAAGCATGACGAAATTGCCAGTTTAGGAGTTGTTGCAGAATAGCTTTTTTTAGCGGGAAAGGGGTAATGGAAACAGGTAAAGCAAGGAATTCTGGCCCTTTTTCAACAATCAGACCGCGTAAGCGCGCAAACATCATCGTCATTCCCTTCAGAAAATTTCATCTATTTTGCCACATCTGACCGGCTTCGCCTCCACTGAGATCAAGGAAATCGCCGCCTGGCTGGACGAAAAACCTTCACTCCCGATCATCAATGCCGCTTTCACTGCCTTAAATCAACATTGCTGTCGGGTCAGTTATTTACACTCTTCGGCTTCAGAATCCGGGGAGGAAAATGTATGGAACTGCTGTGTCCGGCGGGGAATTTGCCTGCGCTGAAATCGGCGGTGGAGCATGGTGCTGACGCGGTGTATGTCGGCCTGAAAGACGATACCAATGCCCGCCACTTTGCTGGCCTCAATTTTACCGATAAGAAACTGGCTGAAGCCGCACGCTATCTGCATCAGCATCGGCGCAAACTGCATGTGGCAATCAACACCTTCGCCCATCCTGATGGCATCAATCGCTGGCAAAGCGCGATTGATGTTGCCGCTCAGAACGGCGCGGATGCGTTGATTCTGGCCGATATTGCCATGCTGGAGTACGCGGCAAAACATTATCCGCAGGTTGAGCGTCATCTTTCGGTACAGGCCTCCGCCACCAATCTGCAGGCCATCCATTTTTACCATCGTCATTTTCAACTCAGCCGCGTGGTGCTGCCGCGCGTGCTGTCGATGCATCAGGTCAAACAGCTGGCGCGTGAAACGCCGGTACCGCTGGAAGTGTTCGCCTTCGGTAGCCTGTGCATTATGGCTGAAGGCCGCTGCTACCTCTCTTCCTGGCTGACCGGCGAGTCGCCTAATAGCGCGGGAGCCTGCTCGCCGGCGAAATTTGTCCGCTGGCAGCAGACGCCAAAAGGCATGGAATCGCGCCTGAATGAGGTGCTGATTGACCGTTATGCGCCCGACGAGAGCGCTGGCTATCCCACCTTGTGCAAAGGCCGTTACGAAGTGGATAACCAGCTCTATCACGTACTGGAAGAACCTACCAGCCTGAACACCTTGTCGCTGCTGCCTGAACTGCTGCGCGCCAACATTGCCTCGGTGAAAATTGAAGGACGCCAGCGCAGCCCGGCCTATGTGGCGCAGGTAGCGAAAGTTTGGCGTCAGGCCATTGATCGCTGCATGGCATCGCCGGAACAGTATGCCGTGCAGGAACCCTGGATGCAGGCGTTGGGCGAGTTATCAGAAGGCAGCCAAACCACGCTCGGTGCTTATCACCGTGACTGGCAATAAGGAGATCACATGAAATACGCCATTGGGCCGGTGCTGTGGTACTGGCCAACTGCAACGCTGGAAACCTTTTATCAACGCGCCGCCGAGAGCAGCGCGGAGATCATTTATCTCGGCGAAGCCGTCTGCAGTAAAAGACGCGCTACCTCGTTCCATCAATGGATGGACATCGCGCGCATGCTAGCGCTGCAGGGCAAGCAAGTGGTGCTGAGTACGTTGGCACTGCTGCAGTCGCCATCGGAAGTCAAAGAGCTGCG
>Ga0213825_1001695_pt1 | contig 14779 bp, 16 predicted proteins | sample MC6MC0900MG_FD_179896 | JGI IMG/M metagenome (GOLD analysis project Ga0213825, IMG submission 179896) | Enriched soil aggregate microbial communities from Iowa State University, Ames, United States - MC6-MC0900-MG | ecosystem: Environmental > Terrestrial > Soil > Unclassified | place: USA: Iowa... | reverse complement strand
ATGCCAAGTCCAGCGCCAAATCCTGGTCTAAAGCCCCAACCCCAAAAACCTAAGCCATATCCTCTATATTGTCTATCAGGCAGAATCCATACCTGGTCTCTATCCACTCTAGTTATTTCTCCAACATGAACATTGCCAGATTTATCAGTAATTCTTACACGTTTACCGTGATATTTACAGCAAAGATTATAACAATCAGCTGGATTCACAAGAATCTCCTCCTTTCTAAGTCCTTACAAGTTAATATATGCCGTTGCATACATTTATCACTAGCCGATTGTCTATTGGCAACATAAGCTATCGAAAGGAGGTGCATGGATGTCGGTCATACCAACTGATGATTGGCTACATGAGTTCAAGACTAGTCAAAAATTAACGCGTAGTAGAGATGTTGAAGGGTTACAATGTACGATTCTTTGTAGCCGATTACTTGAACATTTTAAAGGTGGAACTCCACAACAAATACAGTATGAATTACAGCAACAAGGGCTTTTTCGAGCACATGAAAATATTAATATGAAGAAATTACAGGAGCAACAAAGTTGGGAAATTGTACGGGAGGAATTTTTCTATTTAAAGGAGAAATGGAGTGGGCCTGATATACCAATCTATATTTTTCCGCTAACTCAAGAACAAACTGTAACGAATAAAAATGGGGTTGCCTACCCAGATGCATTGTTTTTATTGCTAGGTGAGCTTGAAAGGCAGGAGCTTAAAGCATTATTTGCACATGAGTACAATCATGTTTGCCGATTACAATACTTAAACAAATCGGTAAAGGAAGTGACGCTACTAGATTCATTAATTTTAGAGGGCCTAGCGGAATGTGCGGTGGAGGAATTATACGGTACGAAATGGTTAGCACCTTGGTTGAGCAATTATTCTTTGGCAAAAATGTTAGCCATATGGCAGTCCTATTTTTTGCCCAACTTGAATGTTACTGGTTTAGACAATCATATTGAATTTTTATATGGTGGCAAGCTTCCTCCGTGGATCGGGTATTGTATCGGCTATGAAATTGTAAAGACTTATAGACAACAGCATGCATCTCATAAGCTTCTTAAAAAAAGCTCTAAAAATATACTTAGGGGCTCTGCCTTTCCGCTATAAAAAAACCAGTTGTCGACAGTAACAACTGGTTTTTTATTAAATTGAAATGATATCTAGGGCTAGTTAACCCCACATCCAAAAGAAAGGGTATCTTAAATGTTCCCCTATTTCTAAGCTAGATAAGCCTAATGCTAACCAGACAGCATGGGCAAGAGGCGACACAAATGTACCTACAACATAGCGTAAGCTCTTGAGAGAGAATCAATTTCGAAAGATAAGCCAATCTGTTCAACTATCGGGTTGTGGTCGACAAAGTGGTGTCTATTGCTGATGGCACAACACTTTGCGTGATATGATTAAAAAAACATTTTAACTGTTAGAGACTCGAACAAACTAGTAGAGAGGTGCGATAGCTATGTCAGATGAAATAAAAAATATACTACCACCAGTAATAGATGCATCCACAAAGGTGCTTATCGTCGGCTCGATGCCAGGAAAATTATCATTAGAAAAGCAACAATATTATGGTAATCCACGCAATCACTTTTGGTCGATTATTGGGCATATTTTAAAGCAAGAGATTCCATTAAATTATGAGATGCGCATAGAATTGTTAAAGAAAAATCATATTGGTCTGTGGGATACAATTGAATCGTGTGAGCGGAAGGGTAGTTTAGATGCCGCCATTCGTAATGAAATACCGAATGATTTCCGAACGCTCTTTATCCACTTTCCAAATATTGAACTTGTGCTCTTTAATGGCGGTAAGGCATTTGAAGTGTTTAAAAAGCATATTGGCTTTGCAGTATTAGATGGGCGTGATTATTACAAGATGCCTTCGACTAGCCCGATCCCTGGCAAAAATATTAAATCTTTTGATGAAAAGCTAGAGGATTGGCGAGTGATGCAATCATATTTAGCATAAGGAAACTTTAACGTTTTTTGACGAGTAGGCAATGGCTCAACCGGCTTTCGCCCCTTTACATATATTGAATTATGTAAAAGGGGGAGTATGTATTGAATATAAATCCAAATAATGATTTTGGGGAAAATTTTAGATTGCCTGGCCCACCTAATTTTTCTCCACCAACGAATGTCGGACCACCTAATTTTGGTTTTCCACCAAATATGGGGCAACCACCTGGCTTTGGCCCACCGCCGAATATGGGGCAGCCACCTGGCTTTGGCCCACCACCAAATATGGGGCAACCGCCTGGCTTTGGCCCACCGCCGAATATAGGGCAACCACCTGGCTTTGGCCCACCACCGAGTATGGGGCAGCCACCTGCCGGACAAATGCCAATGAGTGCACCACCAAGTTTTTCGCCAGCTATGCCTGCTTGGCACGGAGGCTCTAGCGGTATTCAAAGATGCTTATTTAGGAATACGTTTATATGGACGATACGCGGCAGAAGTTTTTGGTTTTTCCCGACGGTTATCGGTAGGGAATTTATTGCAGGATTCCGTTGGAGTAATCGATCTGGCTGGCGTTTTAGTACAATTATGCGAGAAAACATTCTTGCATTTGAATGTTTTAGATAAGGGGTCTTTATTACGAAGGGTTCGTCGATGGTACACGATGAATCCTTTGTTATTTGAGTCGACATTGTTCCTATGAAAAAAATGATTATTAAAAAATTCTGTTTTTCAGCATTTAATGTTACAATTACTGTAACTAAAGATGAAGGGACGATGGGTGGCTAATGATTAACTAATCTTATTTTGTGCACATGAAATTTACATTTCAATGAATCAAAAATAGGATTAGTCTGCCCATTTTCCATAAAGTGCAATGATAATAGGCGAAGTGCCTGCTATTGTTAAACACATACTCAAAATGCTATTCAAATGAATTTTTCATTGGGCTTTTTGTGTATGAAATTTTTGCGACTAATCCTTCCAAAATATTTGGAGGGATTTTTTTGTCCCTCTATATCGAGAGGAATGGATAATAATGAAAGAACTTATAAAAATACAAAATGTCCACTATGAAGTGAATGACACACTTATTTTTGACAATGTGACAGCTACGGTAAAACAAGGTGAAGTCATTGGTATTATCGGAAAAAATGGCGCGGGGAAATCGACATTATTACAGCTAATTCAAGGCATACTAATGCCAACAGCAGGGCAAATAGTGGGATTACAGCAACTAAAAATGGCTTGTGTGGAACAAGAGCAAGTAAATATCAACCATTGGGAAGTCAGTGTGGAGGAAGCGGATCTCCTTGCTAAATGGCATGTGCCGAATACAGCGTATAGAACTTTAAGTGGTGGTGAAAAGCTGAAAAGACGACTAGCAAGAGGCTTTTCGCAACATGCACAGCTATTATTGTTGGATGAACCGACAAATCACTTAGATGAATTAAGTACGTCACTGCTAATTGCCCAAATTAAAAAATTTGACGGTACGATTATTGTAGTATCCCATGACCGATATTTTTTAGATGAAGTTGCCACGAAAATATGGTCACTGGAAGACGGTAAACTGCTAGAGCATAGTGGAAATTACACAAGTTATATGGCGGCAAGAGAGCAACAAAGGTTAGCGCAGCAACGAGCTTATGATAAACAGCAAAAAAACATTGAACGGATTGAAGCACAGATGAATGAGCTTTCTTCTTGGTCGCATAAGGCACATGCGCAATCGACGAAGCAAGAGGGTGTGAAGGAGTTTTATCGAGTAAAGGCTAAACGAATGGATGCGCAAGTAAAATCAAAGAAAAAACGTTTGGAAAAGGAACTAGCAAAAAATAAAGTGGAGCAACTTAAGCAAGAAGAGGAAGTACGCTTTTCTGTAGAGACAAACCAGCGGGTAGGCAAACGATTTTTAGAGTGTAAGCATGTAACAAAATCATTTGAGCAACGTCTGTTATTTAAAGAGCTCACAATGACGATTAAATTCGGTGAAAAAATTGCCATTACAGGTCCAAATGGTAGTGGGAAAACTACTTTATTAAAGGTGCTGATTGGACAAGAAAAAGCGGAGGGGGAGATATGGATTTCGCCCGCCGCTAGTATCGGCTATTTAACTCAGGACGTCTTTGATTTGCCGCTTGAGCTTACGCCGGCGCAATACTTTTACAGGGAGACTTTTGAGGAAAGAGGTCAAGTCCGCAATGTGATGAAACATTTAGGGTTTACGGCGAACCATTGGACAGCACCTATTGGCAATATGAGTATGGGAGAACGTGTGAAATGTAAGCTGATGGCTTATATATTAGAAGAAAAAAATGTTCTTATTTTAGATGAGCCAACAAACCATCTTGATTTACCATCAAGAGAACAATTAGAGAAAACATTGGAGCTGTATACAGGTACTTTGCTCGTTGTATCCCATGATCGTTATTTTTTAGAAAAAACAACAAACAGCGTGTGGGAGCTGAAAAACAAAGGCGTTGAGAAAACGTGGAGAGATAGCACACCGCCACAAGTCGATGATACAAGTGTACTGCGTTTAAAGCTTGAAAATGAAAGACAAGAAATCCTCGGCAAACTTAGCTTTTTAACGGCAAAAGATAAAGATTACGCCATGCTCGATCGAAAATTCAACGACTTGACGAAGCAAATTAATGAACTCCGCTAGTTTGACGTTTAACAGAGAGAAGAATGGGGAAAATAAACTAGATTTAGCCCAGGCAATAGATTAAAACGTAATAGTAAATAGAGAGGTGTCTTAATGAAAAAATTATTATTTGTAAGTGTACTAATGGTTAGTATGCTTGCCGCATGTTCTGAAAAAGATGCGACTACAGATGAAACAGAACAGCCACAGCAAGAACAGCAAACTAACGAACAGCAAGCGACTGAAAATCAAAATGATGATTCTGGAACAAAACAGGAAGATACAGTCTCTTCCGTAACACAGGCAGAAGCATTGAAAACGATAAAAGAGCAGCTAGGATCAGACTTAGCGATTGATTTACCAAATAATCTTCCATTAACGAAAGGGGCTTTTTTAACCGCAACGACAACAGCTACAGATAAACAGGCTGAAATACTATTTTTAGAAAGTAAAGACTATATACCTGTCAATGCTGTAAAGCTAAAAGATTCCTCAGCAGCCACAACGATTGCCAAGCTTACTGTAAAGTTATATGACAGTATAGATGAGGCAAGCAAACAAATTGCTTATGAAGACTATAGTAAAAACGGTGGTCAACAAGTAGCGCTTGGGAGCAATATTACTGGCTATCAGGATGCAGGTGCTGGTTCGGTATGGACTGGATGGAATGAGGGTAGATGGGCATTAGCAACGCGTACCCGAACAGATAATTCAGCCGCTGGGGTAGATTTAGCGAAACAAGCAGTAGCATATTTAGAATCTCATACGCTACCGATTCCACATGAAAACGGTCTCGTGCATTTAGACGTTTATCAATCAGGAAACTTAATCGTCTGGCAAGATGGCAAGCTTGTTTATACACTTGATTCGATAAAAGACCCGATGCAAGCATTAGCCATTGCTGCTGCTTTTAATCAATAAGGAAAATACTCGCGATTATATTGTATTTGCATATTCATTTCCATTACGGTTTGCTCGCTTTCCGCGGCCGTGGCTTAAGCCTCCCCCTCCGCTATGCTACGTGTGGGGTCCTAAGTCTCACGCTTGTCCCGCAGGAGTCGAGCAACCCTTCACTACAATCAACTAAATTTTTCTCATCAACAGAAATACGCTGAGCGGCAATCGCACTCAGCGTATTTTTTAGATATCTACTTTTCAGCTTTTTGTAAGCAGTGTGTATGTTACTAACCATCGTTGACAATCTTCCATTGGATACTCAGTGCCCTTCACCAAATCCGCTAGATTTTTTACTTATCAAAGACAGCTCGGAAAAATCGAGTCACGCCTTCTTGGATTTCTTCCTTCGTTAAATGTCCAAAACCTAAAATAACTTGATTGTTATGCTTTCCTTTACTAATAGAATGCTCTTCTACTGGATATACTTTCACACCAAATTGCTCAATTTTTTCAAGCATGGCATTTGTGAAGTGGCTGTTTTGTAGTTCTACTATAAGGTGCAGACCAGTGGAATAGCCTAAAACCTTTATTTTATTTGTAAAGGTTGTTTGTAAACAATCGATTAGGAAATCTCTATTGTTCCTATAATATTTCTTCATTTTAGCAATATGTCGTTCTAAGTATCCCTCTTTAATAAAACGAGCAAGAATTAACTGATCTATCGAAGGTGTATGTAAATCTGAAAACCATTTCAGCTGACGGCATTTTTCAACAAGGTCTATTGGGAGAACCAAATAACCAATTCTTAATGCGGGCGAGAGAATTTTACTAAAAGATCCAACGTAAAGAACTCGATGGGGGTCTAATCCTTGTAGTGAACTGACGGGAGGACCTTCATATCTAAATTCACTATCATAATCATCCTCGACCAAATAACACTCTTTGTGCCTTGCGTAATTGATTAATTGAATTCTGCGTTGAATGGGTAAAGTACCCCCTAATGGAAACTGATGAGAAGGGGTAATAAAGACGAATTTTGGCTGTTGATCTTGTGGTAATAAAGATGTTCGCATACCAGATTGATCAACAGGTATTGAATAAATTGTAGCACCCGAAGATTTAAATATCGTTTGAATATCATTTGTAATGGGGTCTTCCATTACTGCCATATCATTTGCACTTAAAAGTAATCTAGCGATAATTGTTAATGCTTGTGTAGCACCGGATGTTATGACAATTTGATTAGGATGACATTCTACTCCCCTTGTTCGTAATAAATAATTGGCTAATACTTCTCTTAATTCGTATCGACCTTCGGGTAGGTCGTACCCAAAATGGACAGGATGCGTATCATTCCATATATGATGAGCTAACTTTGCCCATGTTTTACGTGGAAATAAACTTAACGCTGGTATACCTGAACGAAAATCAATTTTCGGTTCTGCTATTTTTTGTTCCTTACTTTTTTTCGAAGGTACTTTGCTAAATTGTGTTAATAATGCACCATCTGCAACAAATGTACCAGAACCTCTATAAGATATTAAAAATCCTTCCGCCACCAGTTGCTCATAAGCCTCTAATATAACATTTCTAGACACATTTAATTCCGAACAGAGTTTCCGTGTGGATGCCAATTTTTCTCCACCTTGTAAAGTTCCGTTTAAAATTTTTTCACGAATCTGTTGATACACCTGTTTATTTAAAGGTATATCTAACGCTCTATTTATTGGTATCCACAGCATGTTTATCTTTCTCCTTGTTAAAATTGGTACCTTTAAAAAGTGTAATAAGTGGTTCTATTTTTACCAATATTACCATGATAAAGTAATTTTAAATAACGAACAGGAGATGAAAACATGAAAAATCCAAAACAATTAGTTATTCAAGTATTGAAATCGGCTGCTAGAAATCATCAAATGAAAGATGCTTTTCTACTATCGAATGAACTTTATCCACTCTTATGGAAGGCTGCAAGACGTTACGTAGCAGGGGAAGGAAGAACTGAAGCCATCGCCATTGCCAAAAATATGTCTACTAAAGACTATCGGTTTTCACTGGAGTTTATAGGGGAAAATACTGTCGATCTTGAGGAATGCCAAAAGGCTACAAAAGAATTCATGGCGTTAATTGAAGAACTGGGCAAAATATCTATGAAGCAAACCGTATCATTCGATTTATCACATATTGGCTTGTCTATAAACAAAGAGGTTGCCTATAGCCACTTACTCCAGCTTGTTCAGCAGGCAAATAAGCATGACGTTCTACTCATGATTAGTATGGAGGAATCTTCAAAGACAGAGGATATAATTACGGTTTATAAAAAGGTAGCAGCACAGTATAGTAATATCGGCATCACGTTACAAGCGCACTTATATCGCACTGAGTTGGATATACAGGAACTTGCTCAATACCCAGGGAAGATACGAATTGTGAAAGGTGCATTTCAAGAGCCAAGTACTATCGCTTTGGAAAGATCGGAGGCATTGAATAGTCGCTATCTTCAATATGTAGACTACTTAATCAAATTGAAACATCCAATTTCAATAGCTACGCACGATGAATCCATTATACAAGTGATGGAACAACGACAGTATTTGCAGCAAGCAAATGTAGAGATAGAAATGCTTTATGGTATTCGAACAGATTTACTGCAAAGTCTAAAAGGGAAGGGGTATAACTGCAAAGTATATTTGCCATACGGTCAAGATTGGTATTTATATTTGTGTCATCGTCTTGCGGAAAACCCAGAGAACCTATATTTAGCATTAGCGGACATTTTGAGTACAGCATTAGAAGATAGCAGTGAAGGTTATTGAAGAATCAACTTATTGCTATTATGAATATTAGCATGGCTATGTGTATTGTTGGCAGTTCTATTGTTGCGGGTAAACTTATTGTTCAAAGTTTCCCTGTATTTCTCGCTTCTGAACTGAGATTTTTAGTCGCCACAATCATTTTAGTACCGATATTATTAATAGTTGAAGGTATGCCTTCATTGCGAAAAAAAGACTATTTCCTTTTATTTTTGCAAGCATTATCAGGGGTGTTTTTGTTTAATGTTTTTATGCTTTATGGACTGACGCAAACAACAGCTACTGAAGCAGGTTTAATTACAAGCACTATTCCTGCCTGTACAGGTTTGCTTTCTCATTTTCTATTGAAAGAGAAATTAACAAAGAACATTATTGTTGGAATCATGTTAGCAACGATTGGAACGCTGACAATAAATGCTTCAGGAATTTTTGGGCTTTCGAACACTTATTATTTATCACTAGTTGGAAATTCCCTTGTATTTGGTGCAGTAATTTGTGAGGCATTGTTTATGATATGTGGAAAATTTGCCTCTCAACGTGTTAGTGCTTTAGCGATTGCTACAATTGTTAGCTGTTTTGGATCAATATTATTTCTACCGTTTGCATTATATGAGAGTAGACAGTTTGCCTTCGAAAAAGTGTCCTTTGCTGAATGGGGCTTAATTATGTATTTTGGAATAGTGATAACAGTCATGGCCTTTATTCTTATGCAACTTGGATTAGCAAAAGTGTCAGCAAATATGGCGGGAATTTTGACGGGCTTTTTGCCAATTAGCAGCATTGCATTATCCTCGTTGGTATTAGGTGAAGCTATATCCTCTGTGCAACTAGTTGGATGTATTTTCATTTTATTCGCACTCTTTTATCTTTCAAGACAGCCAGCATTTAAATAAATGTTTCGATATACAAAGTAGTTAGCTAATATTAAATAACAAGAGGGGGAATGGGAATGGACTACCAACATGTTTTAACACGTTATATTGAAGCAACAAATACGCATGACTTTAACAACGTCAAAGCAATATTACATCCACAGGCAGTTTATTGGTTTACGGATCAAACATGTACAACGTTAGAAGAGATAGAGACTTATTTTAAACATGCATGGCATGTTATAAAAGATGAGGTGTATCGAGCGACAAATGTGCAATGGCTTACGGCTGATGCCAACTCCGCTACATGTATTTATACATACCATTACGAAGGTTATCATAATGGCCTATTTGTATCAGGTAGCGGGAGAGCAACCAATGTTTTTACTGTTGTAAATAATGAGTGGAAGCTTATTCATGAGCATTTAAGTAGCTAAAGTTTCATTATAAAAATTTTATTATAACTTGAATAAGCAGCAATAGCATGATAGCAATTAGCAGTCGTTTGGCGATTTTTAAAGGGACTTTTGGCAAGACGATAAGTCCCAATTGTGAGCCGATAATAGAGCCTACCGCCATCGCAATGGCATAGTGCCATTGGATAAAGCCTGTTTGATAGAATACAAGAAAAGCGCCTGTACAGCTACCGAATATAAGCACTCTTGTTAGCTGTACAGCCTTTATGTAAGAGGCATGATTACGAATGTAATATAAAATGCTGAACGTGGAAGACCCTGGACCAAAGCCACCATCATAGGCGGCAATCAGAAATGGTTGTAATAAGCCTTTGCTGGCAAGGCTTTGTTGGTCTTCCGGATGAATCGTCCAGTCGGTCTTTTTCAACGTCATCAGCAATGCAAAAAGTAGTAGTATACAGGCAATACCGTTCATTACCGCTTCGGACATAGAAGCTGTTAACAGTGCGCCGCAAATACCACCTATAATCGCAATAGAAATGTTTTGAAAGATGGCAGTTAGGTGGAGCTCCCGATGGTGAATAAGATAAAAAACACTGGATAGCGCAGCAATACCAGAGGAAAACTTATTCGTCGCAATACTCGTTTGAATAGGAATGCCAACAAGCATCATAGCTGGCAGTGTAATAAGCCCACCCCCTCCCGCAAGTGTCCCGATAAAAGAAGCGACAATACCTATCATAACGAGTGGTAGTGAAATTTTCGTGAATATCAACGCTAATAAAATAATAAGCAACAACAGCACAACTAAAGATTTTTTCATAGATATCCCCTTAACCATCAATTGCTTAATCTAAATTGGCCGCATAAATGCGCGAGCTTTCTCCCCAAGGATGATAGCCGGTACCGATATGTGAAAAGCCATAGCGTTCATACAAGCCAATATGATCCGTACAAAGATAAAGCTGTAAAAACCCATGGCGCTTTGCATCTTTTTTCGCTTGCTCTAATAGCAATGCGCTGTACGCATTCCCGCGATGGCTTTCCTCGATATACACCGCACATACCCAAGGATATAAATCCATTCGACTAATAAAATCATTCGTTACTAAACCAGCACAGCCAATAATTTCATCATGATTCATTACTAAATACCACTGTGGAAGCGGTGCCTCCGTATTAATGCAATGGACAATGCAATCTTCGTAAACCATCATACTGTCCTCACTTGCCCATTTGCTTTGAATATAACGGGTTGCCAATTCAGCATAGCTCGGCTCCTCGCGGACAGAAATAATTTTCATACTTACACCCCTTTGAAAAATTAATATATATAGTTATTATTGTAATAAATGGAAACGTTATAAACAATACGTGGAAAAGTAATAAATGTAAATGCACATTAGAACAGCTGCCATACACGATATCAAAGCTAAAAGTTTACAAACAGCAAAGATTTGAAGGAAAAAGTACAGGTTTTAATAATCAATTAAAATAGGGGTTTAAATTAATGAAGAAGCTACATACAGAAAGCGATTTACTAACTTTAATAGAGTCCGATACATGGATGATGGACATTTTAAGCTGTGTCGAACAACTACAATTACCCGACTGCTGGGTATGTGCTGGCTTTATTCGTTCAAAGGTGTGGGATTATTTGCATGATTTTAATGAGAGAACGCCATTAGGTGATATTGATGTTATTTACTTCGATAAACACTGTATTTCGGAACAACGAGAGCAGTACTATGAGCAGCGTTTACTAGAACTCCTACCAAATGAACCATGGTCTGTGAAAAATCAAGCTAGAATGCATGTTGTAAACGATAATGAACCCTATCAATCTTCCATTGATGGCATGGCACATTTTCCAGAAATACCGACAGCGATTGGTGTAAGGCTGATACAAGGTGTACTGGAAATTGCCGCGCCATATGGTATTCAGCCTCTGCTGTCGGGTATCGTAACGCCTACGCCTTATTTTGATGTCCAGACATCATTACATGAGGTTTATCAAAAGAGATTGGCTTCTAAACAGTGGCACAATAATTGGCCGAAATTAGTATTCGAACTTCGCAATAGCTAAAGGAGCTGACAAATTTGCATTCAGAAAAACAGCACATACTTATGCATTATGAAAAATCTATACGGTGGTTAGAGCAACTATTCTCTGTGACGGACAAGCAGTGGCGCACGCCAATTAAGCAAGGGAAATGGACAGTAGCAGAGGTTATTGGGCATTTCATTCCTTGGGATGACTTTGTTATAAACGAGCGTATGCCTTTGTTATTTACAGACGAACTGTTAGCTAAGGGACCGAATGTACAACAGATGAATGCTGCTGCAGCAAGTAGCAGTCGGCAGCAAAGTAAGGAGCATACATTGCAGGCATTACTAAATCGCCGACGTGTATTGTTACAGTTGCTGGATGGTTTATCTGATGAACAATGGCAGCGTTCTTTCCGAATCGGAACCTCCGAGCTTACGCTGTACAGTTATTTTGCAGGTTTAATAGCACATGATGAGCATCATTTTTTACAAGTGCAACATGTTATAGATGAGATCGTGTGGCAATAAATATAAAACAAGTCCTTGATTGTTCAGCAATGTTGAAAAAATTTATCTGAATAAAAATTAATTCAGCAACCGCATTATCCTTAGTAATGAGGTTTACTTTTGTATAAAAATACATTAATATGAATTTAAAATCAATTGAGGAGTAGTTGATATGGGGATTGTTTTAGCAAGTAATGAGCACGCACAAGTCGTACATAAAGTAATGCTCCAAGCTTTTCAAGAATATGCAACTGCGACACCACCATCTAGTGCTTTAAGTGAAACAGTTGAATCGATTGAACAGGCGCTGAATACAGGCGAGCAAGCATTTATTCGTTATATAGAAGACCAGCCTGTGGCAATGGTGCGATTTACGCTAAGTGAAGAGGGCATTTATTTTTTTCGATTGTCTGTCATTCCCCAAATGCAGGGGCGAGGGTTGGCAAAGGCATTAATCGTTGAGCTTGAAAATTATGCGCGTGCACAAGGGAAAAGATTTAGCGAATGTAAAGTCCGTATGAATGTGCCCCGTAATATTGAGTTATACCGTTCGTTAGGGTATGTTATTACGAAAGAAACAATGGCAGAAAATCGTAATGGCTTTTCTCTTCCAATCGTTACAATGGAAAAGGAGCTATAGGGGGTCTTGTATTTGAAGAAAACTATTGGCTGTTTGCACGCACACCATTCCAATATTGACTACATAGAACAGACATTTAATAGCTTTCAAGAAATGGAACTTGTCCACTTTGTCGATCCAGGACTTATTCAACATGTGGCAAAGACTAATGTAGATTTGTCATGCAAGGTGAAGGAGCAAGTAGAGTGGATGGCAAGCTGTGGTGTCGATGTCATTTTAATTACATGTACGAATTATATTGCGTTGTTAAACGAAGACGAGCTGTCATTACCGATACCAATTATTAAAATAGATGAGCCTTTTTTTCAATCGCTTTGTGAAGTTTCGCAACCACAAATAATTCTTTTTACTAACCCAGCTACAGTCGATGGAACGATGGAGAGACTCTACCATTATGCTAAACTACATCATAAAACAATTAACGTGCAGGCAACGGTTATAGACAAAACATTTGAGCTAATTATGCAAGGGAACAAGCAAGCGTATAACGATGCAATCAAGCACTATTTTCGGGAAATAATGGGCGATGGTAGGTCAATTGCGGTAGCCCAGCTGTCGATGGTCGATGCCGCGGAGCAATTTGCAAAGGAAATGGATTTGGAGATTACACACCCATTGCAATCGTTAGTTGAATTTGTTGTGGGAAAGGGTTATCGCCAGTAAAAGTCGAGCAATCGCCACAAAAACCTGAGCAATCGCCACTAAAAGTACCTTAATCGCCACAAAAACAGGCACAACTAAAACTTCTAAATTGGTAGTATAATGAATTAACAAATAGAAAGTGGGGGAGCGCTAAATGAACGATTTACGATATCCGATTGGGCAATTTCAATTTCCGGAAGTAGTGACTGCACAGCAAGTACAGAAATGGATTGATGATATCCGTCTATTGCCAAGGCAATTAGCGGAGGCATTAAATGGAGCAAGTGAACAATCGTTAGCGAAATCCTACCGAGAAAATGGCTGGACTGTCACACAGCTAGTCCATCATCTTGCGGATAGTCATATGAATAGTGTTATTCGTTTTAAGCTTGCTTTAACAGAACATACACCGACCATTAAACCATATAATGAAGTGGATTGGGCGATGCTACCAGATTCAGAGATGCCGGTTGCGACTTCTTATAAGTTGCTTGAAAGTTTGCATGAACGTTGGGTTTATTTGCTGACAAGTTTAACGGAAGAGCAATTACAAAGAGCTTTTCAACATCCCGATAACGGGTTAATGACGCTTGAAAAAGCACTGGCAATGTATGCATGGCATGGCAAGCATCATCTCGCCCATATTCACCATGCGCTAGCAAAATAAAAACAGGCGACTTTTCCTCATGTTTGAGGGAGTCGCCTTTGTTTTTATGTTAAATTACAAGTAGATTTCGAGTTAAATAAACTAGGATGTGAAAGTGTTAAATTAGACAATTGTAATGCCCGCACTTGCTGTACCCGTAAGTACTTGAGCAACACCTACACCAGCTGTAGTAATAGAGTACACCATTACTAATTTGTCACCAGCAGCGACTGGAACTGGTGCAAAACTGCCTGAACCAAATGCTGTCGCACCTAATGCGATTGCACCAGTGAATGCTGGAGCCAAGTTCACCGTAGCATCAGTAGCTGTATAAACCGTGCTTCCAGCAGGGGCACGATAAATTGTAGCAGTAACTGTAGTATTACCAACTAAAGTAACAGCTGCTGTAGCGGAGAATGATGCAGAAAGGCCTGTAATACTTCCAGCACGTGGCACCGTAAATGCTTCTGTTACTACGCCTGATAAATCAAGTGTAGTGCCAACAAGTGTTACACCAGGGACTGCAGAACCGAATCCGATAAGGGACGGTGTAGCAATTAGACCAGTAACTAGAGAAGTTAACACAACAGGTGTAACCCCAGAAGAGAATGGAATAATTGAACCGTCTGCAGCTGGTTGAAATGGTGGGATACATGCGGCATCAATTGCTAAGAAAGGACCG
>Ga0213825_1001694_pt1 | contig 14784 bp, 8 predicted proteins | sample MC6MC0900MG_FD_179896 | JGI IMG/M metagenome (GOLD analysis project Ga0213825, IMG submission 179896) | Enriched soil aggregate microbial communities from Iowa State University, Ames, United States - MC6-MC0900-MG | ecosystem: Environmental > Terrestrial > Soil > Unclassified | place: USA: Iowa... | reverse complement strand
TGCTGCCTGCGCTTCATCGGTGGTTTCGACCATCAAGGCGCCAGCGTTGGCCTGCGCATCGTGCCCCTGGACCACCCGTTGGCCGGCGGCGCGCAGACCGACAACCGCGTGGCGATCCACAGCGACCGTTACAGCGCCCAGCCCTTGCTGATCCAGGGCCCGGGAGCGGGTGCCGACATCACCGCCGCAGCGTTGCTCGACGACGTGCTGTCCATCACCCGCGCGTAGAGCCACGCCCTGCGTGGCTTCGCGGTCCTGGAAGAGCAGCCACGCAGGGCGTGGCTCTACGCCATCAGCCGCCCTTCAACGCCTTCAACAAAGCGGCATTGAACCGCTCCGGGTCCTGCACCTGCGGCGAATGCCCGAGGTCGTCGAAGGTCACCAGCGTGGCGCCGGGAATCGCCGCGGCAGCGGCCTTTCCCAGCGCCGGGTAGTCGCCCAGCGTAGCCTTCAAAGCGGGCGGGGCCAGGTCGCGACCGATCGCAGTGCGGTCCTTCTGGCCGATGAACAACGTGGTGGGAACCCGCACGTTGGGCAGTTCGTAGACCACCGGCTGGTTGAACACCATGTCCGAGGTCAGCGCCTGGCTCCAGGCCACGGCCTGCTTGCCGGGGCCGGCATACATGCCGGCCTGCATCCGTGCCCAGTGCTCATACGCCGGCGTCCACTGGCCACTGTAGTACACGTCCAGCTGGTACTTCCTGATGCTGTCGAAACTGGTCTTCAACTCGTTGGCATACCACGCATCCACGCTGCGCCACGGCACGCCCCTGGCCTTCCAGTCCTCCAGCCCGATCGGGTTGACCAGTGCCAGCTGGCGCAGCTGCTGCGGGTACATCAGTGCAAAGCGCGCAGCCAGCATGCCGCCCATCGAATGGCCGACCAGGTCCACCTTGGTGCTGTCCAGCTTAAGATGGGCCAGCAGCGCTTCGGTATTGGCGGCCAGCTGGCCGAACGAGTACTGGTAACGCAGCGGCTTGCTGGATTTGCAGAAGCCGATCTGGTCGGGCGCGATCACCCGGTAACCGGCGCTGCTCAACGCCTTGATCGCGTCGCGCCAGGTGCCCGCGCAGAAGTTCTTGCCGTGCAGCAGCACCACGGTGCCAAGCGCGGCCTTGCCCGCGGGTGGAACGTCCAGATAGGCCATTTCCAGCGGCTGGCGCTGGGACTCGATGCTGAAGATCTTGACCGGCCAGCCGTAATCGAAGCCCTGCAGGCGGGCGTCGTAGGTATCGGCGGCGAACGAGGTCAGGGGCAGGCAGGCAAGCAGGGCGGCGGCCAGGATGCGCATGGCGGTCTCCAGTGGGGGAACCCCGAGGATAACCGCCTCCACCCGCCAGCCGTCACCCCATCAGCATTCGATGACGTTCACCGCCAACCCGCCGCGGCTGGTTTCCTTGTACTTGTCCTGCATGTCACGGCCGGTATCGCGCATGGTCTTGATCACCTTGTCCAGCGACACCTTGTGCTTGCCGTCGCCGCGCATGGCCATGCGCGAGGCGTTGATCGCCTTGACCGCACCCATCGCGTTGCGCTCGATGCAGGGAATCTGCACCAGCCCGCCGATCGGATCGCAGGTCAGGCCCAGGTTGTGTTCCATGCCGATCTCGGCTGCGTTCTCGATCTGGCTGGGGTTGCCGCCCAGCGCCGCGACCAGGCCGCCGGCGGCCATCGAGCAGGCCACGCCGACTTCGCCCTGGCAGCCCACTTCGGCGCCGGAGATGGAGGCGTTTTCCTTGTACAGGATGCCGATCGCCGCCGAGGTCAGCAGGAAATCGAACACGCGCTGTTCGTTGGCGCCGGGGCAGAAGCGGTCGAAGTAGTGCAGCACCGCCGGCAGTACGCCGGCCGCGCCGTTGGTCGGGGCGGTGACCACGCGACCGCCGGCGGCGTTTTCCTCGTTTACCGCCAGCGCATACAGGTTCACCCAGTCCAGCGTGGTGAGCGGGTCGCGCATCGCCGCTTCCGGCTTCGACGACAGTTCGCGGTACAGCGCGGGCGCACGCCGGGAGACGTGCAGGCCGCCGGGCAGGGTGCCCTCCTGGCGGATGCCGCGGGCGACGCAGGCCTGCATCGCGCTCCAGATCTCACGCAGCTGGTCGCGGATCTCGTCCTCGCTGCGCCAGCACTTCTCGTTCTCGAACATCAGCTGGGCGATGCTCAGGCCGCTGCGCGCGGTCTGCGCCAGCAGTTCGTCGCCGCTCTTGAACGGATAGGGCAACGGGGTTTCATCGGGCACGATGCGGTCGTCGGCGGCGTCGTCCTGGTTGACCACGAACCCGCCGCCCACCGAGTAGTAGTCGCGGGTGGCGATGACCTGTTCCTGGGCGTCATAGGCGGTGAAGCGCATGCCGTTGGTGTGGTAGGGCAGCTTCTGGCGCTTGTTCAGGCCCAGGTCGCGCTTCTCGTCGAAGGCGATCTCGTGGGTGCCCATCAGCCGGATCCGCTTCGTGCTGCGGATCCGCTCCAGCGCCTCGGGAATGATGTCCGGGTCGATCAGGTTCGGGCGCTGGCCTTCCAGGCCCAGCAGCACCGCCTTGTCGGTGCCATGCCCGCGCCCGGTCAAGGCCAGCGAGCCGTAGACGTCGGCGCGGATGCGCACCACGTCCTGCAGGCAGCCGGGATCGAGTAGCCAGCGGTGCACGAAGCGTTCGGCGGCCTTCATGGGTCCTACGGTGTGCGAGGAACTCGGGCCAATGCCGATCTTGAAAACGTCGAACGTGCTGACAGCCATGATTGCCAAACTGCGGGTATCGGATGGAGCGCTATTCTATGCTGTCCGCGCGGGCCGGCCTGGCTGCGGCGCAGCAAATTCGAGCGACGGGAGCCCGATGTTCATTCTTTACCAGCGCGATGACTGCCACCTGTGCGACCAGGCCCTGGCCGTACTGGCCCAGGCCCGGGTGGCCGGGCTGGACAGCGTGTTCATCGACGATGACGCAGGCCTGGAGGCGCGCTATGGCGCGCGCGTGCCGGTCCTGCGCGACGCCCAGGGCCGGGAGCTGGACTGGCCGTTCGACGTGGCCGCGGTAAGCCGCTTCACCACGTAGAGCGGGGCTCTGCCCCGCTCCACGGGCTCCCCGGGCGGGCGTTATTTCGCCTGGAGCTTCACGTGCGTGCTGATCGCGGTTTCGTCCGGAATGCTCTTGGTGTCCTTCCAGTCGCCCTGGCCCACGCCGAAGTCCAGGCGCTTGACCGTGGCCTTGCCGACGAGCACCGGATTCGGACCGGGCTTCCATTCGAAGGTGAGGGTGACCGGCTTGCTCACCCCGCGCAGTTCCAGCGTGCCATTGGCCACGTACTTGTCGCCGCTCCTGGTGAAGCCCTTGGCGGTGTAGCGGGCGGTGGCGAACTTGGCCACGTCGAAGAAGTCCGCGGTCTGCAGCGTCGAGTCGCGGTCGCCGTTGCCGGTCTTGGCGCCGGCCAGCGGAATGGTCACGTCCAGCGTACCGGCGGCCGGGTTGGCCGGATCGAAGCTGATCCGGGTGGAAAAACCGGGGAAGCTGCCGGTGAACACTTCGCCGTCGTACTTGGTCGCAAAGGCCAGCGTCGAGCCGGCGCCGGGGGCCTGCACGTAGTCGGTGGCCATCGCCGGGGCGGTGGCGATCAGGCCGGCCAGCGCAGCGGCCACGGCAGCGGGGGAAGTGAGCTTGATGTTCATCGTCAATCCTTCTGGGGGGAGGCGAGCCAACCCTGCGGCAGCATGCGCGCAAGCGTGGCATCGCGTTGGAAGAGATGGTGGTAGAGCGCGGCGCCGGCATGGGCGACCACCACGGCGATCAGCAGCCAGAAGCCCCACTCGTGGATGGCATGGGACACATCGCGTGCCGCCGGGTTGGGCGCGACCAGCTTGGGCACGTCGACCAGGCCGAACCAGCGGAACGGGCGCAGCCCGCTGGCCGAGTCGTAGATCCAGCCGGACAGCGGCAGCGCGAACATCAGCACGTACAGCAGCCAGTGGGTGGCCGACGCGATGCGCTCCTGCCAGCCGGGCGTGCCCGGGACCGGTTCAGGGGCACCTGCGTACAGGCGCCAGCCGAGCCGCAGCGCCACCAGCGCCAGCACGGTGATGCCGAGCGACTTGTGCGCGGTATACACCCAGAAGTACTTCGGCGTGCGCGGCAGTTCGCCCATGGTCAGGCCGACGATGCCAAGCAGCAGGATCAGCAGCGCGATCAGCCAATGCAGGCCCTGGCTGATGCTGCCCCAGCGGTGGGGAGTGTTCCGGGTGGTCATGGCGAGCGCTTCCGGGCGGGCGAAGGTGAGGGGTCGGAGTCGTCGGACGGCGCCGGAGTTCCCGGCGCGTCTACCGACGGCGTGTCCTGCGGATCGGCGGCAGTGCGGTCGCGCACCGCTTCGGCTTCGATGCGCAGCTGCACCGTGTCGCCGATCATCGAGGGCCAGGCGTCGATGCCGAAGGCATTGCGGCTGAGCGTGGCGGTGGCGGAAAACCCGGCGGTGCGCCGGAACGGCGGCATCGGGTGGCGCTTGACCGCGTTGAGGGTCACCTCAAGCGCCACCTCGTGGGTGACCCCGCGCAGGGTCAGCTCACCGATCACCCTGGCGTGGGTGGGGTCGATCGGTTCGATCCGGGTGGAGACGAAGCGCGCTTCGGGATGGCGTTCGGCGTCAAGCAGGTTGCGGGCCAGGGTTGCCTTGTTCCACGCGTCGTCGCCCAGGTCCAGGCGCTGCAGCGGCACGCTGACCGACAACGTAGCGCTGTGCCAGTCGTCCGGGTCGAACGCCAGGCGGCCCTCGCTGCCCGACACCGTGCCCAGCGCCTGCGAGAACCCGGCGTGTTCGACGGCGAACAGCACCCGCGTATGGACCGGGTCGAGCCGGTAGGTGTCCGGGGCGGCCGCCGCCATGCACGGGGTCGCGCACAGCAGCAGGGCAAGGGTCAGGCGTTGGCTCACGGCCGGCTCCATTCAGGGCTGGGCCGATCATACGCGCTGGGCCGTGATCCCCGGCAGCACCATGGCTGCAACAGTTCGTGGTGGTGCCGGGCGCGCAGCGTGGCCCGCTGTGTGACAATCGCCGCCAACAGGGAGAACTCGATGGCGTTGAGCGCGCGCGGTTGGCGGGCAGGCATCGTGCTGCTGGTACTGGCTGCGTGTGCCGTGCCGTCGGCGCTGTGGGCCGCAGGGACATCGGCAGAAACACCGCGCATGCGCCGCTTCGGTGCAGCCGAAGGCATGCCCTCGCGCATGGTGCTGGCGCTTGCGCAGGATCGCCAGGGATATGTCTGGGCGGCCACCGACGATGGTCTTGCGCGCGTGGACGGGGTTGGCCTGCGCGTATGGCGCAACGAGCCGGACGATCCGGGTTCGCTGCCCAGCAATGAGATCGAAACGCTGCTGGTGGATCCACTGGACCGGGTCTGGGTGGGCAGCAATGGCGGTGGCTTGAGCATGCTCGGTCCCGACCGCGAGCGCTTCCAGCAGTTCCCCGACATCAGCGTGCGCTGCGAGGGGCAGTTCTGGTCGTTGGCTTACGCCGGCAAATCGCTGTGGATCGGCACCAATGCCCATGGCATCTGTCGCCGCGACGAAGACGGCAGCCTGGTGCGCTATCGCGCAGACCCTGCCGATCCGGCCAGCCTGCCCAGCGACACCATCTACACGATGCTGTCCGATGCGCAGGGGCGGGTCTGGATCGGCACCGGCAGCGGCGTCGCCCGCTGGGACGGCAGGACCTTCACCCGTATCGCGCCCGCGCTGCTGGGCGACAAGAGCGTGTTCCGCCTGACCCGCGACCGCGACGGCACGGTGTGGGCCGGCACCCAGGGCGGACTGTTCCGCATCGACAGCGATGACAGCGTGCGCCCGGCGCCGTGGACGCCGAGCGCCGACGTGCGCGCTGCGTCGGTGGTCCACGACCGCAACGGCGGCTACTGGCTGGGCACGGCCGACGGCCTGTACCGCGGCGACGACCGCAGCATGCGCCTGCTGGCCGGCGATGCCGGCAGCGGCTTCCTCACCGAACGCAGCGGCGTGCTGGACATGCTGCAGGACCACGAAGGTGGCCTGTGGTTCGCCATGCTGACCCAGGGGCTGGCCTACCTGCCGCCGGACTGGAAGCGCTTTTCCACCTGGTACCAGCTCGATGGCAAACCCCTGGACAGTGCCTACCTGCTCAGTGCTGCGGCCGCAGGCAATGACTATTACATCGCGGCGGCGCACGGAGTCTACGCGCTGGATGCGGGCGGCCGCCTGCGCCAGGTGGCGAACGAGAAGCAGCTGGGCGTCGGCGCGGTCCGTTCGGTGCTGCCACGCGCCGACGGCGCCCTGTGGCTGGGGCGCGCCGGAAGGCTGGGCCTGTATCACCCGGACAGCGGACGCCTGCGCGAATGGAAGATCGGCAGCGGCACGGATGTGCGGCAGCGCATCGAGCTGATCCGCCAGGCGCCCGACGGCGATCTGTGGCTGTCGATCACCAACCTCGGCGTGCAGCATCGAGACGCGCAGGGCAACCTGCTCGACGAGATCCGCATCGACGCCGGCCGCGGCCTGGTCGACATGCCGGTGGAACAGATGGTGTTCGATCCGCGCGGGCAGCTGTGGGTCATGGGCGACTTCGGCGAGATGGGATTGCTGCGCTGGCAGGAGGATCGCTTCGAACGCGTGCCGGGGATCGCCCCGGGCAGCCTGTACGACATGCTCTGGATCAGTCCGGAGGAAGCCTGGCTGGCGCGCAGGGGCAGTCTGGAGCGGTACCGCTGGGACGGCCTGAGCATGACCCTGCGCGAACGCGTGGGCGCCGCGCAGGGCATGCCGCCGGTGTCGATCGGCGGCCTTGCCCGTGGGGCCGATGGGCAGGTGTGGGCGACCACGCCGCGCGGCCTGGTCAGCTGGCACCCACTCGATCGCCGGCTTCGTGTCTACGGCGAACGCGACGGACTGCCCGACATGGAATTCAGCGGGCGCCCGCCGGTCACCGGGGCGGACGGACGCGTGCTGGCGGTCACCGCGACCGGCCTGGTGGCGTTCGACCCGAACGCGCCGGACCTGGTGCTGCCCCCGTCGCAGCTGGTCATCGACAACATCCAGGTGCGCCGCGACGATGCCGAAGGCCAGCAGTCGCTGCCGGTCAACGCGCCGCTGTTGCTGGGACCGGACGACCGCGACCTGATCATTTCCGCGCGACTGCTGTCCTACGCCAGCCCGATGGGCAACCGTTACCGCTACCGGGTGTCCGGTTACGACCAGAACTGGGTGATGCAGAACGCCGACGGCGAACGCCTGTTGTCGCGCCTGCCAGCGGGCGAGTACGCCATCGACGTGCAGGCGGCCACGCCGCATGGCGAGTGGACCCCGTCGCGCACCATCAGCGTGCGCGTGCAGCCGCCCTGGTGGCGCAGCGGCTGGGCGATCCTGGGCTATGTGATTTTGGGGCTGCTGCTGGTGGCGGCGCTGGCCGCGTTCGCGCGCGCGCGTCTGCGCCGCCGCCAGCAGTGGCAGCTCACCGTGCACAAGCAGCAGATCGCCGAACAGGCCTCGCAGGCCAAGAGCCGCTTCCTGGCCACGCTGGGGCACGAGGTGCGCACCCCGATGACCGGCGTGCTGGGCATGAGCGAACTGCTGCTGGCCACGCCGCTGGACGAGATGCAGCGGGGGTACGCCGCGTCCATCCAGCACGCCGGCGCGCACCTGCTGCGGCTGGTCAACGACGCCCTGGACCTGGCACGGATCGAGGCCGGCCGCCTCGAGCTGGATATCCGCCCGTTCGACCTGACCGCGATGCTGGACCAGGTCGACGCCCTGATGGAACCGATGGCGCACCACCGCGGGCTGGCCTACGAACGCAGCTTCACCCTGCCGGGACCGGTCCAGGTCAGCGGCGATGAAATGCGGGTCCGCCAGATCCTGATGAACCTGCTGGGCAATGCGATCAAGTTCACCGAGCACGGTCATGTCGGGCTGGGCATCGAACTGGTCGAACACGGCACCGGGGTGGTGTTCGAGGTCAGCGATACCGGCCCGGGCATCAACCGCGACCAGCAGGAGCGCCTGTTCCACCGCTTCGAACAAGCCGATGGTCCGCGGACCGCGTCCCGCTACGGCGGCAGCGGCCTGGGTCTGGCGATCTGCCAGGAACTGGCGGTGGCGATGGGCGGGCGGATCGAGATCGACAGCCAGCCGGGGCAGGGGGCGCGCTTCACCGTGCACCTGCCGTTGCCCTGGTGCCGGCGTCCCGGCCCGGGACCCCATGCGGCGACCGAGGCCGGCCCCATCGCGCTGCCGCCGATGCGGGTGCTGCTGGTGGAAGACGATGCCACCGTGGCCGAGGTGATCGCCGGCCTGCTGCGTGCCCGTGGCCACGCGGTAGTGCATGCATTGCACGGACTGGCGGCGTTGTCGGAAGTGGCTGCCGGCGCGTTCGATGTCGGCCTGCTCGATCTCGACCTGCCGGCGCTGGATGGCATCGCCATCGCCGGGCAGCTGCGGGCGATGGGCTACGCATTGCCACTGATCGCGGTGACTGCGCGCTCGGACGCATATGCCGAGCAGCAGGTGCTGGCGGCCGGCTTTGATGGCTTCCTGCGCAAGCCGGTTACCGGCGACATGCTGGTGTCGGCGATTGCGCAGGCCTGCGTGAAGCGGCGGGGCGTGTCGGAAACGATGACGTCGCCATAGGCTGTGCTTCATGAAAACTTCAAATCAATCCAAAACTTGACTCGCGCGACTGTGACGCTGTCACGGATTCGACGCTGCGCGCTGCGATTGAAGGTTCTACCGTTACCGCGATGAGACCGATGACCCTGCGCTGAAAGGTGACGTTTCCGCGAGCAGCCCTGCCTGGGCGGGCCGTCATGGTGCTGCTGGCGTGCCTGTTCGCCTGGCTGCAGGGCCACGCGGCGACGGTGGCGCAGATTCCAACGCCGCGCCTGCTGGGCATGGCCGATGGCCTGTACGACCCGCAGGTGCGCGGCATCGCCGAAGATGCCGCCGGCTACCTGTGGTTGGCGGGCAGCGACGGCCTGCTGCGGTTCGATGGACAGCGCTTCCGGCAATGGCGACGTGAAGAGGGGCTGCCCGACCTGGACCTGCGGGCGGTGCATGTCGACGCGCGCGACCGCGTATGGCTGGGCACCGCGGAGGAGGGTCTGGTCTTGATGGACACCGACCGCCGCGGTTTCCAGCGCTTGCCGGCATCGGCACCGCTCGCCCTGCGCAGCGGCCACGTGCGTCAGGTTGGCAGCAGTGGGGATGGCTGGGTATGGGCGATCGGCAGCGACCAGCAGTTGTACGGGCTGTCGCCACGCGAAGCGCACTGGCGACCGCACCCGCTGCCGGGGGCCACGGTGGTGGCGTTGGCGCGCGACCGCGGCGGCGCGCTGTGGGTGGCCCAGGCAACGGGCCTGTGGCGCCGGGATGGCACGCGTTTCACGCGCGTCCCGCTGCCGTCGCCGGCTGCCGCACCGATCCGGTCGCTGTGGGCTGATCCACGCGGCGGCGTGGAAATCACCGCGGCGCGCGGCAGCTGGACGATCGCCACGACTGCACCTGCGTCCGCCGTGGCGAGCGACGCCCGCAGCGTGCTGCGCAGTGCCGACGGCACGCTCTGGCAGCATGGTCGCATGGGGCTGCAACGACGCGAGGCGGCACAGCTGGTGCAGGTCGCGCTGCCATTGCCGCCGGGCGCCGTGCCGGGGCCGGTGGTGGTCCGGCAGGCCCTCCAGGATCGCAGCGGCGACCTGTGGTGGGTCAGCGAACACCATGGTGTGTGGTGGCTGTCGGGGCGTTGGCGGCAGTTCACCGCGTTGCCGGCCACGGCGGACGCCACGCCGGGCATCGGCAGCCACTACGCCCTGGCGCTGGCGGCATCCGGGCAACACCATGCGTGGGTGGCGGGCAGCGGGGGACGGCTGCAACGGCTCGACCTGCGCACCGGCCAGGGACGCGACATCACCGCGTATCCGCATGCCGGGGTGACCGCGCTCCCGGTAGGGTTGGGCGAAGACGCGCGTGGCCGGGTCTGGCTGGCCAGCGCCGACAGCCTGCTGCGCTATGACCCGCAGCGGGGCGAACGCCGCGTCTGGCCACTTGGGCTGCACGCGCCGCACGCGGCGCTGTCGCTGCAGGTCTGCGCGCAGCAGGTGTGGCTGGCCCACCCGCAGGCGGTGCAGCAGTGGTCGGCGGCCGGCGAGCTGCTGCGCACGGCCCGTCCGCAGGCGCTCGGCCTTGCCGCGGAGGTACCGACGCGCCAGCTGCTGTGCACCCGCGATGGTGAATTGTGGGCGACCGATCCGTCCGGCGCGTTGCGCTGGTCGCGGCTGCGCGAACGTTTTGAACGGGTTCCGGGCGACGGCGACGGCAGCGTGTCCGCCCTTGCCGAAGCCGATGACGGCACGCTGTGGGTCAGTCGCGCCGCCGCGCTGGAGCACTACCGCCGCACGCCGGGGCGGCTGCAACGGCTGCGCCGGGTCGGCACCGCCGAAGGGTACCCGCAGCTGCGTGCCGACGCGCTGGTGGTGGGGCGCGACGGCGTGGCCTGGGCGGGCGCGGCGCGCGGCCTGGTACGGGTCGATCCGCGCTCGGGCGACGTCGATGTGCTGGGCACGGCGCAGGGACTGCCGGTGCAGGACGTGCTGTCGCAGCGCCTGCTTCGCGCAGGGTCGGGTGCGGTGGTGGCGGCCATGCGCGAAGGCGGGCTGCTGGCCTTCGATCCGCGCGCGCTGCGCCCCCCGGCGGCGGCGCCGGTGCTGGTGATCGATGGCATGACGCGGCGCCGCCACGGGCGCGTCCTGCAGGTGCCGGTCGCGATGCAGCCGGTGCTCCTGGGCACTGCCGACCGCAACCTGCGGGTCGCCGTCGGCCTGCTCGGGCGCGGCGATCCGGACCGCATCCACTACCGCTTCCGCCTGCTCGGCAAGGACCCCGAATGGGTGGATACCGGGCCGGTGGCACAGCGACTGTTCACCCGCCTCCCCGCCGGCGACCACGTCCTGCTGGTGCAGGGACGGCATGCGGGAGGGCCGTGGTCGAGCGTGCGCCAGCTCGACCTGCGGGTGGTGCCGCGCTGGTGGGAAACCGCAGCTGGACGCACCGCCTCGGGCGTGGCGATCTGCATCGCCGCGGTGGGGATGTCGCGGCTGTATCAACGGCGTCGGCGGCGTCGGGTGCAGCGACGCCAGGCGCGCGCGCGGCGCCAGCGCGCCGAGCATGATTCGCTGCAGCGCAGCCGGTTCCTCGCCGACCTCGGCAGCCAGGTGCGGGCGCCGTTGACCCCCGTGCTGGGGTGGAGCGAACTGCTGCTGCAGTCGCCGCTGTCGCCGCTGCAGCGCGGACAGGTGGGCAGCCTGCGCCAGGCCGGGCATCACCTGCTGCAGCTGATGGACGACGCGCTCGACCTGGCCGGCATCGAGTCCGGTCGCCTCCAGCTGCAGGCGGTGCCGTTCGCGCTCGATGCGCTGGTCCTCGAACTGCATGCCCTGCTGCTGCCGGTCGCGCGTGGCAAGGCGCTGGCCCTGCACTGGAACAGCACGCTCGCCCCCGGGACCTGCTTCAACGGCGACGCGCAGCGTCTCCGCCAGATCCTGCTGAACCTGCTGGGCAATGCATTGAAGTTCACCGCGCACGGGCAGGTGAGCCTGTCCGCACGCACCGCGCCCGACGGCGACGGCCTGTGGCTGTCGGTGGCCGACACCGGACCGGGCATGTCCCCGGCGCAGCTGCAGCGTCTGTTCCGACGCTTCAGCCAGGTCGATGCCCCGGCCACCTGCGCGCGCCAGGGCGGCAGCGGGTTGGGATTGGCGATCAGCCGCGAGCTGGCCGAGGCGATGGGCGGCACGCTGGTCGTGGACAGCGAACCGGGACGCGGTACCGAGTTCCGGCTGGCGTTGCCCTGGCGCCCGCTCCCGGCGGGATCGAGTGCGCCTGCGCGGCCGCTGCGGGCGTCCGCGCCGACCGCACCGCTGCGGGTGATGGTGATCCTGCCGGCAGGCACGATCGACGTGCTGCACGTGGTCTGTGCGTTGCTGCGGTCGCAGGGCCACCGCGCCGTGGCGGTGAGCGACATCGATGCCTGGCTGCGCGATGTCGACCCGGGGCCCTGGGACGTGATTGCGGCGGATCCGGACATGCTGGTGGCGGGCGGACGGCTCAGCGCGCGCCTCGGCGGGTCGTGGCCGGGGGTGCGGCGGATGGCGTTGACCGCGCGTGCCGACGCCTGCGCCGAGCGCGACGCGCGCGCGGGAGGCTTCGAGGTGTTCCTGCGCCTGCCGTTGACCGCGGACCGGCTCGCCGCGGCGCTGGACACGCGGTGACCGGCGCGTTGCTGGCGGTCCTGCGCGGCCTGGCCGCGATGCTGCTGCTGATGCTGGCCGCGCGCGCGCAGGCCGCGGCGCCGAATGCACTGCGCTTCACCACTGCCGAGGGACTCCCGTCCAATGCGGTGCACCAGGGGGTGGAGGACCGGGTCGGCTACCTGTGGTTCGCCACCGACGATGGGCTGGCCCGTTTCGATGGCCATCGCTTCCGGATCTGGCGCGTGGAGCAGGGCCTGGCGGACAACCAGCTGCTCTCGATCGCGACCGACACGCAGGACCGCCTGTGGATCGGTACGGCGCAGGGGCACCTGATGCGGATGTCGGCCGACCGCACCGGCATCGAACATTTCGGCGCAACGCGCTTTCCGCTGCTGGCCAACGCGGCGATCGGCGTGGTGTTGCCCTCGCCTGACGGGGCGGTGTGGTTCGGCACCCGGGACGCCGGCCTGTTCCGGCTCGGGCCGGGCCAGCGCCTGCGCCAGTTCCTGCCCAGCGCGCGTGGCGATGGCCTTCCCGACCGGCGCGTGGACCACCTCGCGCTCACCACCGACGGCACGCTCTGGGTCGGGACCCCGCGCGGCCTGGCCCGATGGCGCGACGGGCGCTTCGTGGCCGTGCCGTCGATGCTGGCCGTTGCACCGGTCAGTGCCCTGCTGGTCGATGCCGGCGGCGAGCTGTGGATAGGCGGCGCGGCGGGCCCGTGGCGCTGGACCGGCGCGGGCAGGCTGGAACCGGTCGATGCCAGCACCGGCACCCGCCCCTTGGGGCTCTCCCGTCGCGGCGGACCCTGGCTGGGCGACGCGGCGCAGGTCTGGAAGCGCGGTGCCGAGCCGCTGCCGGACGTGGCGGTGGCACCGCCGGGCGGCGCGGACCGGCCGCAGTTCCGGGCCGCGCTGGAGGACCGGCATGGCAGCGTGTGGCTGCTCGGCCGGCACCTCGGGGTATGGCGCCTGCCGCCCCACTGGCAGTACTTCGTACCGCTGGAGCAGGCGCCGGGAGCGACTGCGGCTGCAGGTAACGTGCTGCTGGAAGCGGGCCGGCCGGCCACGGTGCTGGCCTGCGCCGACGGCAGCCGCTGGCGGCTGGACGCCGATGCGATCGAACACCATCCCGCCGGTGGCGCGATGCCGCAACGCTGGCGCTGGAACGCCATCGACCGGCCCCGTCCCGGCGGCAGGCTGGCGCTGCATTGCGATGACGGCGATGGCCTGTGGCTCGGCGGGCCGCATGGGGTGAGCCGGTGGCGCAGGGGACATTTCCACCTCGTGCCCGGCGTGGACGCGCCGGCCAGCGCGCTGCACGCCCCCGATGCCGCGACGCTCTGGGTGGCCAGTCCGGGCAAGGTGCGCCGCTACCGCATCCAGGATGGCGTGGCCCGGTCGGGGTTGCAGATGGACGCACGCCAGGGCCTGCCTGCCGTGCGCCTGGCCTCGCTGGCGACCGATGCGCACGGCGCGCTGTGGGCAAGCAGCGCGCGCGGCCTGCTGCGACTGCGTCCGCGCGAGGGGCAGGTGCGGCTGTACACGCGCGCCGAAGGCGTGCCCGAGGCGGTGCTTGCGGCACAGCTGCAGTCCGATGGCGCGCACATGCTGGCCGTCGACGACCACGGGCGGGCGGTACGCTTCGATCCGGTCGGCCTGTCCGCCTGCAAGGGCGAGCCCGCGCTGGTGGTCGAACGGGTCCAGCTGTATCGGCAGGGTGCGTTGCAGACGCTGCCGCCGGCACAGGTGCTGCAACTGCACCCGGACGATCGCGACATCCAGGTCAGCGTGCGCCTGCTCGGGGCGCCGCCGCAGGCACGCCAGCAGTACCGGTTCCGCGTGGCTGGACTGGATCGCGAATGGATACGCGTGGGGCGCAGTGGTACCCGCGGCTTTCCACGGCTGCCACCAGGCGGCCATCGGCTGGAGTTCCAGGCACGCCTGCCGGACGGCAGCTGGTCCCCCACCCAGGCCCTGCTGCTGCAGGTGGAGCGCAGTGGCTGGCACCATCCGGTGCTGGCTGCAACGCGGATCGGTGCCGGACTGCTGCTGGTGGGCGGCGCTGTGTGGGTCGCCACGCGCCGGATCGTGCGTGGCCGGCGCGCCGAGGCGTCCGTGCAGCGGCTGGCGCTGACCCTGCGCTCGGCGCAGGCCAAGGCGCATTACCTGGCCACGCTGGGCCATGAAGTGCGCACCCCGCTGACCGGCGTGCTGGGCATGAGCGAACTGTTGCTGGCCTCGCCGCTGCATGCGGCGCAGCGACGCCGCGTGGAGCGGATCCGCGCGGGTGGACAGGCGTTGCTGGAACGGGTCAACGCGGCGTTGGACGAGGCCCGGCTGGACGCCGGCTGCGCGCCCCTGCAGCCGGTCGATTTCGACGTGGTGGCGCTGCACCGGCGGTGGCTGGCGCGGCAGGTGCTGTCGGCGTGCCGGCGCGGCACGGCGCTGGCGGTGTGCCTGCAGGTGGAGCACGGCGCCTGCGCGCGCGGCGACGCGCACCGCCTGGTGCAACTGCTCGACGCGGTGGCGGGA
>Ga0213825_1001690_pt1 | contig 14805 bp, 10 predicted proteins | sample MC6MC0900MG_FD_179896 | JGI IMG/M metagenome (GOLD analysis project Ga0213825, IMG submission 179896) | Enriched soil aggregate microbial communities from Iowa State University, Ames, United States - MC6-MC0900-MG | ecosystem: Environmental > Terrestrial > Soil > Unclassified | place: USA: Iowa... | reverse complement strand
AGCAGAAGTGGCAGCTTTAAAAGAAAACCGGTTTGAGGACTTTTTAAAGAAAATCACCGAATCTGGTAATTCCTCATGGAAATGGCTTCAGAACTGCTTTACCAACACCAGCTTCCAGGAGCAGGGAATCACCATTGCCCTGGCTCTTACGGAACTTTTCCTGGCAGAGAAAAATACAGGTGCATGCAGGATCCATGGAGGCGGGTTTGCCGGTGTCATCATGACCATGCTGCCCAATGAGCTTGTAGAAGAATATATTTCCTATATCGAGAAAGCCATGGGAGAGGGCAATGCTTACCGAATGAGCATCAGGCCATATGGAGCCATCTGCTTCAATGAGATAATCAATCAATAATAATTGTAAATTCTGCCAAAATGGAGTAAAATATAATAAAGAAACGTAAGAATAGAACGTGGGCAGAAGGAGGCATTATGATAGAAAAGAAAAATCTGGTCATCACCATAGGAAGACAGTACGGCAGCGGCGGCCGAATCGTGGGAAAAGCCCTTGCAGAGGAGCTGGGAATTCATTTTTATGATGAAGAGATTTTGTCCATAACTTCGGAGCAAAGCGCCGTTGGGGAGGTGTTTTTCCGTCTGGCGGATGAAAAGGCGGGAAGTAATCTGCTTTACAAGATCGTAAGTGGCTTAAAGCCCCAGCTTGGGAAACCTTCTACGGATGCGGACATTGTGAAACCGGAGAATCTGTTCCGTTTCCAGTCCCAGGTTATTAAAGAGCTGGCTTCTGAAGAGTCCTGCATCATTGCCGGACGGTGTGGAGATTACATCTTAGGCCGTGAGAAGGAAGAGTTCCCGGGCCTGGTAAAGATCTTTGTTTATGCAGACACTGAGACCCTCATCAAGCGCACCATGGAGGTGGATAAGATTGATGAGAAGGAAGCCACAAAGCGGGTGAAGAAGATTAACCGGGAGCGGAAGGAGTATTACCGCTACTATACCGGCGGCAACTGGGAAGATTGGAATAATTATGATCTGATTATCAATACCAGCAGCATTGACCTAGAGCAGACAGCGAAGCTGATTAAGGATTATATTAAGCTTAGAGGTATTGAGCTATAAAGAAACGCATAAAACGGCGGCTTTGATTATGAATTCAAAGCCGCCGTTTCTTTGTCCAGGCTGGTATATCATGGAATCAGTTTTCATGTTCCGTGGATTTTTCCGGTACCAGTGCCGACAAGGCGCTATCTAAGTCATTCTTAAAATAAACAAGGTTTCCTTTGTTACATTCAAAGATAAAATCCTTTAAACTTTTGCTGTTATAGTGTGAAAAGTCTCCTACGATTCCAAGTTTAAAATGGTAATTTGAAAATTTCTGCAGGATTTCCCCTGCTAAACCTGTTTTAAGATTAAAAAAGCTTTCATCAAGGTTTTCTTTATACAGGATCATGCCAATGCAATTAGAGTTATATTGGCATGTAGCCATTATATCAAGGATATCTTGAGCGTTGGTTATTTTCTCGTCCTTATCAACAATGGCAATATTCTGGTTTCTTATTGTTTTAATATTCATTTAAGCCCTTCTTTCTCTAGAAATGGAACTGCGATATCTAATACATTTGTCAATATATGCCCGCAGCCTTGTAGAATGTGGGTTTCAGCCATTGGAGCCAGGGCAGCAAGCCTGCGTGCTGTTTCATGAGCATCAATAGTAACATCATTTTCACCAGCGATCAGAAGAACAGGCATGGTAAGTCTTTGTAATTGACTATCTGCAAAAACTGGCAGTGCATCAGTCATAGGAATGAAATTTTGCACGATCAGCATAATAAAATCTTTTGCCTTTTGAGGTATATCACTTTCGCCAATAATGGAATCGTCAAACGGCTCTGATTTATTATTATCCCGAGAAACATATTCCTCTGACTTAGAAATAAACTCCGGCCGGATTGGAGTGATACCTGATGGAGAGATTAAAATAAGTTTTGCCACATATTCAGGAAATGCTGTTGAGAATTTCAGTGCCATCCATGCACCAAATGAATTTCCCATAAAGATTATGCGGCGAATCTGTAATTTATCCAGGACTTCTTTCAACCATAATGCATATTCATCGGCAGCGGGGGCATACCTATTTTCCTCACTGTTACCAGCCTCTCCAATTATATCGATGGCGATTACATGATAAGCTTTTGATAATGCAAAGATTTCCGTCGCCCAGAAAGCATTGTTGCTGCATGAGCCGTGGAGCAGCAAAAGAGGAGGGTTTTCCGGAAGTCCGCATTCAAGTACAAAGGTCTTACCGTATATGGTATCCACATAACGCTGCATAGCTGGAAATTGACTTAATATTTGATTATAAAAAGATAATACTCTTTCTTTCCCTTCCTGGGATTTGAATACCTTGTTTTGTAAAAGCGTCATTAATAATCCTCCTGTCTAATAGTTTCAACCAATTCCATTATTAACTGAATGATTGCTTGCGCAAATTGGATGTTCCCCCATATGGTGACACGTACTTTGCATTCTGATTCCAAAAACTGCGCATGCATAGTCGGATGGCCATATTCTGGTAGATTGGTATTCAGTGCGGCAGTAACGGTATTCATAATACGAATGGCATCATCCATTCCCTTAACATCGATATCAATTACGGAAGACACCTTTATTTCATAGTCGGATTTTTTATTTGAAGGGATGGTTACCTTTCCGGCTTGTGGTTTTGTGCTTTCCATAAAAACACTTAAGTCATGTCCGGTCACTCTCCAGCTTTTTCCGATCTTTCCCGCCTGCAGTTTCCCTTCCCTGATGTAGCGTTGAATTGTCTTTGGGTGGATATTCAGCATTTCCGATATTTGTTCAACTGTATAATATTTTTCCTTCATATCAATTACTCCTTATTGTTACTATAATGCTCAGTATAAGTAATAATAAGGCATAATAAGGAATGTGTCAAGCGTTTTCTCAGTATTTCTATTATGTAAGTAAAAAAATGGTACGTTGTTCCATAAATTTTATGTATGCAAGACAGTTGTTACGGCAGATTCAGTCCCTTTCTATCGGCGGAAAACGAAAGGATTTCAAGGAACCAGAATCTTTACTGCAATCCAAGTGCACCCTATCAGTAAGCGGAAATAGAGGTAGCCCATGAATTCTTAAGAAGGGTATTGCCAAAGGGAAAAAGCTTTGATGAACACTATATTTATGCTGGGAAAATGGTCAAAAAAATTATATAATGGGATGTCTACAACTTATTGATCCCTATATACAAGACAGGAGAAGACTAATGAAATCAAAACAAAAAAAATTGTTTATTTTTTTCGTACTGTTCTCAGTACTGTTTATTCTGGGAGCAGCACAGGTATTTGCGAAAGAGGATGCCATACCGTCCATTAATCTGGAGGTCATTCTCCAGAGTGATGGTTCTGCGGTCATAACGGAGATCTGGGATGTGCGCGGTGTATCCAGCGGCACCGAATATTACAAGGCTCTGAATAACATGGATGGGATGAGAGTCCATTCCCTTGCTGTATGGGACGAGTCGGGAACGCAATACAAAACATTGGACGGATGGAACACAAAACTCTCCAGAGAGGAAAAGTCCGGCACCTGCGGCATCCTGAAAACCTCCGATGGATATGAACTCTGTTGGGGCATTGGCAGCTATGGGAACCATCAATATACCATTCAATATACCGTAGAGGGATTGGTAAAAGATTATGGCGACTATGCAGGGTTCTATCATCGGTTTATCTCGGAGCTTTCAAACGCTCCGGAATCAGCTTATATTAAAATCCGGATGGCGGATACAAGTCTGACGGCAAACAACGCCCGCATCTGGGCATATGGCTTTACAGGGGAAGCCGAGATCGGGAGCGACGGCAGCCTGAATGTTTTTTCTTCTGAAGCTTTGGGAGGCGGAGACTATGTAAATGTGCTCTGCCGCTTTGACAGAAGCTTATTTCCGCTGGCCTCCGCAGCCGACATGTCTTTTGAAAAGTTGCAGGAATCCGCAGAAAATAAAAACTCTGATACGGCTTTGTATATCGTCCTTGCTGTTTTAGGGGCTGTCATTGTCATGACCGTCATTCCAGTTGTTTTCTTTTCTTCACGATACAAGCTGGCAGACGGCACAGCCGTGCGCCTTCCCGGAAAGAAACAAATAGACACAAGCTGGTCTGTTCCTTTTGGCGGCAGCATTCCTGCTGTATATTCCGCCATGCTGCTGTTACGCAAAGGCATTTCCTGTGAAAAGCTTATGGGCGCGTATCTTATCCGTTGGCAGGAGGCGGGCTATATCCGCATAGAACGGGAAAGTGAGCGAACCATAAAAAGGTCTAAAGAAGAAGCTATCATATTTAGCCCAGATAAAATACCAGATCCAGGGGTGGAGCGGTCGCTGTACGACATCTTAACCGACGACATCGGCCATGACGGCATTCTTTGGACCTCTGACATCGAAAAGCGGGCGGATACGCTTTATAAGAAGCTCACTGCATGGGCAGCAGAAGTGAAACGTGATGGTGAAAAAGTATTAATCCGCTCAGGGGCGGCGGCAACGAATATAAAGGGCACTGTCCGGTTTACTGTATCGGGTTTTGAGCAGGCTGTCAAGTTACTGGGGTTCCGGAAATACCTGATGGAATTGCGCAGGCAAAGGGAGGACAGGCCAATTCCGGGAGAGCTTTGGGGGGATTATCTTGTATTCGCCACCTTGTTTAACGTCGGAGAGCAGGTCCTAGAAAGCATGAAAGCCCTCGACCCCGCATATTTTGATACCTTCGCAGGTATGTACGGCTGCAACGCTTTCAACATGATATACCTTGTGACCATGACCAATCATATTTCGAGTGCTGCTACGCCAACCCAAAACACGGACGGGATCGGCGGTGCCGCAGGTTCGGTCGGTGGTGGAGGTTTCTCCGGTGGAGGCGGCGGAGGCAGCCGGTAACAGGGCGCTGAGCTGGAACACTTTCAAAAGTGAGATTAAGACTATATGCGAAAAATCGGTGAAAGCAAGACAAAGTGCAGGAACAGGAAAGATTATCAGTTTTTGGCCGCATGATGAAGGATAGGCGGGTCCCGTATATATTCCGGACCCGCCTATTTACTAAACTCATCATTTTATGCCTGTATCGATTCCATAGCGTTCTATTCTAAATAAATAAATTCACATTGGATTCTTCCGCATCCCCCAGATAAGCGCCAACGCCTCCAAGTTCCACTCCGTCGATCAGTTCCTCGGCCTGGATTCCCATGACATCCATGCTCATGGTGCAGGCCACAATTTTCACACCGGATTTCATAGCCTTTTGGATCAGGGCTTCCAGTGAATCCACATGTTTATCATTCATGATTTTTTTCATCATAGCGGTTCCCATGCCGCCCATGTTCATTTTCGATAATTTTAACTTTTTGCTGCCTCTGGGGAGCATGAATCCAAACATGGATTCCACCAGTGATTTGCGAACCGGCTGTTTTTCCGACTTTCTTAATGCAGTCAATCCCCAGAAGGTAAAGAACATGGTAACAGGTCTGCCCATGGCAGCAGCGCCATTGGCAATGATAAAGCTTGCTAAAACCTTGTCAAGATCACCGGAAAATACGATGATGGTCTTTCCTTCGGCTGCTTCGACTTTTTCTGGAGCAGCCGGAGTTCCTTTCTTTACCAGGGCAACGTAATCCTTTCCTCGGAGTTCACAGGCCATAAGTTCATTTCCGGTACGTCTGCACCAGGCGCCGATGTCCCGGGTAAAACCAGGATCAGAGGCAGAAACTTCCATGACTGCTCCATCCGGCATCTCCTTCATGGTTTCAAACACCTTCATGATGGGGCCGGGGCATTGCATTCCGCTGCAGTCTAAGCGAATGGCAGAGGTGGGGATATTTTTTGTTTCCATCTGGCCGCTATCGGAATAAACAGTTTGTTCAGAAGGCAGAACTCCGTCAGCCGTATAATGGGTAGCCTGATAGAATCTGGCGCCGCCGGGGTAAAGCTTGACATTATGAAATCCGTTCTGCATCAGGAGGCGGGCAGCGTTGTAAGCCCGAACTCCAATGGCACAGAAGACGATGATTTTCCTTGAAGGATCCAGCTCTTTTAAGCGGCTCCTTAATTGTCCCAGTGGAATATGCTTTGCATTTGGCAGAGAAAAGGCCATTAGCTCCGCATCCTCTCTGACATCAAGAAGTACTGACTCCGGGTTTTGCTCCACAGCGTCCCAGGCTGAAAATGCAACCTTTCCCGTGATCAGGTTTTCAGCCACAAAGCCAGCCATATTGACCGGATCTTTTGCAGAGGAGAAGGGAGGGGCGTAGGCGAGCTCCAGGCTCTTTAAATCAGAGATCCCTGCACCAAGGCGGATGGCCACTGCCAAAGTGTCGATTCGTTTATCAACTCCATCCCGGCCCACGATCTGGGCACCGAAAATCGTTGCTCCATCGGCGGAAAAAAGAAGCTTCAAGGTTATGGGGACGGCACCGGGATAATAGCCTGCATGGGAATTTTGGGTGATGATGATGCTTTCATAATCACTTCCCTTTTGAAGGCCCCTTTTGATCAGTGTCTTTTCATTAGCGCCGGTGGAAGCCACAGCCAAATCAAATACTTTTGCAACAGATGTTCCCTGGGTTTTATTATAGGTTTCCTGAGCTCCTGCAATATTATTGGCTGCAATGCGTCCTTGTTTATTGGCAGGTCCTGCAAGAGGGATCATTGTCGGTTCCTGGAATATAAGGTCGTCGACCTGTATCACATCTCCTACGGCATAGATATCCGGATCCGAAGTTTTTAAATATTCATCTACCACAATGCTGCCGCGCTCATTGACGGAAAGGCCGGCTGCCTTTGCCAGTTCACTATTGGGCCGTACACCGATGGAGAGGATGACCAGTTCTGCGGAAAGGGTTTTACCGCTTTTTAATGTAATGGCAACAGATCCATCCTGATCTTCGAACCCAGCGACACCGTCGCTTAAATGAAGGTCTACCCCGTTTTGCAGGATGTTCTCATGAAGCAGCTGGGCCATTTCGTAGTCCACAGGCGTCATTACCTGGTCCAGCATTTCAATGAGGGATACAGAAAGACCTGCATGACGGAGGTTTTCAGCCATTTCAAGGCCAATAAAGCCTCCGCCGATGACAGCGGCTGTTTTAATTTTGTTTTCTTTAATAAGAGCGCGGATGCGGTCAGTATCAGGAACCGTCCAAAGCGTCTGGATACGGGAAGATCCGATTCCAGGAATGGGTGGGCGGACCGGTGAAGAACCAGTGGAAATGACTAAGGTGTCATAGGTTTCTTCATAGGTTTCCCCGGAATCCAGCCTGCGGACCGTGATTTTTTTATTCTCCTTGTCAATGGAGGTAACTTCGTTTTTTACCCTGACATCAATATCATATTTCTTTTTCATGGCTTCCGGCGATTGCAGTAACAATGCATCTCTGGATTTAATCACATCTCCTACATGATAAGGAAGGCCGCAGTTGGCGTAGGAAATGTATTCCCCTCGTTCCAGCATAATGATATTTGCCTCCTCATCAAGCCTGCGCAGCCTGGCTGCACAGCTGGCTCCTCCGGCGACTCCGCCGATAATTACAATTTTCTTCATAATATGCCTCCTGCTATATTTTTAAAATTACGATTGATCACATGTTGTTTCGTTCAGTATAAACAAGAATTTAAAAGATGTCTGTGATTGAGTCACATAACTTTTTTAATTTAAATTTTACACAATTAAATTTTGCGAAACCATTGACAAATGTGAAATAACGTCTTATGATAAAAATAGATTTTATAAATACAATTTTGCATAATACAAGAAGGAGGTACATGAAATGTCTGTTTATGATTTTATAGTGAAAGAGATGGATGGCACGGAGAAACCTTTATCCGATTTTGCAGGCAAGGTGTTACTGATCGTCAATACTGCAACGGTTTGCGGGTTCACTCCCCAGTATACGGACTTACAGTCCATGTATGACGAGTATGCTGACAAAGGATTTGAGATTCTTGATTTTCCATGCAACCAGTTTGGAAATCAGGCGCCTGGTGACAACGATGAAATTCATTCCTTTTGTACCGGACGCTTTGGAGTCACCTTCCCCCAGTTTGCTAAGATTGATGTAAATGGAGAGAATGCGATTCCTCTGTACCGTTACCTGGTAAATGAAAAGGGCTTTGAAGGCTTTGATCCTGGACATGAGCTGACGTCCCGTCTGGAACAAAAGTTTGAGAATCTAAATCCCAATTATAAAAATGAACCGGATATTAAGTGGAATTTCACTAAATTCCTTGTGGATCGCCGGGGAAATGTGGTCAGGCGTTTTGAGCCGACCGCGGATATGAAGTATGTAAAAGAATGTGTAAAGAACTTATTGTGAAAAAACGTGACGAGGATCGCATAGGGAGAGAAGTAATGGATTATGAAAAATTAAAACTAGAGAACCAGCTTTGCTTTCCGCTTTATGCCTGTTCACGTGAGATCATCAAATGGTATAAACCATTTCTTGATGAGATTGGTCTGACCTATACCCAGTATATCGCCATGATGGTATTATGGGAGAGAAAGCAGGTCACCATTAAGAAAATGGGAGAGCTTTTGTATTTGGACAGCGGAACCCTGACTCCATTGCTGAAAAAGATGGAAGCTGCCGGCCTGCTCAGACGCAGCCGCGCCAAGAATGACGAGAGAAGTGTGATCGTTGAACTGACGGAAAAGGGAGAGCAGCTAAAAGACCAGGCTGTAACCATCCCTGACCGGATCTCCCAATGTGTTCCAGTAAATAAAGAGGAGTTCAAAACCTTATACCGGCTTCTGTACCAGATTTTAGGCCAGACCGACCCAACAAAAGCACCCCCGCGTGAATCCTGATTTGCGCGAGGGTGCTCTTGCATTCATGCCTTTGCCATATAAAAGGGTTACCAGGAAAGGTTGCAGCAATTAGAAGCTGTAAAGTCCATGTTATAAAATTCGCCGATCCCCTGAGGAAAGGTAAAAATGTTGAGCGGATCATATTTCTCCTTTACCTTTTTTAATCTGCAGACATGGGTGCCATAATATTCTTCAAGATAGCAGGGAAGGCATGCATAAGGGAAGTTTACATAGGAGCCGTCAGTAACTGACTTCAAATAGCAGAATTTATCAGCTACCCAGGCGGCATTTTTGCATCGGTTGTCTTCAAATACGGTGTCCAGCCAGACAATAAAGTGGGCATCGCGGTAGAAAAATGCGGTTTCATCCACATCCACCTCTGCCACCCTGCCTCCCAGGGCATAAAAGGAAATGCTGGCATAAACGGAGCCTTCGGCCCGTTCTTTTATAAGCCCGGCAATATTAAAGCTTTCGCAGCTGCTAAAATCCCGTACAGCAAAACGGCTTGCTGATTTGAACTTTTCAAAAGGAGGGTAAAAGTCTCCGATAATTGTAACAGCTTCCAGGAATGTCACGTATTTTAAACTGTATTTTACACCCCCAAGCTCAAGGAGGGGAGCAATGATTCTGAAGGCTACTTCAGGAGGTCCATAAAAGATACCTCTCGCGATAATTGCAAGTCCTTCGAGAAGATCATTGTAGATCCTTGAGATCAGGGTTACCCTCTGATCAGCATCTTTCAGCCAGTCCTGCCAGGTCAGCAGAAACGAAGACTGTTTTTCCTGGTCAGCATGGGGATATCTTATGTCAATGAGTGTAACTTTATTTACCTTCTGGGGAAGGCGGAATGTCATAGAAACGATAACGCCAAAGTTTCCTCCCCCCGCTCCCCGGCAGGCCCAAAATAAATCGGAGTTTTCCTGTGAGTTGGCATTCACGATGCGGCCTTCGTAATTGACCATACGGATTTCCAAAAGATTGTCGCATCCAAGGCCAAAGTAGCGGCAGGAGAGTCCGAAGCCTCCGCCTAAGGCATATCCGCCTACCCCAACCGAAGGGCAGGTCCCGCCAGGGAAGGGGTAACCTTTTGATGAGACGAATTCGTATAACTGCTTGTTTGTTACGCCTCCCTGAACGTGAAGTAAATGGGCGTTTTCATCTATGGCAAGCTGGTTCATTTCACTTAAATCAATATCAAGTATATCATCTCCGGTGGAGTAGCCTTCATAATTATGACCTCCGTTTCGGATCCGCAGGCAGACGTGGTTTCTTCGGGACCACAAGACAGCATTGCTGACATCTTCCTGGTTTTGACAGTAAACAATGGCCAGGGGGAATTTTTGCACTGCTCTGTTATATACTTGTCTTAGTACATGATAACAAGGGTCGTCTGGAGTTACAACGCGACCGGTAAGCCCGTTAAAATTACATGTGTTCATGAGGATTGCCTCCTTTCCTAATAACATGTTATTAAAAAGGAGGACATTTGGTTCGGACGCAGCTTATCAGTAAATTTTGTTAAGTTCCAGGAACAGTTTGGCGATCTCAGGGTCAAACTGTGTTCCGGAACAGCGTTTGATTTCTTCCATAGCATCCAGACTGTCCATTGCCTCGCGGTAAGCCAGATTGCTTGTCATGGCATCAAAGGCATCGGCAACTGCCAGAATGCGGCATAGCAGTGGAATTTCAGTTCCTTTTAAGCCTCTGGGATAGCCGGACCCATCCCATCGTTCATGGTGGGAGAGTATATACTCGGATACCATAGAGAGCTCAGGAGTGTTCTGGGCGATGCGGTAACCGATTTCCGGATGGCGTTTCATCTCTTTCCATTCCTCGTCGGTTAAGGGGCCGGGCTTCTTTAAGATCTCCATACTGATTCCGACCTTTCCGATATCGTGGAGCATGGATAAAAGAGATAAATCATTTTTTTCTTCAGGAGCCAGGTCCAGCCTTTGAGCCATTGCAATACAATAGGTTTCAATTCTTAATGTATGTTCTTCCGTTTCCATGCTCTTTTCATGCAGAGTGGCCAGAAGGGTATTTATGATTCGGTTTCGGTAGCTTTTTCCTTCTAAGAGCTTTTTATGATACATTTGTTCTTCCGCTTTTTGCAGTACCTGATGAAGATTTTCATATACACTGTATTTTACATCAAATCCCAGGGAGACGCTGATCTGCAGGGGAAGGCAGTCATTTAACTTAAAATTTTCCTCCAGCTTCTGTATGATATCCTGGGCACCGGCGGTATCGGTTTTCGGCAGCAGGATCAGGAATTCGTCTCCGCCCCATCTGCCTGCAATTCCGTTTTTGGGTAAGGCATGCTGAAATATTTTCGCAACTTCCCTTAAAAGGAGATCCCCTGTTTTGTGGCCAAAAACGTCATTGGTAACCTTTAGACCATTTACATCTCCCATGATTACCGTAATGGGCAGTATGGAGGCCCTGTCGATCCGGATCATTTCCTCCTCCATGTACCTGCGGTTAAAGATTTCAGTCAATGAATCATGATAGCTTAAGTACATGATTCTCCGCTGCTGTTTCTTTTCGTGGCTTACGTCGTGAAAGACCATGACAACGCCGTATGTATGTCCCGTGTTATCCTTGATTGGTGCAGCGCTGTCTGTGATAGGAATAAAGTCTCCCTGCCTGCTTAATAGAACGGTATGATTGGCGAATTCCACGATCTTTCCTGTTTTAAGTACTGCGCGGATCGGGTTTGAGATAGCTTCTCCAGAAGTCTCATTTCTTAAATCAAAGATTTCCTCAAAGGGCCTTCCGTATGCAGTCTCATTATTCCAGCCTGTGATTTCCTGTGCGGCCTGATTTAGATAGGTTACTTTTCCTTCGTTATCGGTGGTAACAACGCCATCTCCAATGGAGTTAAGAGTTACGCTTAAAAATTCTTTGTCCCAATAAAGGCCGTATCTGAATTTTTCCCGGTCTGATACATCAAAAATGATGGAGAAGAGCCGGCTTTTCCCTTCATAGGTGATTTGGCTGGAATATACGTCTACCATTTTGATTTCTCCGTCTTTTAAACGGTGTGAAAACAGGGAATAGGGTCTTTCATTATTGAGAGCCTGAACGCGCATAAGTTCGATGGCATCATTAGGAGTTTCACTGATATCCTGTATATGCATAGTTAAAATTTCTTCCCCGGTATAGCCATAAAATCTTCGGGCAGATGGGTTGGCATTGAGTATTTTCCCGGAATTTATGTCAATGATCAGCATGACTGCAGAGTGCTCCATAAACATGGAGTTTAAGTTTTCAAGGAGCTGCTCCTTGTCTTCCTGCAGCTTTTTTAATTCTGTAATATCAATGCGTGATCCGATAATATAGGAGACTTCATGGTTTTCTTTGACGGGAGTAAGCCGCACCAGCCAGTTTCTGAGATCTCCATTAAACTCTACGGTTTCCTCGTACATGATGGTTTCTCCGGAGGCGATACATTTCATATATCCCTCCTGCAGAATACTGCCCACGTCATCCCCCATTGTTTCTACGGGCGTCTTTCCTTCCATAAGTGGAGTGGTCATTCCAGTTAGTCTCTGATGGACCATATTGTTCCGGATATAGCGGAATTCTCCGTTTTTATATTCCAGAAAAAACAATCCATCCTGGGTGCTGTTAAAAAAAGTATCGATATCACGGCTTAGCTTTTCATTTTTCTCTCTTTGAAAATCCAATTCCCCGTTAATTTCCGTGATGTCGTCAAAAACAGCCGCCAGTCCGTTCGATGTGGGATTGTAGAGCGTAACCTTAAAGCAGTGTTCCCCAATGATTACGGTGAAATGCTTGTCTTTTTCTGCATTCCCTAAGCGTTCATGAAACGTATGCCATGCGCGGGCTTCTGCTTGATCTTTCAGAAGCAGGGATACGTTTTCATGCAATGCTTTTTCTTTGTCAAGGCCCCAGAGATCAAAAAAGGCATCATTTGCTTCTGAAAGAACAAATTCCCGTTTGTGTTCCGTACTTCCAAAGATAATTTCATAGTAGGCATAGCCTAACGGCATCTGCATGAAAATTTTTTCTGTTTCCTCTTTTGCCATTACAGGACCCCCTTTACGCAATTTAATAGGTAAATGTTAAAACGCACCTATTTGTAATAAAATAATATCAAAAGTTTTTTTATTAAGCAATTCATATTTTATGATTATATACAAGAATTTCCACTTTTCAACATAATTTCCTTAATTTTTCTGAATTTTCTCCATGGAACTTGACAGATAATGCCATGAACAGGAAGGAAATTTATAAACCGGGGAATACCGATTTCCGGCGTTCCGTTTTGTCAATATTTTACAAAAATATAATTTTTATGGGCTGACAGGTACTATTTTGATTTCTAAATCATAAAATATGGAAAATTGCTTAATCGAAAGGCAGTAATCATATGACTCCTTGCCCTGAAGGATTGCTCTCCTACACGATACAATCCGGTGATACACTATGGCTTATTTCGCAGCGCTTTCGTACTACCGTAGAGGAAATTATGGTTGTAAATCCTGGAATAACCCCCAATAATCTGATGGTTGGGCAGGTAATCTGCGTTCCCCAAGGAAGCAGGAACCGTAATATGCCATCACAGGCGGGGCCCCAGACCCAGCCCATGACTCAGCCTATGACTCAACCTATGACCCAGCCTCAGACCCAGCCAATGACTCAGCCTCAGACCCAGCCTATGAACCGGCAGACCCAACCTATGACCGGGCCCCAGACCCAGCCCACGACCGGGCCCCAGACCCAGCCCATGACCGGGCCCCAGACCCAGCCAATGACCGGGCCCCAGACTCAGCCCATGACCGGGCCCCAGACCCAGCCCATGACCGGGCCCCAGACTCAGCCTATGACTCAGCCCATGACCGGACCCCAGACTCAGCCTATGACTCAGCCCCAGACCCAGCCAATGACAGGACCCATGAATCAACCTCAGCGCAGGACCCAGACTCAGCCGCAGACATCTGTTCCGGAAGGCGGTATGAATAATTGTTCAGGAACGATGCAATCTTATACAATTCAAGCCGGAGATAACCTGTGGCTTATTTCGCGGCGTCATTCCATATCCATTGACGAAATCATGGAGGCGAATCCAGGCCTAAACCCGAATCGTTTGTTTATTGGTCAGGTTATCTGTATTCCACAGGCGGGAGGAAGCCGTAATATGCCTCAACAAGCCCAGCCTCTGACCGGGCCGCAGACCCAGCCTATGACCGGACCGCAGACCCAGCCTATGACTCAGCCCCAGACCCAGCCTATGACACAGCCTATGAATCAGCCTATGTCCCAATCTGTTATAGAGGAGGATCGGAGGCGTAGAAACATGAGAACCAGATGTCCGGAAGGATTACATCCCTATACAGTTCAGGCTGGTGATACCTTATGGCTTATTTCACAGCGTCATTGTACGACTGTAGAAGCTATTATGGAGGCCAACCAGGGTATTACTCCTAGTAATCTATATGTTGGCCAGGTAATCTGCGTTCCTCGGACAGCAGAATGCGCAACGCCTGAAAGACCGCAAAACCGACCACGCCCTGAAGAAGGACGGAGAGAAGAACGCACGGAAGAAGAGAGGAGAAGAGAACGCACGGAAGAAGAGCGGAGAAGAGAACGCATGGAGGAAGAGCGGAGAAGAGAGCGCCCTGAAGAGGAGCGGAGAAGAGAACGCCCTGAGGAAGAACGGAGAAGGGAACGCCCTGAAGTGGGACGGAGAAGAGAACGCACTGAGAACCTCTGCCCAGGAGGATTACATTCTTATATCATAGAGGGAAATGATACCCTATGGATTATTGCACAACGTTTTGAGACTACTGTAGAGGCGATCATGTCTGTAAACCCAGGGATTAATCCAACAAATCTGTTTGTTGGCCAGGTGATTTGCATCCCATTTGGACATAGGCAGACACCAATTTGCCCGCCTTCCCAGCCAGTGCCACTGCCGCAGCCAATACCACAGCCGCAGCCAGTGCCA
>Ga0213825_1001687_pt1 | contig 14813 bp, 10 predicted proteins | sample MC6MC0900MG_FD_179896 | JGI IMG/M metagenome (GOLD analysis project Ga0213825, IMG submission 179896) | Enriched soil aggregate microbial communities from Iowa State University, Ames, United States - MC6-MC0900-MG | ecosystem: Environmental > Terrestrial > Soil > Unclassified | place: USA: Iowa... | reverse complement strand
CATGGAGGCTTGGAATGAGCGACAGTAATTATGACATAGCGTACTTAAAGAAATACGTCAATGGCCAACTTTCTCCCAAAGAGATGTACGCCATTGAACGTGAGGCCCAACGTGATCCCATGTTGGCAGATATTCTTATGGGTATAGAAATGGATCAAAACAGTGCTGTTCCTTCCGAACTCAACGCGCGTATTGCCCAACGCATTGAGCAAAAAAAAGAAGCTAAAATAAAAGTCTTCGACTGGAAGAGACTGGCCATCGCTGCTACCGTAGTCGCGGTTTTAAGTGCGGGGATTCTCTATTTCCAGCAACAGAAAAACCCTTCTGAGGCAAAGCGTACAGCAGATGCCGCTGCGCCGGCTGATGTCCCCTCGTCAAAATCGATTCCTCAGAATGACACAGCGGCCTCATCTACCATTGACCCTCGTATAAAAGAGCAGGACAGTCCTCGCTTGGCGGACAACAGTAAATCTTCCGATCTAGGTCAACATAGGGAGGAGACAGTGCCAGCACATCAGGAGCTATCGACACGCATAGCTCCGGTTGAAAAAATGAATAATGGCATCCACAGGGACCGAGCTATAGCTGATTCAAAAATGTTAGACAGTGTGGAGGTATTTGGTTATACCCCCCAAGCGAAAAAGAGTATCACCGGAAGTTCAGTTGTGATCCGAGGTCAACAGGTCAATCAAAGCAATGCGCTCGCTGGCAGGATAGCTGGCGTCAATGTGACCCCACAGACCTTTGGTAGTCCTTTACAGGTGACTGTACGTGACAAAGAAACTGGCTTACCGATATCAGGTGTTACCATCATGCAACCCAATAGCAAGCTGGCAACAAATACAGATGTTCAAGGTAAGGCCACCATCCAACCGAGCACAGTAGACTCCCTGGTTGATATCATGGCTGTAGGTTATAACACAGTTGCATTAAATATGCGTCGCAACAAAAACCTGAATATAAAATTACAACCTTCCAGTGCGACACTTGACGAGGTAGTAGTTACAACCATGTCCTCCCGGAAAACAAAAAGTGCTGAACCCGTTTGGGGATGGAAGTCATTTAATAATTACGTTAAAAAGAAAACAGCTAACAGTCGATACGAAGGTGCTGTACGTTTGAATTTCTATATCGATAAAGATGGTTTCCCGTCCAATATCAATATCTTACAAAGTGCCAATGATTATCTGGACAACAAGGCCAAGGAGATTTTACTTTCCGGACCAAAATGGAAGGGTGAGGACAACCGATATGTAACGCTGACCTTTGATTTCACGTATTAAAACCCATCAAAAAAGGGCTTTAACTCGCTAAAAAACACTCTTTTTGAGATCATGGTGTCAAAACACATGGCTAGATTCCACACTTCGATCAGCTTGACTAAGTTCAGCAAGTATTTAAAAAATTAAAGACTACGTAATAACCCATGTAAGGGCCGTTCAACAACAACTTAAACGGATTTTTTTTTACTTATAAAATTTAATATTATTTCATACATTAGCACTATAATTCTTAACCATATAGTGACTTTTTATGAAAGGTTTTTTCACCAGCCTGCTTATTCTCGGCAGTTTTTGGGCTCATGCCCAAGATTTTTCATTCGGTAAAGTAAAAAAAGAGGATTTCGCGATCGATATTGGCAAATTGGACACTGCAGCCAACGCATTTGTCATTCGGGAATACGGCTCTGCACAGGTCAACTATACCAAACATACCGGCCTGGTCGTCGAGTTCGTCAAACATGTTCGGATCAAAATATTGAACAAGGAAGGCTACAACCATGCAAACTTCACCATTCCACTTTACAAAAGCGGAAATGAACGCGAGGTTGTCACCGACATCAAAGGAGCTTCCTATCACCTCCAGGGGGATAAAGTCGTCGAAACTGAAATGACAAAGGCAAACATCTTTAACGAAAACTCTTCGGAAAATATCTCCTTAACCAAGGCTGCCATTCCGCAGGTTCAGGAGGGAACAATTATTGAATATCGCTACAAAACGGAATCGCCTTTTATTTTCAACCTCAATGCTTGGGAATTTCAGGAAGAACTCCCCAAGCTCTATAGTGAGTATGTCACGCGCATACCGGAAATCTGTCATTATAAGTCCAATTTAAAGGGGGGATTTCCCATCAAAGATCGCAAAACTGATAATTACAACACTGGGCTACAAAGTTCAATCGGTGATATTCTGGGCAGCAAAACGACCTATATCATGGAGAATATTCCGGCCTTCCACAGTGAAGACTATATGACCTCCTCTAAAAACTTTCGGTCCATTCTCTTTTTTGAACTCGGACGGTACAGTGTCCCTATGGGCCCCACAAATGACTTCTCCCTAACCTGGGAGAACGTACGGGAAAAATTGGTCGCAGATGAAAGTTTTGGTGGTCAGGTCAAGCGAAAAGGAGCCTTAAAAGAATTTATCGAACCTGTACTACAAGGGGCAAATAATGATATCACAAAAGCCTCCCGCCTCTATGCTTATTTTCAGAAACGGATCAAATGGAACAATAAGCACTCGATCTATGCGAAAAATATCAAAGAAGCGCTTGAAAAAAGAACAGGCAATAGTGCCGACATCAATCTCGGATTGGTCAATGCACTACGTTATGCCCAATTAGAGGCTATTCCTGTTATTTTATCGACACGCGACAATGGTTATGCTGGACTGTACGCCCCTGCGATATCGGAATTCAACCATGTTGTTGCTCAGGTAAAACTTGGTGAGGAATACTATTTGTTGGATGCAACCTCTCCCTATGAACCCTTCGGCAACATTCCTTTAAAATGCGTCAACTATCAAGGCCGTTCTATTCCCTTAATTGGTGAGTCTGACTGGGTGAAACTCGAGTCAAAACTCCCCTCTTCACAAAGTAATTTCTTCTTTGGTGAACTCATGGAAAACGGTACATTAAAAGGAAAATGGGTAACCTCCCGCAATGGCTATCTTGCATCAAGAATGCGCGAACGTTTACAGGGTAGCAATTCAGAAGAGGAATTTTACGAAAAATGGGATGAAGAAAACAACCGTATCAAAATCAATAGCTTTAAGGTTTCCAACAGGGACTCCTTAGACAAACCACTCGCCGAAGAGTTTGAAATCGAGATTGAAAATTTTGCCAACCTACAAAACGACCAACTCGCTTTCAATCCTTACATTGAAAGCAAAACCACCAAAAATCCTTTTAATCTGACCGAACGAAATTACCCAATTGATTTTGGATCCTTGATCCAGGAAGAAAGCTATATGGAAATCAAATTGCCAAAAGGGTATACGTACGCCCCCGAGACAAAATTAAAAAATATCAGTATGGCACTACCCGAGCGGGCAGCCCGCTATATTTTTAAAGTCAGCAATTCAGATCCAAACATTCTACTTATTGAGAGCGCAACACAATTTAATAAACCGCTGTTTCTACCCGAAGAGTATTTTGATCTAAAAGAGTTTTTTAGCCGGATTATCCAGGCGCAAAAACTGGATATTTCCCTAAAAAAAATATAATCGTCGCCTTAACAAAAACTTCATGTTATATTGACGATAAACTTAAATAGGGATGATAAATTTGAATATCAAAAAATAATAAATAAAATGATTAAAGATTCAGAATTATTCGAACTAGAGCATACCTTCCTTGGTGAAGGTTTCGAGTTAGATGGTGATGACATTATCACCGATGAAGACTAAGTCTTCACTTTTTTTTGCAAGTATTATTCCCCTTATATAATCTCTAAGCCCGGTTGATTCCTCTCCGGGCTTTTTCTTTTCTTTTGTCTACATTTTTTAATTTAACTATATTTGGGCATCCTTAAAAACACAGGGATCCCCCATAATTCACCACTCCTGCCCAAAATCCGCACGACAAATTATTATAGGGTTTGGGTAAGGGAAAACCACTATTCGAAAATCTATCTGAACGATTGCATTTAAAACTTATGGAAAGCAGGGCTTTCAAATCAGGTGTCGTACAGTTAATCTACAACGCTGACACAAAATAGAAACTACTAGCCAGTACCAAAATAGCCGCTAGGATATAGTCTTGTTAGGCGTTTCGTGACAACCATAAATTCAAAAAAAGAGAAAAAGTATTAGCATATATGATTAAAGAACTAAAACAACTGGGAGAGATCCTATCCAAAAGTATAACGAACCTGACTGATGATCTAGAATGTGCTGGTTATTTCGGCTTTAATTTTCAACTTGATGAGCGAAATATCAAATTTCGAAAAGCCAAAATAACGCCCACAAAGGTCGGACAATTCGTCACCCTCTGGAAACGTGACGCTCGGGGTCAAACGACAGCATTTACAGCCGATGATGCTATTGACTATTACATTATTGCTGCGGAACAGGAACCACATGCTGGTTTCTTTGTTTTCCCAAAACAGGTTCTGATCGACAGACAAATCTTAACAACAGCGCAAAAGGAGGGCAAACGTGGGTTTCGTGTATATCCAGACTGGAGTATCACAGAAAGCAAGCAGGCAGCACAAAGCAAAAGTTGGCAGGGACAGTACTTTATTGACCTTAGGATTCCCTCTCAGGAGATAAAGGAAAAATTGACAACTATCCTGCAGATTAGTTGACCACAATTCCGACCATATCCTAAAAGATCATAGGCTGCAGACGGATCACACCTATCTTTCTCTTCGAGATCGGCAAAACCCAAGCGCAAGGCTGTCATAGCACTACTTAGCACCGACAGTCTCTTGATAGGCTTCATGCAACAAACGGACTGCATCACACATATCTTTCTCATCGAAATGAGCAAAACCCAAGCGCAAGGCTGTCACAGTTCTATTCTGGTAAAGGCAGTTACTCGGCAGTAACACTCCCTTTTCTTTTGCTTTTTCCTGTAAGATGGTCAGTGAAAAGCTGAAATTGAATCGGACCCAAAAAGCTAACCCTGAAACTGGAACATCAAATGTGATCTTGTTTTCAAAATTGGTATGCAGCAATTGCGCAAATAAATCTTTCCGTTCAGCAACTATTTTGTGAAACTTCCGCTGATACCGAAAAATATCGCCCTGATGGATAATTTCACCCAATGTTTTTTCGATCATAAAATTGGGCTTACCAAAGAGATTTAGGTATTTTTTTCCCTCCTCCAGGAGATCTTGAGGAGCAATCAAAAAATTCATCTGAAAACCAGGATCCAAAAAACGACCAAATGTCCCTGTATAGATCACCCTATTCCCCGCATTTTTACGAAAAAGAGATTCCCCCTTGTCTTTGACCAGCGAAGACTCAAAATCAACATCATCTTCGATCACAATAAAATTATACTGTTCGGCCAGTTGTAACAGCTGTATTTTCCTTTTTTCAGAAAGGCTTACTGTAGTAGGATATTGGCATTTTGTATTGATGTAAACACACCTGATCTCACCAGGCGCAAAATGATCTGCGATATAATCAATATCCATTCCCATCGCATCTACAGGAACCGTTTTCAGTTTGGCTCCGGCTTGGCTAAAGATCATGTTCGGCAAAAAATAGCTTAGATTTTCGACCAGTACAATATCCCCTTGTTGAATCAATAAGCGTGATAAAATAGAAAAGATCTGCTCACGGCTGGCAATGGGCAATAGAAAGTTCCGGGAGAGATGGAAACCACGTGTCAAATTGAGATAATAGCTCAATTGATCCCTAAAAAATAGATTTCCATCAGTCGTAGCCGGAAATTCATCACTCTTCTTTTTCCGTTTTACCATTGAGGCATAAAAACGTACCAGCTCTTCCGTCTCGATAATACGGTAGTCTGGGCTACCATCCGTAAAATAATACTTTTCCAGAATTTCAAATACTGGCGTATCCAGGATCAATTCCTTTCTAAAATGATACGGAGCCCGATCCGGTGGTTGCCGAAAAGCTTCGATTGCCGAAACCACAGTAGTCACACGTTCGGGATTTTTCACAAAGGTACCCCTATTTGGTAGAATCTCCACCCAGCCTTGCTCCTGTAGTTCCGCTAGCGCGGCGACCACTGTTTTTCGGTGCACTTTCAATTCCGTCGCGATCTTTCGGCTTCCAGGAAGAAGGTCTCCATCCTCCAGCAGGTTGCGCTTGACAGCATTGATAAATTGATAGACGATCTGTATATAAACAGCATCCTCCTTGCGGCGGTCTATCTTGATAATCGAATGAAAACCTATACTAACCGGACTACTCATTATGTTTATTTCGGACTACCAAAGTTAGGGTTTAAACTGTAATCTTTGCAATTCAACTGAAAAAACAGGCGCATGGAAATTTGACATCTACCGCATTTTCTGTGATAGAGACCTGATTTCCAAACGATCAAACACAAAGAATATGAGCACAGAAAAGAATTGGACACAGGCAGAAGTTGTTGCCTTATATAACAAACCGATCATGGAACTGTTGTACGAAGCGGCTACAGTTCACCGTACTTATCATGATCCCAATAAAGTACAGGTATCTACCTTGATTTCCATAAAAACTGGTGGATGTCCCGAAGATTGCGCCTACTGTCCGCAAGCAGCACGCTATCATACTGACGTTAAGGCCGAACGACTGATGAGTGTAGAACAGGTAAAAGCGCAGGCTTTGGCAGCCAAGGCTGGCGGCAGTTCACGGATATGCATGGGTGCCGCCTGGCGCAATGTCAAAGACGGACCAGAGTTTGACCAAGTATTGGATATGGTCCGTACACTGAACAGACTCGATATGGAAGTCTGCTGCACCTTGGGTATGCTGACCGAAAATCAAGCACTCCGATTATCCGAGGCAGGTCTCTATGCCTATAATCACAACCTGGACTCCTCAGCTGAATATTATGAAGAAATTATCTCAACCAGAAGTTACGATGACCGCTTGCAGACCATCGAAAATGTACGTAAGACAAATATCACGGTATGCAGTGGCGGTATTATTGGTATGGGGGAAAGCATAGCCAACCGGGCGGATATGCTGATTACACTCGCTTCGCTCATTCCACAACCTGAGTCGGTACCGATCAATGCACTGGTTCCGGTCGCAGGCACCCCGATGGAAGCGATGGAAACAGTATCCATCTGGGAAATGGTGCGCATGGTTGCCACCGCGCGAATTTTATTACCACAAACACAAGTTCGCTTATCAGCGGGTCGCAGCAATATGAGTCGCGAGGGACAAGCATTATGCTTTTTTGCTGGCGCAAATTCCATTTTTGCAGGCGATAAGCTACTGACAACGCCCAACCCAGCTATAAATGAGGATATGGAGCTTTTCAAAACGTTGGGGCTGATACCCCAACAGCCTTTTGAGAAAAAAAGCCAACCTGAAACCATCGCAATGGAGGATAGTCAATACCAGGCACTGGGTGAAAAACCACAATGGTCGCGACCTGACCACAAAATTCAACGCAATCTGGACAAACAGCAGCAGGGAAAATAGATTAGGGACAGAAAATCAGGGATTGAAAAAAATAACATTATGACAGCGCAGCATACGATCGACGATTTCGACAGACAGCACCTATGGCACCCCTATACCAGCATCAGCGACCCGCTGCCAGCCTACAAAGTGACGCGGGCGGACGGTTGTATGATTGAACTGGAAAATGGGCAGCAGCTGATCGACGGCATGTCGTCCTGGTGGTGTACCATCCATGGGTATAACCATCCTGTATTAAATGCTGCGGTAAAGGAGCAGCTCGACAAGATGTCGCATGTGATGTTTGGTGGTTTGACACACGAACCGGCAATTGCTCTTGGCAAAATGCTCCTTGAAATCACACCGCCTTCACTCAACAAAATATTTTATGCCGATTCCGGTTCCGTTGCAGTGGAAGTGGCACTCAAAATGGCTGTACAATACTGGGTGGCACAAAAGAAGGTCAACAAGACCAACTTTGTTACCGTTCGTTCGGGATACCACGGTGACACTTGGAATGCCATGTCTGTATGCGATCCTGTGACCGGTATGCACCGTATTTTCGGCAATACCCTCCCCCTTCGTTACTTCGCAGCGGCCCCTCAAATTGGGTTTGATGAAGAATGGGATCCCAACGACATTGCTCCACTGGCCGCACTTATCAGAACACATCAGGACGAATTGGCGGGTCTGATCCTTGAACCTATCGTTCAGGGAGCCGGAGGAATGCGCTTTTATCATCCCGAATACCTTCGTCAGGCGGCACAACTCTGTAAGGAGAATAACATCTTACTGATTTCTGACGAAATCGCTACTGGATTCGGCCGCACAGGTAAGCTTTTCGCCTGTGAACATGCGGATGTAGCGCCAGATATTCTATGCCTTGGTAAGGCCTTAACAGGCGGATACATGACCTTATCTGCAGTAATCACTTCCACTGCTGTCGCAGAAACGATTTCCAATGGCAGCCCAGGTATGTTTATGCACGGCCCGACTTTTATGGCAAACCCGCTGGCCTGTGCCGTAGCGCTTGCCTCGATCAAATTATTATTGTCAACGGACTGGAAAGCAAAGGTAAAATCTATTGAAGAGCAACTGACACAAGCACTTGCCCCAGCAAAAGACTACCCGCAGGTAGAAGATGTCCGGATTTTGGGAGCCATTGCTGTCATCGAGATGAAGAATCCAGTATCCATGGCCAGTATACAAAAACGATTTGTTGAAGAAGGTGTATGGATCAGACCTTTTGGCAAATTGGTTTATATCATGCCACCTTTTATCATTGGTACTGAAGAGTTAAACAAACTGACACAGGCTCTACTCAAGGTCATCAAAGAAATCAATTAATGGGGAGCAGTCTACACCATAGCTTTGTGGCTGAAATCAGAAGGTTAGAACGAGCTCTACTCAAGGTCGTTAAAAAGATCTACTAATGGAAAACAATTTACTCGACAGTTTTGTGGATGAGCTTCACAAACTCGAAAAACAAGGAAATAGCAGAACACTCCCCCTGATTACCCAGCAAGGAAACCGCATCCAATACAAAGAGAAAAAAGGCTATAACCTCTCCTCAAATGATTATCTGGATCTGGCTACGGACCTGACATTGCGTGAAGAATTTTTACAATCGGTCAACAGCGATAACGCGCTTTTCAGCGCTTCGTCTTCACGTCTCTTAACTGGAAATCATCTATTGTACACGCAACTGGAAAACCAGCTAAGCTACATGTTCGGTACCGAAAGTGCCCTGGTCTTTAACAGTGGTTATCACATGAACACAGGTATACTTCCAGCCATCTGTCATGGGCGTACCCTCATCCTGGCCGATAAATGGGTGCACGCCAGTCTGATTGATGGCATCCGGCTTTCAGCAGCACAGCATTTCCGGTATCGACATGCCGACTATGCCCATCTGGAAGAATTACTGGCAAAACACGCGTCCCGTTTTGAACGCGTCATTATCGTCACTGAAAGCATTTTCAGCATGGATGGGGATTGTACAGACCTCCGTTACCTGGTTCGTCTCAAACGCCGTTATTCCAATGTCATGTTGTATGTGGATGAGGCCCATGCGGTGGGCGTACGTGGCGAAAGAGGACTTGGTTGCGCAGAAGAGCAGGGATGCATTACTGCTATTGATTTTCTAACAGGTACTTTTGGAAAAGCACTGGCATCCCTAGGCGGCTACCTCGTCTGTCGACAGCCGATCCGCGATTACTTGATCAATAAAATGCGGACATTGCTATTCACAACTGCACTCCCGCCGATCAACCTCCGCTGGAGTTTATTTATTCTGGAACGCTTGGACAGTTTTTCAGATCGACGTCAGCAATTGCGCGAAAACAGTGCGTGGCTCAAACAACAGATCATCGCAAAGGGTTACGAATGCTGCTCACAAAGCCATATTCTACCCCTTATAATAGGCGATAGTAACGCGGCAGTACTGAAAGCAGAAGACCTGCAGCGAAAAGGATTTTATGTCCTTCCGATCCGTCCACCTACTGTACCGGAAGGAACTTCGAGAATACGTATTTCATTAACAGCAGGGATCCCAACATCCCTGATTCATCAACTTGTAGCAAGCCTATGATATTCAAAAAAATTACGCCCGCATGTCATGCCGCTAACCCCAATAATTCGGTACCACTGAATAATCCGATACCATCCAACAAAAAACTTGTTTTATTCTTTGCGGGATGGGGAATGGATGAGCATCTGTTTTCGGGTTATGCCCGATCCGGACAGGATCTGATTGTCGCCTACGACTATTCTTCCTTAACACTGGACGAAAACCTCCTAAGGGGCTACGAAGAAATCCAGGTTTTCGCTTGGTCCATGGGCGTATGGGCAGCCTCACAGGTATTACCGAAACTGCAGATGCAGCATTATCCGATCGGTACCTGTACAGCAATCAATGGCACGCCATTTCCGATTGATGACAGCAGAGGAATTCCAGTCCAGGTATTCAGGGCCACCTTGAACACGTTAAGCGAAAAAACGCTTGATAAATTCAGACTACGGATGTGCGGCTCAAGAGAGATATTAAACCATTTTCTTGCTAAAGCCCCCAGGCGGGACATAGCGAGTCTTCAAAAAGAACTAACTGCAATTGAAGAGCAGGTGACAGTACAATCAACAACAGCTTTTCAATGGGATGAGGCCTATATCGGAAAGGATGACCGCATTTTTAGTCTGGAAAACCAACAACGGGCATGGGCACACACCCCACATAAATTTGTCGATACAGCCCACTATCCCGAAAAATTATTTAAACAGCTTTTGCAGGAGATCTAAAATGCTTAACATCATAGACAAACAACGGATCAAATCCCGCTTTTCGAAAGCCGCACAGAGTTACCACGTAGCGGCGGTTGTGCAGGGTCAAATTGCCGAAAAAATGATTAACCTGCTCAGGAATATTTTTCTCATCAGACCAGATAGGCTGCTCGAAATAGGCTGTGGAACCGGACTTTTTTCCCGTTTGTTGCTCCAGTACCTTTCTCCGAAGCATACGATCTTCAACGATATCTGTCCAGAAATGATCAAAAGTGTGAAGAGTATTGTCTTGTCGCAGCAGTCCTTGACAGCGTATAGTTCGGCGCTGCATGATCCGCAACATTACAGCTTTATCAGCGCCGATGCCGAAACCTGTAACTTACCTGACGGACTGGATCTCATTACCTCCTGTTCCACTATTCAATGGTTTGAAGACCCTAGCACCTTCTTTGCGCGCTGCCATACCGCACTTCATGCAAATGGTATCCTAGCATTCAGCACATTTGGCGAAGAAAATATGCGCGAGATTAGCAGCACAACAGGAGTCGGCTTAACCTATCCTACCCAATCGGCACTGGTAGCGGAACTGTTGGCATTGGACTATGAAATTCTCCTGGTCGAAGAAGAACTCTTGAGTTTAACCTTTGAAAGCCCTTTACAGGTGCTCACCCACCTGAAAAAAACTGGGGTGACAGGTATAAAAAATCATCGCTGGACAAAAAGCAAACTTCAGGCCTATTGTACCGAATATATAGATCGCTATGCCGTTGGCACACAGGTTCCGTTAACCTATCACCCCATCTATATCATTGCAAAGAAAAAATGAATAACTAAACAAGAACACAAATCGGGAAGTGCACTTGTACGCCTCCTCTAACGCAAAGCAAACCTAAGGTCACAAACTAATAAGCATAAAATTGCCGAAACACCACAACGGAGACAGATCTTTGGAAAATCTCAACAGCACATCGCACTGAATTGGCAATCGAATAAGCAGCAAAAAAACATAGAAATGAAAAACAACATTTATTTTGTATCTGGCATAGATACCGGAATAGGCAAAAGTTACGCGACTGGTCTTATTGCAAAGCAATGGAATGCAAAAGGTATACGTACAATAACTCAGAAACTGGTACAAACCGGAAATGCAGCTATTTCCGAAGATATTATCTTACACCGTGAACTGATGGACATCCCTTTCACCCAAGATGACCAGGAGAAAACAACCATGCCTGAAATTTTCAGCTACCCCGCATCACCGCACCTGGCGGCACAAATAGATAAACGTGAAATAGACTTCGAAAAAATCAGGCAGGCAACAGCCGAGTTAAGCCAGCGCTATGATGCTGTATTGGTAGAAGGTGCCGGTGGCCTTATGGTGCCACTCACCGAGGATTACCTGATCATAGATTATATCAAAGAAATGGGTTATCCTTTGCTTTTTGTAACCTCCGGCAAATTGGGCAGTATCAATCATACCCTATTAAGCATGGAAGCCATTGCCGCACGCGGGATCAATCTACATACGGTAATTTACAACACGTTCCCCGTACTTGAAGACAGCACCATCAGTACAGAAACACAGCGTTATCTCCGCATTTACATTCAAAAGCATTTTCCCGAGACCAAATTTATCACCCTATAAACGCGTTTAGGCAAATCATGATCTTTAGGTGCCTATTGTGTGTAGGTCACTAAATCAAGTTTAGTAAGTGAACCTCCGACCTTATTTCAGCTCACAATAGATCCAAACTAGTGCGTTCTTCTCATTGTAAGCGAAATAGCTGCAATGGGAAGAACGTCTAATTGCAGTTTCAAATAACGCTAGTTAAGCTGCACCAGTCAAATTACTGTATTGCCTAAATCCTTCAGTAAAAGCTCGAACCCACTGTCACAGTCAGACTGCTAATACAGACAGCCTTGCTTGCAAAACACTAGGCCAATAAAGGATCAGTCGTGGTTTCCACTCCAGTCTCCAATCGTCCCGCAAGCTGTAGTTCAAAATTAGCATTGCCCAGTCCCTTGATGACAAGATCGTACCAATTGCCCTGCGCGGCAATATCTAAGGTCAGGATAAGTTCTTTACCAGCTCCAATTTCCTTTGTCGCTGTATAATGCTGATAATTCAAACTTTTCACCTCCACCTGAACAGTCTTTGCATCCAGATTTTTGAGTGTGAGTTGCAGTTTACCTGTTGGTGCTTTGGTCAGTGATTTAAGTTCTGGAGACACCGCGGCCAACAACGTTGCCGCATTTTTTTGTCCGGCAAACTTTCGGTAGAAACCATTTGGTCCATGCAGCTCAAAGGCATATTGCTGTCCTTCAAATTTCTGTAGATCCCATTGATAGTTGAGACGATCTCCCGCCTTTACCGCAAAATTCCAGTTTCGATAGGTTTCGATTTGGCCCTCTTCGTCTGTATAGGCAAGTGGACTATAGACATTGAAAGGCACTCCATTCGTTTTTTCACCAAATATGGCTGTATCCACCTGCATATTCAGGTTAAATTGACCATTCTGCACATAGCCAACGGCATCATGTCCATAGGGCAAGGCTGGTGATTTACGGGTTCCTTTTTCCTGAACACGATTGAATTTCGAGGTCCAAACCTGCTGCTTAGCCTGATTCAGGTCAGTAATTTCAATAAACCCGCCCGGATTATCCTTGAATTGAGCATTGTATATGGTTTCGATATATTGGTTTCGATCTAGAAAAGGGAGCTGCTCCTGCGCTTGGACAAAAGGTGTGAAAGCTGCTGTCAGATTACCGCAGATCGTCCTCCGCCAGGCACTGATATGATCCAGATGAATATTTTTGTTGTATTTATGGTTAAAGAAGTATTCCAGGAACTGTAAAGTCGACGTATGGTCAAACACTTGGGAGCAGACTTTTCCTCCCCTTGACCAAGGCGATGCGATATACATCGGCACACGGAATCCCAACCCAACCGCTCCCTCACGGGCCTGTTTCTTTGGAATCCCCTGTTTGAGCTCATTGTCCAGACGTACCATTTCCACTTCGCTATCAATTCCCGCCGAACAGGCCCCTGTATCTTTCCGCATCAGATCCGGTACGAGAAAAGGTTTCACATGGTCGTAATAGCCATCATTCTCATCGTAAGTGATGATAAAAATGGTCTTTTTCCAGACCTCCGGATTTTTGGTCAGGATATCCAATACTTCCGACACATACCAGGCCCCATACCAAGGGGCGCTAGGATGATCCGAGAAATTTTTGGGACCCGCCAGCCAGGATACCGCGGGTAATTTACCGCCGTCGACATCTTTTCGAAACTGATCCAGCACATCCCCTTTAGGTACTTCCAAAGTCCGCTTTTTACCCTGTTCCTTAAATTGCAATGTCTCCAGCTTACGGTAATTATTATCCCCTTTATTGATCGTAAAGGCGCGTTGATGTAAAGATTTCGTAAGATCAGACAGTTTATTATAATTGTCGGCATTGAACGCTTTCAATTCAGCTTCAGCCCGCTCAAGGGCTTCACTTTTCTTACGGATGTCAACACGAATTTTCTCGGCCTGCTCCTCGGATTCCGGCGAACGCTCTTCGAGCTTGGAAATCTGTCCCGGCAGATCACGTACCTGTGTTGCGAGGTTGCTGACATAGGTATCTTTAAATTTGACCTGATAGGCCTGAAAAAATTCCAATAGATTACAGCCAAAATTGGACAACCAAGCGCGCTCTTCACCCGATAGGCCTCCACCACAGCTTGTTTCATTTTGATAAAAACGCCAGTCTATATTATTCTTTTCCAACAACTCCGGAAAGGTTTCCCAGGTCATTTTGCCATAGCCAAAATCATCGTTACGAATATTGACCTTCTGCAATCCATCTTTTATTTCGGTGATCTTACCGGTCCAAAAGAAAGAACGATTGGGAGTTGTGCTGGTCATGCCCGAGCAGAAATTCTGATCACATACGGTAAAAGCATCCGCCAGCGCATAGTGGAAAGGCAAATCTTCACGTGTGAAATAACCCAAGGTCAGCGGCATCGCCGCATATTGCTTGTTACCCGATTGCTTCGCGGTCAACCATTGGTCGTATTTCCCCTGGTTATAGGCGTCCACCTGACTCGCTCTGCTATGGGGAAGTGAGCCCATCCAAGTCACCTTGCTCTCTTTGAGATTTAGCCGAAAAGGAGCAAA
>Ga0213825_1001684_pt1 | contig 14830 bp, 8 predicted proteins | sample MC6MC0900MG_FD_179896 | JGI IMG/M metagenome (GOLD analysis project Ga0213825, IMG submission 179896) | Enriched soil aggregate microbial communities from Iowa State University, Ames, United States - MC6-MC0900-MG | ecosystem: Environmental > Terrestrial > Soil > Unclassified | place: USA: Iowa... | reverse complement strand
AGGGGATGGATAATCAAGCACATATTCAGCGAAAGCAATTATTTATGTCGTTAATGACTGAGGTTCATCAAAAAGAACTTGCGGAGCTTTTTGAGAAAGAAATGGAAGCTTCCGTTAATAAATGGGCGAATATGGAAGAAGTTGTACTATTTCACGAAGCTAAAAATGTTATATGCAAGATAGCATGTTTCTGGACCGGAGTGCCATTGGCGGAATCTGATATCGAAAGCAGGGCAGATGATTTTTGCGCTATGGTTGACGGACTGGGTGGTGTTGGACCCAGATACTGGAAAGGAAAGGCGGCACGTAATAGAACCGAGGAATGGATAGGAGGAATTATAGACGATGTGAGACAAGAAAAGCTCATAGTAAAAAAAGATTCCGCACTTTATTTAATGGCTTTTCACAGAGAGCCTGATGGCAGCCAAATGGAGTTACCAATGGCTGCAAAAGAACTTATTAACGTAATAAGACCTATTGTTGCTATTTCAACATACATTACTTTTACAGCTTTAGCAATGTATGAACATCCTCAGTGCCATGAAGAATTGATGCATGGCGATAACAATTATTTTGAAATGTTTGTACAGGAAGTACGCAGATACTATCCGTTTACCCCATTTTTAGGAGCCAGGGTACACAAGGACTTTGTCTGGAATCAGTACGAATTTAAAAAAGGAGTACTTGTATTGCTTGATGTTTATGGGATGAATCATGATTCCCAAATATGGAGTGATCCTGATGAGTTTCGGCCAGGTCGCTTTAACGAACAAAAAGACAGGACATATAGTTTTATTCCTCAAGGCGGTGGCGATCCAGGAAAAGGGCATCGCTGTCCTGGTGAAGGTATTACAATTGAAATGATGAAAGCAAGTATAAATTTTCTTGTAAATAAAGTTGACTTTGAAGTTCCGGAACAAGACTTAACCTACAGCCTTTCAAGAATTCCAACTTTGCCTGAAAGCGGATTTATCATGAAAAACATTAGAAAGAAATTGTAAGTTTTTGCTGCCGATTGAACGAATCTGCATGCAGGTCAGCAATATCAACGTAGCCGGCAGTGGTACATTGGTGGAATAGCTGCGGAAGCTGATAGGCGGTTACGCATAAACAGAAATGACAGATTTCACAAATAGGCTGCCCTTGGCACGAAAATATGCCAGAGGTGCCTGTTTGTGAATTTTACGCCATAAGCCGATAACCAGCACCCCGTACCGTCTGGATATACCGGGGGTTGCCCGGATCTTCCTCTATTTTGTCCCTCAGCCGGTTGATGTGGACGGCGACAGTGGCATTATCGCCTATGGCCTCCATACCCCAGATACGCTCGTAAAGTGTTTCCCGGCTAAAGACCACATCTGCGTTAAGCGCCATAAACAGCAAGAGCTCATATTCCTTGTTTTTCAACTCGATTTCTATGTCATTTACATAGACCCTGCGGGTATCAGTGCTAATGCGGATACTGCCAATTGTAATCTGTATTGGCTCAGTCTTATCCGTTTTCTTTAATCTGGCATATTGTGCCAAGTTTGCCTTAACCCGTGCTACCAGCACACTGGGAGAAAAAGGCTTTTCAATGTAATCATCCGCGCCAAGTCCCAGTCCGCGTATCTTATCAATATCCTCCCATCGTGCCGTGACCATCAGGATAGGAATGTCCAGTGTCTCCCGCAGTTTGCGGCAGATGGTAAAGCCGTCAATACCGGGAAGCATTAGATCAAGCAGGATTAGATCGTAGCAGCCCTGCAATGCTTTTTCCAAACCGGTATTCCCATTCGTCGCAATTTCTACCTTAAAGTTATGGATCTCAAGATAATCTCGCTCAATCGCTGCGATATCTGTATCATCTTCTATAATCAGTATTCTTTCCATGTTATTCCTCCGCTTTTGGCAGCCAAATCACAATTTCCAAACCACCGTTTTTGCCGGTTTTTGCTTCAATCGTTCCTTTCATACGCAGTATCGCATTGGCGGCGATAGCAAGACCAAGACCGCTGCCGCGATGAGGATTCTGTCGGGATGGATCGCTGCGATAAAACACTTCGAACAGGTAAGACAGTGCCTCTTTCGGGACACCGGGACCATCGTCACAAAGGGAAAGGCGGTATCCGCCGTTATCCTCCCTCAGGGAGATGGTCAGAGTACCTGTATCCTTTGTTTTATACTTAGCACTGTTCTCCATAATGTTGGTCAGCACACGCCGAAGCTGATCCGGATCAGCCGACACCGTTGCCGGAACGAGAGCATTGGCGGACAAAATCAGTCCCTTTTCCTCGTACTCTGTACCTAATGCACGTATGAACTGCCGTACTTCATCATCAAGCCGTAGGATCTCCGGATTATCTGGATATTCACCCAGCTCCATCTTGGAGAACAGGAAAATCTTGGATAACATACGATCGATGTCTTCGGCTTTGTTTTTGATGATTTCTAAATATCCTTTTTGGGTTTCCGGTGTTTTGGCAATTCCATCCAAAAGCCCTTCCACATAAGCGCGTATAGAAGTTAATGGGCTGCGCAGATCATGAGAAATACCGGCTAATAGTTCCTTGCGGCTTTGCTCATGCTGCTTAGTCAGCTCCACGGAAGCTTTGAGCCGGGCGGCCATTTCATTAAAATCTGCACAGATAGGCGCGAACTCATCTTGACATTCATATACAATGCGGTGCTCTAAATTTCCATCGCTGATCTGCCTTACGCCGTCAGAGAGAATGTCCAGCGGATGTTCAATTTTCTGGAATACAAATTTAGTGAGAAATCGGTTTGTAATCAGGATGGAGATGAGTATGGCAAACATAAGAATAAACGCCAATATTACAAGAACAATTTTTAGGGTACGGTAGGATAGCTCCGAAGGGCTGGCAAAAATGGCGATGCGGTAAACGGCACCATTATTTTCGACTTGCTGAACATATAGCTCACGAGTCCCGTTGGAAACAAACCCTTTGCCTCCCAAGATGGCTTCAGCTTCCATTAGAATTCCATCGGCTTCGGTTGCTCGCCCGTACTGATAGAGAGTTTGACCGGAAGAATCCACAGATAACGCCATGGCGTTTTTATCGAGTATCCCGCTGATCCTAGCCAGATCTTCCACAAGGTTCGCGTGTTTATCTTCCTTCAGTGATTTCTCGATGATCATGGAAATGCCCCGGCTGGCCTTATAAAAGTCTTCGCTGTCATTAAAACCCAGTCCCGTGCCAGAAGTGACGACAAACCAGAGAATGCCTGCGCAAATAATCCCCAAAAATGAAGTGATTACTACCGGTACGATGATCATCAAAATATTGGAAATAACAAGTCGGTTTTTTATTGTTATTTTTTTATTAAATATTGTTTTTACTATCATATAAAACACCACCTTGTAAACAATATTCTAAAGTATAACATAATTTTTTTGGTTAAACTTAAACCCTGCATAAACAATATAAAAATAATTACCACTTTATTATATTGCATAGATAAGTAGTTTTGTCAAATGAACAAAACCATTTTTATAGTTTATGAAGAGTTTAACTTCAATTTAACTGGACTTTATGTTGAGATAATATGGTTAAGTAATCGGAAAATAAGTCTGGTTATAAATGGAGGAATAACATGGAGGAATCAATACAAGGTCTATCTACACAGGAAGTAATGGACCGAAAAGAACGCGGAGATTTGGGAAATACACCAGGTTCCATTACAAAAACCAAAGCACAGATATTGAAAGAAAACATTTTTACATTATTTAATTTGCTCAATTTTATCATTGCAGCATTGCTTTTTGCTGTCGGCGCTTATTCCAATATGATTTTTATTGCGATCATTATCGTCAATATTGTGATCGGGATTGCACAGGAACTAAAAGCCAAAAAACTCATAGACGAGCTGTCGATCTTAAACCGGCCAAAGGCAAAATTGGTAAGAGATGGCAGAGAGATTGTCGTTGAAACCGGGGACGTCGTGATAGATGATGTGATGGTACTGGAAAGTGGACATCAAATTTGCAATGACGGGATCGTGCTTGACGGTATGGCAGAAGTTAATGAATCGCTGTTAACCGGCGAGAGTGATGCCATTTTAAAGTCAGAGGGCAGTGAGCTTTATTCCGGAAGCTTTGTCGTTTCAGGGAAATGTTATGCGAAAACAACGCACGTAGGCAGTGAGAATTATGCTGAGAAGCTCATGGAGGAAACAAAAAAGACAAAGAGGATATCGTCTGAATTGCTTGGCTCCATGAAACAGGTGACCCGCTTTACAAGCTTTCTCATTGTACCGTTGGGGATTTTGTTATTCCTCGAAGCAATAACGCTCAGGCATGTGTTGGTTTCAGAAGCGATCGTATCCTCTTCGGCTGCATTACTGGGGATGCTGCCCAAAGGATTGGTGCTCCTGATTGCCGTTTCCCTTGCTACCGGCGTGATCCGCCTGGCAAATATGAAGATTCTGGTTCAGAATATCTATTCCCTGGAGACGCTGGCGCATGTGGATATTCTGTGCCTTGATAAAACGGGAACCATCACAGATGGTAAGATGAAAGTTAAGGAAGTGCTGCCTCTAACGGATTCCCCGATTAAAAAACTGTCGCCGCTGATTCAGTCTTATCTTGCTGCGTGCGATGATAATAACGCAACTTTTCAGGCTCTCCAAGAGTATTTTGGAACAAATTCCGTATACCAGCAGGCCTATAAAATTCCTTTTTCCTCCCTTCGGAAGTGGGGGGCGGTCAGCTTTCACTCTGCCGGAACCGTGTTCATCGGTGCGGCAGAGAGGATCATAAACGTTTTGCCTGCGGCTGTAGAACACCAGATTGAAAAGGGATACCGTGCTGTTGTAATAGGTTTTTACGATGGTGAATGGGATAATGAAAGAGAACTGCCGGATGAGATTAAACCGATGTGTGCCGTTATTTTGGAAGACAGCATTCGAAAAGGTACTGAAAAAACACTGGAGTATTTTCGCAAAGAAGGTGTGGACGTAAAAATTATTTCTGGTGATCATGTCAAAACGGTGTCTAAGATTGCGCAGAAAGCGGGATTAAAGGAATGGGAAAACGCAGTCGACTTATCCTCTTTTGGAGAGGATACGGATTATGACAGCATATGTATGAAATATGCCGTATTTGCCCGGGTGACACCAAAACAAAAGCAGTTGCTTGTGATGGCCATGAAGCGAGCAGGGCATCAGGTGGCAATGACTGGTGATGGGGTGAATGATCTTTTGGCACTTAGAGAAGCAGATTGTTCCATCGCGATAGCTGAGGGCAGTGATGCCAGCCGCCAGATTTCACAGATCGTTTTGTTGGACTCAGATTTTGCAAATCTGCCGCAGGTGGTGTTGGAAGGAAGAAAAGTAATTAATAATGTGACCAGAACAGCAGGGGTATTCTTTATTAAGACGATCTATTCTTTGCTGCTGTCCCTGTTCTTTCTGTTGTTTAATATGCCGTTTCCATTTATTCCAATTCAAATAACGTTGATTGACGCCTTTATCGAAGCATATCCATCGTTTCTGACAATTTTTGAATCGAATACAAAGAAAGCCAGCAGATCTTTCTTAAGGACAGCATTGGCAAATGCAGCACCATTTGCGCTGACAATTACGGCTGGAGTCATTTTTATCAGCCTTACCTTACCATTTGATACACAGCAAAGACAGACAATTATGTACATGCTTTTAATTCTGATATCAATGATGTCGGTTATTAAAAGTTGTATGCCATTTACAAAGCTGCGTGTATTTATTTGCGTTACGATGGTGTTTGGGGCATTTGGCGCGCTGTGGATACTGCCGCAGTTGTTTGAAATTTCAGCCATGACAACGGTGATGCTGTCTTATATAGGTAAAGTGTTTGTGGGACTCTTGCTATTTTTGACGCTTCTGATCTGTATTAACCTAAATATTGAGAAACGTGAAAACATCAATACCTGACTTCAATAATTTAAGATGATTTTTTCTGAGATAATCAATACTTTTGATCAAGATGATGATGTAGGTGTTAATATCTGTTATAATAGAACAAAGCGCCGCCATGATTGTGCTGGCTGGCAAGACAGTATATAGATATGCCTAATGGTTAATCAGAATTATAAAGGAGAAATACATGGAAAATCATCCACAAAAAGAGCTGGATGCTGCATTACAGCTCATAGTTGCCACCATAAAGAATTGTGAAAAAATGCAATTGAAATTCGAAGATGGCACATCACAGCATTCACTTTTAAAAAATAGAATAAAGGCTTTGTATATTTCAAAAGCTTTAATAGAAAATGACAGTAATATAGTGATGTATACGAAAACAGATTTATTAAATGCATTACCGCCTGTTCTATCAATCATAAGTAAAACAGAGAAGGCTCAAATTAAATATGGCAAAGAAACAATTCAATACAGGCGTTTCGCCCCTATCATAAGTGCAATGAATATTTCCAAAGACTTAATAGAGGATGAAATCTCGAATCGAACACGGTAAACTCTCTTGAGTCTCCGCACACGGAAGTTTTCAAACTGGATACCTGCTTTTTGTGGATAAACCTGCGGAAAATCAAGGGAAAAGAGTATTGTAATTGCCAGATAAATACAATATAATAGTGTTATATAGCACTTTATTTTGAAGTTATTTAGAGGAGGAGTATGATGAAGAAAATAAAAGGAGTAGTTCTTGTTGCTATTTTTTCAATTATGTTGGTTTTTTCATCATTTGCTGAAGCAGGCAAGCCGTATTCACCAAAGAATAGTGCAGGAACGGTATTTAAATCGGAGAATGTTACATGGACGCAGACTAATCAGGGGTGGACTTGCAGTTACAACCGAGATGGGAAGCAGTTTACAGGGCAGTGGGTTTTAATTAATAAAAAAGAAGGAAATAAAGTAGTAAGGAAATGGTATTATTTTAACGAAAGCGGAGTCATGCAAATAGGCTGGTTGTTTTTTGATAATGATTGGTTTTACCTGCAGTCGGATGGTAGTGCTATAATTGGTGATAGTTTGATTCAGGAGATTGATGGTTTTTACTATATGTTCAATCTTCATGGTACTATTTATAGGAATGAGAGTATTACAAGAGAAGGATTGTTATATACATTTGATGAGCAGGGAAGGATTATTTATTCAGGAGACGACAAATATGCCGGAACTGATTATCGTTACAACAGTAAAAATCAATTGGATTATATTAACTTTACCCGTAAGGAAAAAGGTATTACCCCATTAATCCATGATAATAATCTGAATATAGTTGCAAAACAGGCATTTGATTTTGCTACTGCAAATCAAGACAGCATAACACTTAATAAAGTGTATTCGTTAACAGCGAACCAGACCCAGAATAATGTTATTCACGTTGCTTATATTCAATGTGGGGCTTCTGCTAAGGGATATAGTTTGTTTCTTACAAGCGGCGCAGAGGATGTTTTGTTAAATCTCTGGTACACTAGAGTAGGATATTACAAACAAGGTACCAGTATTATGATTATCTTAGCCGCCTATGAGGGAGAAGCAGCAACACAGCTTTCGCCGGAATTAGCTCAGGGACAGTGGTTATTAGACAGTGGGGAATGGAAATATCGGCGGAATGATGATACATATGCCATATCATGCTGGATAAAGAATCCGGCAGATGGCGAGTGGTATCACTTTGATGAAAATGGCTATATGAATAAGGGGTGGTTCCAGGATATGGATGGAAAATGGTATTATTTCGACCTGAAAAGTGGAGTAATGCAGGTGAATAAAACTGTGGATGGATATTTGCTTGATTCAGACGGTGTTTGTAAGTAAACTCGTTATTGACTTTTCAAGTAATTGATAGTACAATGATAAAAAATAATTTGAGGTGAAAAGATGTTTAATTTTTCTTGCTAATTTTTCCAGTACAATTAATACGAAGCGAAACAGGGTTATCCTGTTTGTTTTGTTGTACTCATGCAAGAAAAATATTCTTTTTTTCTCTTAATTTATACATTTTTGTTGTGCTATCATGTTTAGCTTAACTACGTATATTTATGAGCTGTAAGAATAATTAATTCTTGCAGCTCTATTTTTATTTAACCTCATCAAGTAAGTCCCCCACTTCAATGCCGAAAAGGCATAAGTGGAGGGTGGGGACTTACTTGTGACAGAAGGGGTGCAAGCCCCTCCTGACAAGCTGCGAAAGCAGCTATGAGGTTATGAGCAAGTAGTGAAGCGGATTGCGAATATCCGATTAACTCGAAAAGGAGGATTAATTATATTATGATAAATAAAGACACGTTACTAACACATGTTTCTATCCATATAGAGTCGGATACTGCAGGCGGCATTTATATGGAGTAATAATAAGGTCGCCTATTGTTCCGACTTTGTTATTTAAATTATTAAATTCAGAGGAGGACAAATATATGTCTTTAATAAATGTTGCAAACCTTACCTTTGCTTATGAAGGTAGTTATGATAATGTTTTTAAAAATGTAAGCTTTCAGATTGATACCGATTGGAAATTAGGCTTTACCGGAAGAAATGGCAGAGGAAAGACAACGTTTTTAAATCTTTTGCTGGGTAAATACGAATATAGCGGAAGCATTTCAGCGAATGTAACGTTTGAATATTTTCCTTATGAAGTGCAGGAACAAAGTAATTTCACCATGGACGTTATAAAGGAAATCAGTCCAAATTCGGAGGATTGGGAGATAGTTAAAGAATTATCATTATTAGATATGGACTATGACACGTTATACAGGCAGTTTTACACACTATCGAAAGGGGAGCAGACCAAAGCACTACTGGCTGCTATGTTTTTGAAGGAGAAATCCTTCTTACTGATCGATGAGCCAACCAATCATCTGGATGCGGAAGCCAGACAAAAGCTGAGTGATTACTTGAAGAAAAAGAAAGGATTTATTCTTATTTCCCATGACAGGTCTTTTTTGGATAATTGTATCGATCATATCTTATCCATTAATAAAACTAATATTGAAATACAAAAGGGAAATTTTTCTTCATGGTGGAGTAACAAAGAGTTACAGGATCGTTTCGAGCTGGCAGAAAATGAGAAATTAAAAAGGGATATTACCAGACTTTCCAGCGCTGCGAAACGGACTTCCACCTGGTCAGATAGTGTTGAAAGCAGTAAGTATGGAACCACTAATTCCGGAAGCAAATTAGACAGAGGATATGTTGGACATAAAGCTGCTAAAATGATGAAGCGTGCCAAAAATATTGAAGCCAGACAACAAAACATGATAGAGGAAAAGTCAAAGCTTCTTAAAAATATTGAATCAAATGAAAGCTTAAAATTAGCACCGTCTTCGTTCCATGATAAGAGACTTGCAGAGCTTACAGATGTTGCAATTAAATATGACGATAAAATAGTCTGTGAAGGAATAAGTTTCACGATCGAGCAAGGTGATAAGATTGCTGTTCAAGGAAAGAACGGCAGTGGAAAATCAAGTATATTGAAATTGATTTATGGAGATGACATCCCACATAGTGGAATTGTAAGTAAGAACAACAAGCTAATCATCTCGTATGTCTCACAAGATACTTCAGATTTGTATGGTGATTTATCAGAGTATGCAGATAAAAACGGTATTGATGAAAGCTTATTTAAATCCATGCTTAGAAAACTTGATTTTTCAAGGGAACAGTTTGAAAAGCATATCGAAGATTTTAGCGGTGGGCAGAAGAAAAAGGTACTGCTTGCAAAAAGTCTGTGTGAACGGGCACATTTATATATTTGGGATGAACCATTGAACTTTATTGATGTCATTTCCCGTATGCAGATTGAGAAGTTATTAACGGAGCAGGAACTTACAATTTTGTTTGTCGAACATGACAGAACATTTTGTGAAAATGTAGCAACAAAAACAATTAAATTGTAAAGTAGAAAAGGGAATTAATATGATTAAGGAGTTATTAATTGCAACACACAATAGGCTCCATGCAAAGCCGGATGGTTTGGGCGACGCTTGCATGGAGTAGTATAAGTCGCTGATCATACTGGCTTTGCTTCCTAACGATTAAAAGTGAGGAGGAAGCCTGCGTGAAACAGACTAAAACAAAATATAATAAAATGAATCAAATAGTATCAGATTTGAAATTACCTGATTATAGATACGATCAGCTCACAAATGCTATTTTTCATCAAAGAATCGATCAATTTGATAATATGCAGACACTGCCAAAAGCGTTAAGGAAGGCTTTAGCAAATGAGTTTGGAAATCGTGTATCAAGTGTAAAATCTGTTTTTTTACAAGATTCCAAACAAGCTGAAAAATTACTCTTCGAATTAACTGATGGAGAAAAAATAGAAGCTGTTGGACTAAAATATAAACAGGGGTGGGAATCGTTTTGTATATCTACCCAATGTGGATGTGGTTTTGGATGTCGTTTTTGTGCAACAGGAAGTGCTGGATTTAAACGCAATCTTACTGCTGATGAGATAACGGACCAATTACTTTATTTCCTTTTTAACAACCATAGACTAAGTAGTGTTTCATTTATGGGAATGGGGGAGGCTTTTGCAAATCCAGAGTTATTTGATGCAATAAAAATTTTAACGGATCAGAAATTATTTGGATTAGGTCAGCGAAGAGTTACTATTTCAACAGTTGGCATTATTCCGGGAATTCAACGATTGACCAAAGAGTTCCCACAAGTGAATCTGGCCTTTTCCCTTCATTCACCATTTGATAAACAACGAAGCGATTTAATGCCTGTAAATAAAAGATTTCCATTGAATGAAGTGATGAAAGCATTGGATGAACATATCATTCATACGGGCCGGCGGGTGTTTATTGCTTATATCATGCTTGGTGGAATTAATGATTCCAAAGATCATGCAGAAGCAGTTGCTGGTTTGCTGAAAAGTCGTGGTTCGTGGGGACATTTATATCACATTGATTTAATCCCTTATAATTCTACTGATAAAACAACAATTAGATTTCAATCTTCAAATGCTATCAGACAATTTTGCAGTACTCTAAAGAAAGCCGGTATAAGTGTAACCATTAGAACGCAATTTGGTTCTGAAATTAGTGCTGCATGCGGACAGTTGTATTATGAAAATGAAGTATGATGTTTGTCATAAATTTTATACAAAAATTATGCTTATGATTTGTTCATCAGCCAATAGTAGAAAACAAGGTACAGGAATAATAATCTGTACCTTGTTTTTGCATGTTGTATGGATCCCGGAACAAATCCATCGGTTACCTGCCTGCTTTTAAAGTAATTCGTTTGGAAATGTTTATGAATTTGTTATTCTTTTCATTTATTTTTATGCTATCATTAAATTATTCTATATGTTTTTACGGGGGAGGAAGAATGAATAAAAAAGGCGGAGTAAAGTTAAGCAGAATGCGGCTCTTATATTATGGGTTGGGCATTTTGATCAGTTGCTTCTTATTGTGGATTTCTTTTAGTGAAGGAAAGAGGCTGCACTTTTTAGAGATAGAAATTATGCCTGCAAAGCAGGATTTTGCTGTCAATATCGGGGCAAATAGTAAGGATGTCGATATTTTTGCTGCGGAAAAAGGCGTTCATGCTGCGATCTATTATACAGGGAAGTTGGATGAGCAGCAAATGAGACTAACAATAGGGGGAAATATCAAGGGTAAAACATCAGACAGCACGCCAATCCATCTTTTGCTGTTTGGCCTCGACAATACAGATAATTGGCAATGGGAAATGTTAAGTTCTGTGGGGGTGACTTCGATTCACTTTAGTCAAGGAGAGATGACAAATATTCGGATGTACCTTTACCTGTATGTCGTTGCCATATTTGGGATACTGAGTGTATTTCTACTTTTTAGAAACAATGGTGAAAATAGAAGTTATGCAAAAGAAAGTTTGTTGGAATTTATGGATGACCCAGAGAATCAGGCAGCATTTGAGGCCGGAAAGCGATGGTTTTTGATTCATGACAGAAGACGATACTGGAACCGTTGTCTGATATTATTTTTTGCCTGTGGATCAGGTTTTTACATGTTCCAGGAATATTTATACAAATGGGTCATTCTGAAATCATTAGACTATATAGGAATTGTTTTTATTTTAACTCTGGTGATTTTAGGCTTAGGTGGTACTTTGAAAATTTATTGGGCAAAAATGTATATGGAGGTACTTACAAAAGAAAACCGGCCTCTTACTGCAGCAGTAGCTTTTCTTATGGAGGCAGCCTATGGTCCTTATCGTCATCAGTCTTACTTTAAGAAACAAGTACATAATGCTGCCGTCGGACTTTCCAGGGCCGGAAGATATGTGCAGGCTTTAAAGCTGGCAGATTACGGCTGGAAAGGAGTTCAGGAGAAGAAACTGATGCAGCTGGCTCATAGTAATCTATGCTACGTATGCTTTATGGGGCTGGGAAGGCTTGAAGATGCTGAAGCAGAATATTCGTACCAGAAGCAGCTTGTAAAAAAATATCCCGGACTAAAAAGGATGGGGGAGGCGATCCTCCTTTTATCTGAAATCAGGAAGGCTTATATTGAACAGAAATTTGGACAGGTGGAGGCCTATGTAAATGTATACTGTGATCGTTATCCAGATTCATATCGTCGCTTACCGCTTATGCCCATTCAGATGAAAGTTTATGAACAAGCAGGTGAAATGGAGAAGGCAAAATATATCCGTGGCAATCTTCTTTCATACAGCCCTGAAAATATAGCAGTCAGGCAGGCAATGGAACATGGACCTTGTACCTATGTAGAATCTCCAGGCTTTCTCAAAGATAAGACCGGCTTTGTATGTCGGATTGTTTTAACCGGAGTACTTGGCATTTACATGGTGCTGTTTGGAATTCTTATGTTAATGGAACCACATCATTGGGAAACAAGTAAAACGATAACATATGAAGAGACGAAAGCCGAAGAACACATACAACAAACAACTGCTGCAGAGAAGGCAGAAGATGAGCAGATGGAAACAGAGATATCGGAAACAGAGGGAGAGCCGACTTTTCAGGCTTCTAATACTCAGGCGCCGGGCTTTGAGATGGATTTGCCGAAAGAATGGAATAGCCTGGCAGTCAGAAATGAGTTTAAAGGAGGGTGCAGCTACCATCAAAAAAAATCCTATGACTTGATAGGGGATGGGGTTTTATTCTATATTCAGGCATATTCGGACTGCAGCTATGTTAATCTGCCAGACTATCATATATGGGGATATGATGGTCCTTATGTTTATGTAATGTCAGAGCCTACAGATGTGACGTTTTATACGGAAGACAATGCGATAATGGAGGAATACAATAAAATGCATAATGAGATCAGTCAAATACAGGACACTTTCCGTATTCAGTCTGATACGGCAAAATATGATGGATCTGAATTTGTATTTCCTAACAGCAGCGATAGTCTGTTGCAGGAGCCGGATTTATGGAATCTTTCCGCCAGTCAGCTGCGGATTGCAAAAAATGAGATTTATGCAAGACATGGCAGACGGTTTGCTGATGAAGAATTGCAGAGGTATTTTAATCAATGCAGCTGGTATGAAGGAATGATTGACCCAAGAGAGTTTGAAGAAAATGTGTTAAATGAGACAGAGCGTTTCAATATCCGATTGATTGATGCACAGCAGAAAAAAATGGAGTAGGGGGACGTATCCCATGCAAGAGAATAAAGGAAAAATGAATTGGAAAGTATTTTGGCTTTTCTTGATCAATCCTCTGACGGCTGCGGTATATCTTGTGTTTTTGCAGCGTTTATACCAATTATGCCAGTTTGGAGGAAAGCGAAGGAATATACCGATATTAGCAGGCTGTACGTTATTTTTCTGTGTGATGCTTTTGATAGCGATTACTGCTGCAGTAAAAGAAGGGAGAAGAGCACAAGAACAAACGAATAATCTGAAAGAAACTGTATTACAAAAGAAGAATAAAAGCAGATGGCTATATAGAGGTTATATGTCAGTGCTTCTGTTATTTTATATAGGAACTACATTATTTTACGGAGAGAAAATTTTACTTAGCGCCAGTCATTTTAATGGAAAATTATCATGGTTTTTATATGAAAGAACCCATAAAAGGACGGTAGAGATTGCTCATGATAATGTTTTTTCAGATGGAATAGATAAAATGATAGAGGAATTAGATCAGAAATTTCAAATGCCGGAAGAACTCTATGTTGCCACCAGTTTTAATCTTCATTTCAAACCAGATGGGACTATAACTTCGTTGGAAACCTATTTGTATGGACAAGATGATAGAGGAAATGTAAAATCCTATTTAATTAGCTATGATAAGAGCAAGTCAAAACGTGCGACTGTTTATCTGGATGGATCAGTATCGGAGCAGGAGAAAGGCCGTAAGAAATTGCAGCCGATGCTCGATATCCTAAAACAAGTTAACTTGGAAGATGCCGTGCAGCAGTGGGGGGAAGAAGAATATGGTATCATTTATTATGGAGTGCGGGACTGGGGAAGTGATTCGACGGGAATCATTCGGGTGAAATTGAATGAGGGCAGTCAGTCGAGTGCTGAGACAGGATCCAATAATCGAGGGTATACAGTTTCTGTATTTGTACTAGGAAAAGAAAATGAAATTACGCCAATACGCTATCTTGCAGCAGCAGAAGGGGAAGACCAATCTGGCAGCGAGACATTGGATGAGGATAAGCCTGTTGTAATCAATCCTGATGAAGAATTTCAATTTGAAAATGGTGGCCGGTACCGCCTGAATGTAGTAGATGCCGCTCTTGGCAGTCGCTATTATGCCCTGGAGTGTAGTGATGATGGTGGAAAAAGTTGGCGGGTTGAGAATCAAGATCCGTTTTTAGGTCGTACCGGAGTGGCCGCAGGCATTACCTTTATCAACGATAAACTGGGATTTTTCTGTCTATCCCATAATGGCGGCGATGAGGCAGAACTATTCCGGACA
>Ga0213825_1001682_pt1 | contig 14838 bp, 12 predicted proteins | sample MC6MC0900MG_FD_179896 | JGI IMG/M metagenome (GOLD analysis project Ga0213825, IMG submission 179896) | Enriched soil aggregate microbial communities from Iowa State University, Ames, United States - MC6-MC0900-MG | ecosystem: Environmental > Terrestrial > Soil > Unclassified | place: USA: Iowa... | reverse complement strand
TAGAAGGAAAAGCATTATATAAACTGCAAGCCATTTTCCTAGAAGATTTTCTTTATGCCACTAGTCGTTTAAATACTTCTTCTTGGAATCAATTTATGGATAAAGCATACTTCCCAAGTCAAGGAATTCATCAGGCAGAAGGGGCCGTACAAATCGTTGCAAGCGGACCTAGCTCAGATGATACAAATATTCGGAATGCGTTATTGAAAGTGATGGGCTCTGCCAAAAAGTCAATTTGGATTGCCACTCCATACTTCATTCCTGATCAGGAAACATTAACATTATTACGTTTGAGTGCACTTTCCGGAGTAGATGTCCGAATTTTATATCCTGGAAAAGGCGATAGCGTCATTAGTGATCAAGCATCCCAATCATACTTTACACCACTTCTAAAAGCGGGAGTCTCCATTTACAGCTATAAAGATGGCTTTATGCACGCTAAGATTGTACTTGTTGATGATGAAGTTGCAACAATTGGTACAGCAAATATGGATATTCGTAGTTTTGAGCTTAATTATGAACTCATTGCGGTCCTATATGAATCTAACACGGTTCTAGATATAAAAAATGATTTTGAACAAGATTTTAGAGACTCCATAGAAATTACATGGGCGTCATTTCAAAAGCGAAGTATTCAAAAGCGCATGCTTGAATCTCTTATGCGACTCATTTCACCTCTGCTTTAAGTTAAAAAATATAAAAGACTATAAACATACCCGATATTGTTCGGGTATGTTTACAGTCTTAAATGGCCAAGGAAATCTTTGTTAATGTTGATGCGCTTGAAATGAGGATGATTTCCATTCCAGCCTACCGCTTTACTATAGGTCGATTCATGATGCTATCGGCGGTTCTCGAAATTTTATCAGCGATTTTCATGTTGTTATCAGCGATTCTTGGCATTTTATCAGCGGTTTTCTCGATTTTATCAGCGATTCTCGGCACTTTATCAGCGATTGGCATTTTGGAGCATCGGACGCCCCCAGGAAGCTTTGCTCTGCGCGAAAGCGAAGCGTCAGCGACAATGTTTTATCTGCGCGAAAGCGAAGCGTCAGCGACAATGTTTTATCTGCGCGAAAGCGAAGCGTCAGCGACAAAGCGCCCAGCCGGAACGGAAATCAACCCCTCGTTTTGCCTGAAGAGCCATGCTTTATTTATTTTGACGCAATAGTTTTTCAGCAAATGAAAAGGTGGTATGAGAAATTTTCATACCACCCTTTTTTAAATCAATTAAAGCTCGCCTGCTTTTAATTTGCCATGCCACTCTTTAAGGAATGGGATGTCTCCTTCTTTAATAGCGCCTGATTCGTTAGCTGCTTCAATTAAATAATCAAAGTTTGTTAGAGATACATATTTAATGCCAGCCTCTTCAAATGCTTGTTCAGCACGTGGAAGGTTGTATGTGTAGACGCAAACAACGCCTAGTACTTCACAGCCTGCTGCGCGTAGGGCTTCTACAGCTGTAATGGATGAGCCGCCTGTTGAAACGATGTCCTCTACGACTACAACTTTTTGACCAGCTGCGTATTTCCCTTCGATTTGGTTGCCACGCCCATGTTCTTTTGCTTTAGAGCGTACGTAAACCATAGGTAATTCTAAAATATCACTTACCCAAGCAGCATGTGGGATGCCTGCTGTTGCTGTACCTGCTACGACTTCTGTTGCGCCAAAGTTTTCTTTAATAAGAGATGCTAAACCGTTTGCTAATTGCTTACGAATTACAGGGTCAGAAATTGTTAGACGTGTATCACAGTAGATTGGCGATTTAATGCCTGATGCCCATGTGAATAGTTCTGTTGGATTTAATTCTACTGCACCTACTTTTAACATAGCGTGTGCGATTTCATTTTGTAATGTCATATTTATGCCTCCCATAATTCACTTACGATTTTATATGCTGCTACTGGATCTTGTGCACCTGTTACGGCACGTCCTACGACGATTAGCGAAGAACCATCACGTTTTGCGCCGTCTGGTGTTGCAATGCGCTTTTGGTCGTGTGCGTCGCCGCCTGCTAAGCGGATACCAGGTGTCACACGTAAGAAATCTTCACCGCATACTTCAGCAATTGCTTTTGCCTCATGTACGGAGCAGACAACTCCATTTAAACCAGCTTGTTTTGTTACGCTTGCATAATGTAATACAGATTCCTGTAAAGATAAAGCAATTTTTTGCTCTGCCTGCATTTGCTCTTCTGTTGTAGAAGTCAGTTGTGTTACTGCAATTAATGCCGCACGTTCACGCCCTGCAGGAGTACCCGCTTCAAGCCCCTCAAGTGCTGCTTCCATCATTGGACGTCCACCTGCCGCATGAACGTTGACTAAATCTACCCCTAATTTTGCTAAGCCTTTCATAGCAGAGCCAACTGTATTCGGAATATCGTGTAGCTTTAAATCAAGGAAAATATCATGACCTAGATCTTTTACCTTGCGGACAATATCCGGTCCTTCCTGCATATATAATTCCATACCAATTTTCACGAAAAGAGGCTCATTAAAATGCTTTAGAAAATTGAATACTTCTGCTTCTCCAGGAAAATCTAGTGCAAGTATTGGTTTTGTATTCATGAACGATGGCTCCTTCCGATAATTTCTGAAATATGCTCTACACCTAAGGCATCAAGCTTTGCTGGTAATTCATCAATAATAGTAGGACAAACGAAGTGATCGACAAAGTTTGCTGTTCCAACAGCAACTGCTGATGCACCGGCCGACATAAAGTCAATAACGTCTTGCGCTTCTGTCACGCCACCCATGCCAATAATCGGAATATTGACAGCCTTATACACCTCATAGACCATGCGAATTGCAACTGGCTTTACAGCAGGACCAGATAAGCCACCTGTACCATTGGCAATTACTGGCTTACCTGTACGCTCGTCTAAACGCATACCGATTAATGTATTGATCATTGTAATACCATCTGCACCGCCTGCTTCAACAGCTTGGGCGATTTCTACGATGTTCGTTACATTAGGAGACAATTTCACGTATACAGGCACTTCAGAAACAGCTTTTACAGCTTTCACTAACTCGCGTGCTGTTGCTGGGTCTGTACCAAACTGAATACCACCACATTTAACGTTCGGACAAGAAATATTAAGCTCTAATGCTTTCACATTTGGTGCAGTCGAAATACGTTGTGCTACTTCTACGTAATCCGCTGTCTCAGTTCCCGCTACGTTCGCAATGATTGGCACATCATACGCTTCTAGAAATTTTAATTCTTCATTCATTACTTTTTCAATGCCCGGATTTTGCAAACCAATTGCATTTAACATCCCTGCCGCTGTTTCTGCTACACGCGGAGTTGGGTTGCCAGGACGTGTTTCTACAGTCGTTGCTTTTATCATAATAGCGCCAAGCTTTGATAAATCATAAAGCTGCGCGTATTCACGACCAAAGCCGAAGCAGCCTGAAGCTGGCATTATTGGATTCTTTAATTCTAAGCCTGGTAATTGAATAGTTAATCGACTCATAATGCCACCGTACCTTTCGGGAAAACTGGACCATCAGAGCATACTTTGACATAATCTTTTGCTACTTGATCTGTTGTTTTACATACGCATGCAAAACAAGCACCGATACCGCAGCCCATACGCTCTTCAAATGATAAATAACCTTCTTTTTCTGGATAGAAGCCTTCTAATGCTTTTAACATTGGTAGCGGACCACAAGAATAGAATACATCGAATTCAGGTGCTCGTGACTCTAATACATTTGTAACAAAGCCTTTTGTTCCTTTAGAGCCGTCAACCGTTACATAATGTGTTTCCCCAAGCGCACTGAATTGTTCCTCATAGAAGCATACATCCTCTGTTTGAAAGCCAAGTACATGAATTGTTTTAACACCACGAGCATTCAATTGTTTAGAAAGCTCATGTAATGGTGGTACTCCGATTCCTCCGCCAACTAAAAGTGCAGTACCGCCTTCTTTTACCGCCTCAACAGGGAAACCATTTCCAATTGGACCGAGTACATTGACAAGCTGCCCCTCGCGATTTGTCGCTAAAACCTGTGTTCCACGACCTTCCGCACGATAGATCATCGTAAATTCGTTGTTGTCTTTGTCTATATTTGCAATACTGATTGGTCGACGTAAAAGCGGCTCCATTGAATCTGACACCTTTACATGGACAAACTGGCCAGGAGTCATATCCTGAACCAGTTCACCACGAAGTGTCAATTCGAAAATGTTTGTCGCAATTTGCTTTTGAGAGACGACCGTCATTTTCTCTTGACGAATCATATTAGTGTACTACCTCCGCTTTTGGCATTTGTTCTGCTGTAAATGTCATTGACTCAATAACACGTACCATCGCTTCTGCTGTATCTAATGAAGTTAAGCAAGGTACGCCGTTTTCAACTGATTCACGACGGATTCGGAAGCCATCACGTGCCGGTTGCTTACCTTTTGTTAATGTGTTGACAACAAGCTGTGCCTCACCGTTTTGAATTAAATCGATTAATGTTTGACCTTTTGCACCGATTTTGCCAACTACATCTGTACGTACACCTGCAGCTTCGAACGATTTTGCTGTACCTTCAGTAGCGACAATACGATAGCCTACTGTTGAGAAGCGTTTTGCCAGCGCAATTGCTTCCTCTTTATCTTTATCGGACACAGTGAACAATACTGTGCCTTCTGTGCGAATTTCCATACCTGCTGCAACTAAGCCTTTGTAAAGTGCTTTTTCTAATGTTGCATCTTTCCCCATTACTTCACCTGTTGATTTCATTTCAGGTCCTAATGTAATGTCTACACGACGTAATTTAGCAAATGAGAATACTGGCACTTTAACGAAGACACCTTTTTGCTCAGCCGCTAAGCCTGTTGGATAGCCTTGTTCTACGATTGATTTACCAAGGATCGCTTTCGTCGCAATATTCGCCATCGGAATGTTTGTAATTTTACTTAAGAACGGTACTGTACGAGATGAACGTGGGTTAACCTCGATGACATATACTTCGCCCTGTGAAATAACGTATTGAATGTTCATTAAGCCTACGATGCCAAGGCCTTTTGCAAGGCGAGTCGTATAATCCACTAACGTATCTTTTTGCGTTTGCGTTAGTTTTTGAGGAGGGTATACAGAGATGGAGTCGCCAGAGTGAACCCCTGCACGCTCGATATGCTCCATAATACCTGGGATTAATACATTTTCACCGTCACAAATTGCATCTACTTCAATTTCTTGACCAGTTAAGTAGCGGTCTACTAAAACTGGATGATCAGGAGAGGCTTCTACTGCGTTTTCCATATAGTGTTTTAATTCCTCTTGGTTGTAAACAATTTCCATCGCGCGTCCACCTAGTACATATGAAGGACGAACTAGCACTGGGAAGCCTAGACGTTCACTAATAGCAAGTGCTTCTTCCGTAGATACAGCTGTTTGACCTAGTGGCTGTGGAATGTTCAAGTCGCGTAATGCTTGCTCGAATTTGTCTCGGTTTTCCGCACGGTCGATATCTTCAAGTGTTGTACCTAGGATTTTCACGCCATTAGCAGCTAATTTATCAGCAAGATTAATAGCTGTTTGACCACCAAATTGTACAACTACTCCAATCGGTTGCTCAAGGTCGATAATATGCATAACATCTTCGATTGTTAATGGCTCGAAGTATAATTTATCTGAAATCGAGAAGTCCGTTGATACTGTCTCTGGATTCGAGTTAATAATAATTGCTTCGTAACCCGCTTCTTGAATTGCCCATACTGAGTGTACTGTTGCGTAGTCGAATTCTACCCCTTGACCAATACGGATTGGACCAGAACCAAGTACAACAACTGATGGCTTGTCTGATTTAATCGATTCGTTTTCATCCTCATATGTGCCATAGAAGTATGGTGTTTCAGATTCAAACTCCGCTGCACATGTATCGACCATTTTATATACTGGGACAATGCCATGTTCTTTACGATATGCATATACTTCCTCTTGAGTTGTTTCCCAAAGCTCGGCAATTTTCTTATCTGCAAAGCCTAGACGTTTTGCTGTACGTAATACGTCTTTATCGTTTTTATTGTCAGCAAGTGTTTGCTCCATATCTACGATGTTTTTGAATTTATTTAAGAAGAATAAGTCAATTTCAGACCATTCATGAATTTGCTCAATTGTTACACCGCGACGAAGTGCTTCACCGATGAAGAATAGACGCTCGTCACCAGCTTTACGAATACGTTTTTCAATCCAAGAATCAGTGTTTTCTTCTGCATGTTTCAGCTCTAAGTGAACTTGACCTGTTTCAAGAGAACGCACTGCTTTTAGCATCGCTTCCTCAAATGTACGACCAAGTGCCATTACTTCACCAGTCGCTTTCATTTGTGTACCAAGATTACGCTTTGCTGATTCAAATTTATCGAATGGCCAGCGTGGGATTTTTGCTACGATGTAGTCTAGAGCTGGCTCGAAGCAAGCATACGTTGAACCTGTTACAGGGTTTTTGATTTCATCTAATGTTAAACCAACTGCGATTTTTGCTGCTAGCTTTGCAATTGGATAGCCTGTTGCTTTTGACGCTAACGCTGATGAACGAGATACACGTGGGTTTACTTCGATTACATAGTAATTAAAGCTATATGGATCAAGAGCTAATTGTACGTTACAGCCACCCTCGATTTTTAGTGCACGGATAATATCTAAAGAGATATTACGTAGCATTTGGTTTTCACGATCTGAAAGTGTTTGCGTAGGTGCAACTACGATGGAGTCACCTGTATGAATACCAACTGGGTCAACGTTTTCCATGTTACATACAACGATTGCGTTGTCAGCAGCATCACGCATTACTTCATATTCGATTTCTTTATAACCAGCGATTGATTTTTCTAGTAAACATTGTGTTACTGGAGAATATTTTAGACCAGATGTCACAATTTCCTCTAGATCTTGATCGTTGTAGCAAATACCGCCGCCTGTACCACCAAGTGTGAAGGCAGGGCGAACGATTACTGGATAGCCAATTCTCGCTACAAAGTTTTTCGCTTCGTCTAAGTTATGGATAATATCTGATTCAGGTACTGGAGCACCTAGCTCATACATTAAATTACGGAATAGATCACGGTCTTCTGCTTTATGGATCGCCTCTAATTTTGTACCAAGAATTTCAATATCAAGCTCATCTAGAATTCCTGATTGATCTAATTCAATGGCCATGTTTAAACCAGTTTGACCACCAAGTGTTGGTAGGATGGCATCTGGGCGCTCTTTACGTAAAATTCGTGATACAAACTCAAGTGTAATTGGCTCAATATATACTTTGTCTGCAATTTCTGTATCTGTCATAATTGTCGCAGGGTTTGAGTTTATTAAGATAACGCGATAGCCTTCTTCTTTTAGTGAAAGACAAGCTTGTGTTCCTGCGTAGTCAAATTCTGCTGCTTGTCCGATAACGATTGGACCTGATCCGATTACTAAAATAGTTTCTATATCTGTACGTTTAGGCATGTTGTTTCCCCTTCCCTGCTTCTACTTCCATCATTTCGATAAATTCATCAAATAAGTGATTTGAATCCTCTGGACCTGGTGATGCTTCTGGGTGATATTGCACTGTGAAGATTGGATATTTCTTATGGCGTACCCCTTCACAAGTACCGTCATTTAATGCGATATGTGTTAATTCTAAATCTGTATCTTTTAATGAATCGATGTCGATTGCATAGCCATGATTTTGAGATGTTAAATCAGTACGGCCAGTACGTAAATCTTTTACTGGATGGTTACCACCGCGGTGACCGAATGGTAATTTGAAGCTTCGCGCACCACATGCTAGTGAGAAGATTTGGTGCCCTAAACAAATACCGAACATCGGTACTTTTCCGATTAAATTACGAACTGTTTCAATACCTTCTTGCACATCTTCAGGGTTACCTGGGCCGTTAGAAAGCATGATGCCATCTGGATGCCACGCTAAAATTTCTGCTGCTGAAGTATTGTAAGGTACAACTAGCACATCACAATCACGTTTGTTTAACTCACGAAGAATACCATGTTTCATACCAAAGTCTATTAATACTACGCGTTTGCCACGACCTGGTGATGGGTAGGCTGCTTTCGGTGATACTTCATGTACATGGTTTGTAATAGCTGGTGTTGCCTGTAATTTTGCCACGATTTCGTCAACATTCACTTCCTCATCAGCCGCTGTTAAAATAGCCTTTACTGACCCTTTGCTACGAATAATACGTGTTAATTTTCGTGTATCGATTCCTTCAATCCCTGGAATATCCTTTGATGTTAAGTACTCATCAACTGTTAAATCACAGCGGAAGTTTGAAGGTGTTTTTGCTAATTCACGAACTACAAAGCCACGAATAGCAGGCGTGATTGATTCAAAATCATCACGGTTAATACCGTAATTACCGATTAAAGGGTAAGTTAACGTTACGATTTGTCCGTAGAACGAAGGATCTGAAATTGTTTCCTGATAACCTGTCATCCCTGTTGTAAATACTACTTCACCTTGTGAAGCTCGCTCACTACCGAACGCTGTACCTGTAAATACTGTGCCATCTTCTAAAATAAGTAAACGTTTTTTCATTACTCTGCCTCCTGGTATACGATATTGCCTTCAAAAATTGTTAGCACTGGCCAACCTTTTGCAACCCAACCATTGAATGGTGTATTGCGTCCTTTTGATACAAAGCCTTCTGCATCAATTGTTTGTTCTTTATTTAAATCTATTAAAATCATATCTGCTGAAGATCCAACTTCTAATGTGCCATATGGTAAATCGAAAATTTGAGCTGCTTTTACAGACATCCAGTCGATCAACTGTTTTAACGTCCATTTCCCTGTTTCTACAAATTGTGTGTAAAGTAGTGGGAAGGCTGTTTCAAAGCCTACAATGCCAAACGGTGCGCCTACCATGCCACAGCATTTTTCTTCTACTGTATGTGGAGCGTGATCCGTAGCGATACAATCGATTGTGCCATCTAGCATAGCTGCGTGAAGTGAGTCTTTATCATCAGAACCTCTTAATGGCGGGTTCATTTTCCAGTTTGCATCATCTGATGGAATATCCATTTCTTCAAGTAATAAATGATGCGGGCAAACTTCTGCAGTGACACGAATACCCGCTGCCTTAGCGTCTCGTACTGCACGTACAGATTCCTTTGTGGACACGTGACATACGTGGTAGCGTGCGCCAGCAGCTTCTGCTAGTAGAACATCACGTGCAATTTGAACGGATTCACAAATCGATGGAATTCCTGGTAAACCAAGTTCTTGATTACGCTTCCCTTCATGCATAACGCCATCGTAAATTAATGAGTTGTCTTCACAGTGTGCTACAACTACCACATCATGCTGTGCCGCATCTTTCATTTGCTCATACATTGTTGATGCAAGCTGGATCCCAACACCATCATCTGAAAATGCAACAGCTCCATGTGCTTTTAATTCTTCAATACTTGTGCGAACCTCACCTGAGATGTCCTTTGTTAAAGAGCCGTATGGAAGTACTCGAATGACCGCACTTTCTTTAATCAGACCGTTAATCAACTGCATGTTTTCTACTGAATCTGGAACTGGTTTTGTGTTTGGCATCGCACAAATTGTTGTGAAACCGCCTTTAGCTGCTGATGCAGAACCTGTAGCAATTGTTTCTTTATGTTCAAAGCCTGGCTCACGTAAATGTGTGTGTACATCGACAAAGCCTGGTGCAACAACTAAACCTTTACCTTCGATAATTTCTGCGCCTGCTACATTTACGTTTTGTCCAATTTCAGTAATTTTGCCATCTACCATAGCGATATTGACTGTTTGTAGCTCGCCTTGTTCATTTAACATTTGTACATTTTGAAGAACCTTTGTCATATTATTCTCTCCCCTTTAAAATTGTTTCGACAATAGCCATTCGCGTATATACTCCATTTCGAACTTGCTCGAAAATTCGAGAACGCTCGCATTCAACTAGCTCTGAAGCAATTTCCACATCACGATTGACCGGTGCTGGATGCATAATAATTGCCTTTTCCTTCATTTGTTTTTCACGTTCAATGGTTAAACCGTACTCGTTATGATAACTCTCTTTTGAGAAGCTTTTATTTACCTTATGACGTTCATGCTGCACACGAAGTAACATAATCACATCACTTATTTCGATTAAATCATCCCAAGAGTGATGTGCTTCGAAACCGCCAGCCCACTCTTCTGGACAAAGGAAATGAACATTTGCCCCCAATCGCTGTAACGCTGATGCATTTGATTTTGCTACACGGCTATGGGATATATCCCCAGCGATTGTTACATTCAACCCTTCAAAAGAACCAAACTCTTTTTTGATTGTATAAAGATCCAATAATGATTGGGATGGGTGTTGACCTGCACCATCACCCGCGTTAATGATTGACACATTAATGCCTTCTAGCAGTTCATTGTAATACTCGTCTTCTTTTGCGCGGATGACTACTGCATCTATACCAATCATTTCTAACGTTTTTACCGTATCGTACATTGTTTCCCCTTTAGTGACACTTGAAAAACCCGCATCAAATGGGATAACAATACAGCCAACTTTACGCTCTGCCATTTCAAAGCTCGTTTTCGTACGTGTACTCGGTTCAAAAAATAAGTTTGCTACGTTGTATTCTCTAGATAACAATGATGCTTCACCATTTTCAAAAGCTTGCGCACGATCTAGAATGTGGTTAATTTCTTCAGTTGTTAAATGTTCCATCGATAATAAGTTCTTCATCATGTAACCTCCATTAGATTGTGTTTCATGAACGTCTATGTATAAACGTTCCGTATTCAAATAAAAGCCCCGCTGATGTCATCAACGAGGCATAAGGAGGCGTGACAAACTAGAGCAGAACATATTCCTACGTTTAGCTTGTCTACAACTTCCCTTTTTTTGCCTCTCTGGACAATTCATTAAAAGGTACTACTTATTTAATTAATCTTCTAAAATTTCTTTCTCTCGCCCTGGTAATACTAAGTTTAAAATCACACCTATAATTGCTGCTAATGCCATACCTTCAAGGGCAAATGACTCAGAGAATCTAAGTGCAGCACCGCCGATTCCTACTACTAAAATTACAGATGCAATAACCATGTTTCGATTATTCCCAAAGTCTACTTTACTTTCAACTAGCATACGTAAACCACTAGACGCGATAATACCAAATAATAAGATTGAAATACCACCAAGAACTGCGGTTGGTATTGTTGAAATTAATGCCATGGCTTTCCCAAAGAATGACACGACAATCGCAATGACTGCTGCTCCCATGATAACATATACGGAATAGACACGTGTGATTGCTAAAACACCTATATTTTCACCGTATGTTGTTTTCGGTGGTCCGCCGATTAAGGCACTCAGTAATGTCCCTAAACCATCCCCTAAAATTGATCGGTGAAGGCCTGGATCTTTGACATAATTTCGATTTACTACTTTCCCCAAAACTAATTGGTGACCAATATGTTCTGAAATCGTTACGATGACGATTGGTACCATTGCAAGTAAAATTTTAGCTGTAATATTGAATTCATAGTCCACACCTGGAATCAAAAAATCCGGTGAAGCGAATAATGATGCTTCTTTTACTGGAGTGAAATCAACGATTCCAATAAACACTGAGTAGATATATCCAACAATTAGACCCATCAGAATAGGCATAGCACTTAAAATATTTTTAAAGTATACCGTGAATATAATGGCTGCTAATAAAGTAACTAAAGCTGCTGAAAAATGTAATCCACTGTATTGAGATACCGTTTCAACAACCCCTGTTGTCTCATTCACCTGTTCTACATTTATATTCATTGCCATATTTACTGCTGTACCTGACAGTCCTAAACCAATTACGATAATAACGGGTGCCACAACAATTGGTGGTAGCAAACGCATTAACCATTTATAGCCTGTCTTCCAAATGATTAAAGACACAATTCCGTAAACTAGGCCGACTGCTAGTGCCCCAATCATCGCATTCCCCGGATTCACACTAGCATTATTTGCATCTAATCCATTCGCGGCAATTAGAATTGGTGAGATGAAAGCAAATGATGAACCTAGATATGCTGGTACTTTAAACTGTGTTACTAATAAGAAAACAAGTGTAGCAATCCCACTCGTTAAAAGAGCAATTGCTGGGCTAAGACCTACCAATTGAGGGACTAAGATCGTTGACCCAAACATGGCAAACATGTGTTGGAAACTTAATGTCACTAGTTGGACTGGAGTCGGTTTATCCTGAATATCTAATACTGCTTTTGACATAGTGTTTCCTCACTTTATTGTTAGTCTTCTTTATAAATAATGACGCAATCTTCGTCGTCTACCTCTTGTAAATTTACGACTATACGCTCGGATCCAGATGTTGGAACATTTTTACCAACATAATCAGCTCGTATTGGAAGCTCTCTATGACCTCTGTCGATAAGGACTGCCAGTTGAATTTGTCCAGGTCGCCCTAAATCCATCACTGCATCTAGTGCTGCTCGTACTGTACGCCCAGTGTATAATACATCATCAACAAGTATGATCTTTTGATTCGCTACAACGTAATCAATATCAACTTGCTCAACATGTGCCTGCTCGTTTTCATGCTTTGTTGATAGATCATCTCGATAAAGTGTAATATCAAGCTCTCCGGTACGAATTGCTTTACCTTCAATTTTTTCAATTCTTTCTGCAAGGCGTCTCGCGAGAAAAGCACCTCGCGTTTTAATGCCGACTAAAATACATTCATCGATCCCTTTATTACGTTCAATAATTTCATGTGCAATTCGTGTTAATGCTCTTGCCATTGATGGGCCATCTAATAGCTCATTTTGTGCCATGTAAATTTCCTCCTCTCTTCTATCTATTGTTGGTCATGTGTCCATAAAAAAACCTCTCGAAGCGAATAGCCTGAGAGGGTTGAGTACGTGTTTAAATAGCATGTCGGAAAAATTTGCAGCACAAATTTTCACAACACAATCACATATACCTTCTCAGCCTCTCTGGACTGCCATTAAAGGTGAATATTTAGTTAAGTTGTTCATTTCACTGTCGTTAGTATAGACCTTCTTTTACTATCCGTCAATCCCTATTTCGTAAATCATTTAATAATTGTTCATAATCAGCAGGAAGTGGCGCTTCAAACTGGATATATTCTCCAGATGCAGGGTGATCGAATCCTAAAATTCCAGCATGTAATACTTGTCCACCGAAGTCTATTGTCTTTTTCGGTCCATATTTCGGATCACCAACAAGTGGATATTCAATATATTTCATATGCACACGAATTTGATGAGTTCGTCCTGTTTCTAAACGACATTCCACTAGTGTAAAGTCGCCAAAGCGTTCAATAACTTGGAAGTGAGTTACTGCATGCTTTCCGTTATCGACAACTGCTTGTTTTTGACGATCTTTTTGATCGCGTGCAATAGGTGCATCAATTGTTCCTTTATCATGTGCAATATGTCCGTGTACTAGCGCGGTATATTTACGTGTCACTGTTTTATTAACTAGCTGATTCACTAACGATTCATGAGCCGCATCATTTTTAGCAACCATTAATAATCCTGAAGTATCTTTATCAATACGATGCACAATTCCCGGACGCAGAACACCATTTATGCCTGATAAATCCTTACAATGATACATTAAACCGTTTACAAGAGTACCTGTCATATGTCCAGGTGCTGGATGCACGACCATGCCTTTTGGTTTATTCACAACAAGGACATCTGCATCTTCATAAACAATATCAAGGTCCAAGTTTTCAGCAATAACATCTAATGGCTCTGCTTCAGGTACATCTACTTCTACTAGATCTCCTACTTTTACCTTATACTTCGCCTTGACAGTTTCTCCATTTACTTTAACAATACCTTCAGTAATCCAATTACCAATTTGTGTACGCGACCATTCTGATTGCACACTTGAAAGCGCCTTATCAATGCGCTCTCCCTTTTGCTGTTCTTCCATTGTATATGATACTTGCGTCATTCTTTCACCTGTTTCTTTTCTTTTTTATCTTCAGCGATTAAGCCAATCATTATTACCACTACCGCAATTGTTAAAGCTGCATCCGCAATATTGAAGATCGGGAAATCATAATTAATTACTGGAATTAATACATCTATAAAATCGACAACTTCGCCTCTAAATAAACGATCAATAAAATTACCTATCGCTCCGCCTAATAAGAGCATTAAGCCTACTTGAAAAATAGGTTTCCCCTTTGCCTCTTTATGATAATAGTAAATAACGGCACATATAACAACTACAGTGACAATCGTAAATAGCCACATACGTCCTTCAAGCATGCCCCATGCTGCCCCTTTATTTCGATGAGACAATATCCCAAACCATGGATCCCATACTGAAATTCGTTCACCAAACTCCATATTTTTCACAATTAGCCATTTTGTCCATTGATCTAATAGGACAACGAATGCGGCCAATCCATAATATTTATACACAGTCATTCCTCCGTTCACTCAACATCTAACCTATTCTACCATAACAGCCCATCTCAGAATAACTAATATAGCATGAAAATATGGCGGAAAGACCAAATCTGTTACATAAAACATTATTTCAAAATGCAATGACATTCTATCTGTCGCTTCGTCGGTTCTATCCGTCGATCTGTCGGGGCTATCCACGCTTTTGACGATTCTATCCGTCACTTTGACTCTTCTTTCCGTCGCTTTTGGCTTTCTTTCCGTCGCTCTCGACTTTCTTTCCGTCGCTTTGACTCTTCTTTCCGTCGCTCTGGGTTTCTTCCGTCGCTCTCGGCTTTCTTTCCGTCGCTTTGACTCTTCTTTCCGTCGCTCCTGGTTTCTTCCGTCACCTTGGCTCTTCTTTCCGTCGCTCTTGGCTTTCTTTCCGTCACTTT
>Ga0213825_1001680_pt1 | contig 14852 bp, 12 predicted proteins | sample MC6MC0900MG_FD_179896 | JGI IMG/M metagenome (GOLD analysis project Ga0213825, IMG submission 179896) | Enriched soil aggregate microbial communities from Iowa State University, Ames, United States - MC6-MC0900-MG | ecosystem: Environmental > Terrestrial > Soil > Unclassified | place: USA: Iowa... | reverse complement strand
ATAGAATCTAGAATTTTTGATGAATATCAGGAAGTGATCTCAAAAGGAATCGATGAATTTGAAAAGATCGGTTATTCTATTCCACTAGAAAAAATCGACATAACTATTCTTTTAGGGGATGAAGATAGTCAAGAAATGAAAGTAAACAAAGGATATTCAGGTTTTGGTGGAATACCGGGATATATTTTGCTAATGGCTGTTCCTAATGATTTTAATAAGAAACGATTAAAATCCGCTTTAGCTCACGAGTTTAATCATAATGTTCGTTTTACATTTGAACCATTTAATCATGGTGACGTGACTGTAGAAGAATATTTAGTATTGGAAGGTTTAGCTGAATGTTTTGCTGAAGAAATGTATGGGAAAGAATTGATCGGACCTTGGATTGAAGATTTTGATCAAGAAGAGATGGCGTACTCAATCGAAGTGATAAAAGAAGGACGAAAAACTAAAGGATTTGGAGAAGTATCAGCTTATATGTTTGGTGATGAGGTTGCTAAGAGACAGGGGTATAGTCCAGTTGGTTTATCAGAGAATGCAGGTTATACTATCGGTTACCACTTGATTAAGAAATACTTAGCTAACAGTAACAAGAGCATTGCCGAAGCGACACTGACGCCTACTGAAGAAATAGTGTGCGTCTCTAAATTTTTCGATTAATCTCACTTACAACTGATCGGTAGTGCAACAACGGTTTTATAAATAATCAAAATTTATTACAAAACTACACCTAATAATCAATCAAACTATTTCTCAATGAAAACGAGAAATAGTTTTTTTATGATAAAAATTGGTTTTTGTGTTGTTTTACTTTGTTTATATGTTTATTTTTACAACATGTTAATAAAAGTACAACATCTGATTAATAATTTGGCTTTACAATGTGAAACAGGAGGTGACACTGAATGCAAATAAAATTTTCAAAGGCTGCGTTCTTTTTATTACCGGTTGGAATACCTCTTATACTCTTTTGGATTATTCCGAATTTGTTTAGTTTAGGTATTAGTTTTACAGACTGGGATTTCATGACAAATGATTTTCATTTTGTTGGTTTAGATAACTATTTCAATTTGTTTACCCAGGCATCATTTAAGCAGGCATTGCTAAACACTCTTTATTTTGGATTTGGGACAGTTATTCCAACAACTGTATTAGGATTAGGTTTTGCTCTGTTCTTTAGAAAAAATTTCAAAGGCTCTGCCATTTATAAATTGATGATTTTTTCACCATGGGTAACACCAACAGTAGCTGTATCGATTGTATGGTCACTTCTATATGAACCGGAACTAGGTGTTATCAATAAGCTGTTAGGTTTAGTAGGAATACCTGGTTTGGAATGGCTTAAGAGCAGTGAAACCGCAATGCTAGCAGTTATTATTGTAACGGTTTGGAAACTAGTTGGATGGACAATGATTTTCTATATTGGTGCATTAGAGAAAGTACCTGATAGCTTATATGAAGCGGCGAGTATCGATGGAGCAAATGCATGGCAAAAGTTTCGACATGTCACACTCCCAATGGTTTCACCAACAACTTTTTTCTTAATTGTTGTGAATACAATTGTATCGCTGCAAGCATACGATCAAATTAAAATCTTAACACAAGGTGGGCCGAGTGGTTCGACAAGAACATTACTCTATTTATTCTTTGAACAAGCATTTGAACAATTTGATATGGGATCAGCGACAGCCATCGCATTTATCATATTAATTATTACAATCCTACTATCGTTCTTAAACAAGATAATAGGTGACAAGTGGGTGAATTATTAAGACATGAGTAATCGAAAAAAGACGCCATTGATTTTCAAGCATCTCTTTTTAGCTGTATCAAGTATCTTGTTTGTCTTTCCTTTTATATGGATGATCCTTAGTTCGTTTAAAACATCCAGTGAAGTACTACAAGGTAGTTTTTGGCCTAAAGAATTTCATTGGGAAAATTATTCTGAAGTATTAGAAATCATTCCTTTTCACACGTATATCTTTAACAGTTTCTATACTTCTTTGCTGATTACAATCTATGTTCTTATTTCGTCAGCGCTCTTTGCTTATATGTTGGCATTTTATAAATTTAAAGGGAAAGAATTAACGTTTGGCGTTGTCATGGCAACATATATGATTCCAGGTGCTGTATCGTATGTTCCTGTTTATGTGATGTTAGCAAAAATGGGAATTCTTAATACCCATTTCGGATATATTATTTCTTTAGCAGTTAGTGTATTTGGGATTTTTTATTTAAGACAAGCGTTCCTTAAAGTTGGTTATGAAATTGTAGAAGCAGCCAAAATTGATGGAGCTAGTGATTGGAAAATTCTTTGGAAGATTGTCTTTCCGGTGACACGTTCATCATTTGTGACACTAGGTTTAGTGACATTTATAGAAAACTATAATAACTATATTTGGCCAGCGCTAGTATTAAAAGATAACGATAAAAAATTAATCACAAATGGGATTGCTGATTATTTCATTAATAGCTCATTAGGTAGGGATTGGTCACACATTATGGTTGCAAGTACAATCGCTACAGTCCCACTTTTACTTGTATTTTTAGTATTACAAAAATGGTTCCTCTCAGGTGTTTCTGATTCTGGAATAAAAGGTTAACTAATTTTAAAGGAGGGCATTTCATGATGAAGAAATTATTAACGCTTTTTATGGTTGTATCATTATTTGTAAGTGTACTAGCAGGTTGTTCTAGAGGAGAAGGAAATACAGTTAAGGTAACGAAAGAAGGGGAAAAAATCGTTGTCCCATTTATTAACGGAGTTGGGGGGTCCCTTGCGGATCGTTTAGATAAGATTGTGATGGAATTCAATGAAAGTCAGGACAAGTACGTTGTAAAAACGACAAAAGCAGGCAACTACGATGAGTCTTATCAAAAGCTTCAAAGTGGATTTGCGGCAAACAATCAAGAAGCCATTGCTTTACTAGGTTCAGATGTTATTCAAAACTACATTAACAAAGAGCTAGTTGTGCCAATCGATACATTTATCAATAATGATAAAGAATTGAAAATAGAGAATTATGGTAAAGGTTTTGTTAGTCAAGCAACAGTTGATGGGAAAATATATGGAATTCCTTTATATGGTACAACTCAAATACTTTATTATAATAAAAAAGTATTAGAGGAAAATGGCTTTACTACGGATGACTTAAAGACATGGGAAGGGCTAGAGAAGGTAGCTGAAAAAGTATCAAAACGTGATGAAAATGGCAACGTTCAATATGCAGGGTGGATGCCAATTTGGGGTACGACAAATCTAATTGATTCGGTTCGAAGTGCTGGAGGAAATGTATTAAGTGAAGACGGAACAAAAGTTTTGATTAATGATGAAACATGGGTAAATGTATGGGAGAAATACCGCACATGGCTTCATGAAGATAAAATCATGAACATTCATACAGGTGGTACTGGATGGGAATATTGGGATAACACAATTATTGATTTTGTTGAAGGTAAAACGTTAGGATATACAGGTTCATCTGGTGACCAAGGATTTGTCTATAAATCGTTAGGTGAAGGGATGGATGAGGCAGAAAGACTGGCTACGTTTGGAGCAGTTCCGCAACCAGGCTGGGGTGATCATAAGCCAGCACCGAAATTAGAAGCTTATTTTTTCACATTAACTAGAAATATTGATCCAGAAGTAGCACAAGGTGCATATGAGTTTATGAAATTTGCGACAACTACTGAAAAAACAGCTGAATGGTCAATGGAAACAGGCTATATCCCAGTTCAAAACAATGTCACTGATTATGAGCCTTATGCAGAATTCGTAAAAAAACAACCACAGGCGTTAGTTCCGTTAGAGCAAGCGAATGAATATGGAGTTTCACCATTTATTGATCCAACAGGCGGAAAAATCTATGATGCACTAGATATAGCGAAAGATAAAGTAGAAATCGAAGGGATCTCTGCTAAGGAAGCATTAGATGAAGCAGCAACAATTGCCCAGCAAGAATTAGACAAAGTAAATAAATAAAACTTTTCGAAGAGAAATGGTGGTGCTTCTCTTTTGAATGGAAGAAGTACCTTTTGTCTTACAGAAAGAACAAAATAATAGGCTTTAAGTTAGAGGAGGCAAAAAAATGAAAAAAGGAATCATTTTCGATAAGGATGGCACATTAATACAGCTCGATTCGGTTTGGTATAAAATCGTTGATTGTGTACTTCATGACGTATTTCAAAAGTATCCGAATGAAAAGAACAAACGAAATGAATACTTGCAGATTATTGGAATGGACAATAATGATTTTGAGAGTACGAGCTTACTAGCTAGTCAAACGAATTCCTTTATTGCAGCGGCATGGTATTCACTATTAGAAGAAAAGAATATAAAAAAAGGGGAATTTATACATGATGTGTGTGCATCATTCAAAAAGCATTCAACATCAGATGACCTCGTATTTACAGAAGTACAAGGTGCACAAGAAACACTCAAATATTTAAAAGATCGTGAGTACATTATCGGTATTGTGACAGCAGATGATATTGATGCAGCGGTTCATTCGCTTAAAATGACTAGGCTTTACGAGTATATAGATTTTTTAAGTGCTGAAGATGGAATCAATAAACCTAAACCTTCTAGTGATTGTTATCATATGTTCAAAGATAAATTTCTACTGAATGATGAAGAAGTTTTAATGGTAGGTGACACATTAACTGACATTCGATTTGCACGAAATAGTAATATTGAAGTTGCTGGAGTTCTTTCTGGTGCATGTAGGAAGGAAGATCTTGAAGGAAAAGCGGATTATATTATAGATAGTGTGAAAGATATTCAAAAGATTTTATAGCACATTGTTAACAAACGAGCGAGGTCAATCTACCTAAAAACAATGACTATTTTAACTTCTTTCAGCAAATGGTCTTTGTAGCGAAAGCAAAGCGTCAGCTACAGAAGTGTCCCACCTCTAAAAGTGAAAAAGCTAGACAATGGGCTGAAGCTAAATTTTCTAGAAAGACAGCAAAATAGTAAGGGATTAGGAGTACTTTAATCACCCCCTTAGTAAATGTATTGGGTTATTGTCTGAAATTCAAAAATTTTATTACACAGAAGGTGAAACGGATGAAATTAGGCTTAGAAACGGAAACCTATCACTTACTTTTTCAAAATGGTCGAATGGATATTTTTGATTTTATTAGAACAACAGCAGAACACGGTTTAGATGGCGTCATGATTAATGTCATTGCTTATCCTGGCGATAAATATTTACATCCTAAGTGGGGAGCTCTTGGTGGCGCTGAACTGGATCATTTACAGAAGGTACGTCAGGAAATCGAAAAATATGGATTATACGCTGAGATTGACGCAAGAGGAACAGAACCTAACCATTTATCAGAGATTATCGAAGTAGCACATAAAATTGGGGCAGATGTGATTCGGACGTATTGCTGTCCAGGGAAATATGATAAAGAGTTACTAGATCAAGCGCCAAATAATATAAAAAAAGTTGTGCCACTTCTAAAAAAATATCGAATTAAACTTGCTGTTGAAAACCACGAGGAAGAAATAGCTGACGAAATTATTCAGATTGTCAATGAAGTAAACAGCTATTGGGTAGGCGCTCATTGTGATTTTGGAAATTCAATGATGGCATGGGAAGACCCGGTAGAAGCAGCAAGAAAGCTTGCTCCGTATACGTATACAACCCACTTTAAAGATCATATTATCATCGAAGCAAAAGATGGTTATAAAGTGTGCGGTGTTCCAGCAGGGCAAGGGAATATTGATTTAGATGAAATCTTTAAAATTATGGTGGAGCATTCTCCGTTAACAAGAATTAATATTGAAATGTGCTATCCATATGTAGCTCAGTTTAAAAGGGAAAAAGGTACTGGAGGTATATTTGAAGTAGGAGAAGGTGCGTTTAAAGTAGAGGATCCTCCATTTGATCGAAATGTTATCGAGCCAGAAAATTATTATTATCCTGCTGAAGAACATTTAGAAGAGCTGATTGAAAAACAAATTCAAGGTGCTGAACAATCGATTAAACATGCAATAACGCTAAGAGATAAGTATTGTAGATAACGTCAATTTTTAATCTCATCACCAAAAATTAGGAATCATATTTGTTGAAACATATGCAATGTCTATAAGTTGATTGGAGTGGAGGCTGGGCGACTCCTTGGGGATCAGCGATAGAGGAACGAAGGCTAAAAGCATCACGTCCTGTGATAACGCCTTCGTGACCAACATCCTGTTGCTGACGCTGCGTTTGCACTACGCTTTCGCACAGAAAACATTTGTTGCCCCGGGACCCTGCAGCGAGCAGGCAGAGGAACGAAGGCTAAAACCATCACGTCCTGTGATAACGCCTTCGTGACCAACATCCTGTTGCCCCAAGCGGCTCATCGGACGCCCTCAGGAAGCTCTGCTCTGCGCGAAAGCGAAGCGTCAGCGGCAAATGTTTTATCTGTAGCGAAAGCGAAGCGTCAGCGGCAATGTTTTATCTGTAGCGAAAGCAAAGCGTCAGCTACAAAGCGCCCAGCCGGAACGGAAATCAACCCAACATTATGGTAATGAGCTAATCTTCACTTGAAAATCACAATATTAGGAGGCAATGATGGCTCAGCTATTATTCGAACATATTTATAAAAAATATGATAATGATACAACAATCGTAAAAGATTTTAACCTAGAAGTGCAGGATGGAGAATTTATCGTTTTTGTAGGACCTTCAGGTTGTGGGAAATCGACGACATTACGTATGATTGCAGGTCTTGAAGAGATTACAGATGGAAACTTTTATATTGATGGACAGCGGATGAATGATGTTGCACCTAAAGATCGAGATATCGCAATGGTCTTCCAAAATTACGCTCTTTATCCACATATGACGGTTTTCGAAAATATGGCATTCGGTTTAAAACTTAGAAAGTATAGCAAAAAAGAGATTGAAGAACGTGTAAAACATGCAGCGGAAATCCTTGGGCTTGAGGAATATTTGGAGAGAAAGCCAAAAGCTCTTTCAGGTGGACAACGTCAGCGTGTGGCATTAGGACGTGCGATTGTTCGAAATGCAAAAGTTTTTTTAATGGATGAGCCGTTGTCAAACTTAGATGCAAAGCTTCGTGTTCAAATGCGTGCTGAAATTTCAAAATTACACCACCAATTGCAAACAACAACGATCTATGTTACGCACGATCAAATCGAAGCGATGACGATGGCTTCACGTATTGTTGTGTTAAAGGACGGCATCATCCAACAAGTGGGTACACCTAAAGAAGTTTATGATAGACCAGCGAACGTATTTGTAGGAGGTTTTATTGGCTCTCCTGGAATGAATTTTTTCAAAGGTACATTAACGGAAAGTGCTTTTATTGTTGGAGATTGGAATCTTCAGGTGCCAGAAGAGAAGCTAGAGTGCTTTAGAAATAACGGGTATATGAATAAAGAAATCATCTTAGGTATACGACCAGAAGACTTCTCTGTTAGTCAAACATCTGAAGACTACCCACATCAAACGAAGGTAACAGTCCATATTGAAGTGGCAGAATTAATGGGTTCGGAAACATATCTCTATTCGAATCATGATGGTCAATCTTTCGTTGCACGTGTTGACTCCTCAACCGATGTGCAAAGCCAATCAAAGATGGACCTTATGTTGAATATGGAAAAAGCTCATTATTTTGATGCTCAAACTGAAAAAAGAATTATTTTATAGATCATCATTATTGAAGTAGATTACTATCATAAGATATCAAAAAAGAGATTTAGGTGATCTAAATCTCTTTTTGCTTTATCAAACACTACTTTATTACTTTTGCGCAAAATCAGGTATGGGTTACTCCTTGGACACGATTGAATGCATCAGTTTGCGAATGGGAATGGCAGAACGAACATAATCTTGTAAAGTAAATTCACTAATACCAATAGTTGCTGCCATCTCCTGTGAATTATCCTAACAATCAACAGTTTCGTTATTTTCTATAAATATTTGAATTTGACAACTATAAGATGCTGTATTAAAGAAATCGTTATATAACTCTACTTCAATGAAGCTTCTTACTGTTAACTTATTCTCTTTTACAAATTTAATTATTTTATTTCTACGCTCCTCTTCATTTTCTTTACTATAAGCTATCGTTAAGTACTTTCCTTTTGGTAATGTTTTTATATTTTGTTCAGCTTCTAAAGCAGCATCTCCTTGAAGTCTACTAAAAACATACATTGGTATTACATTCGACTCTGCATTAACGTTGTAGAGGATCCCTCTTTCAAGTGACATTTTTCCGCCTTTATCTTGTATGCTCTTCTCTAAGTCTGAATAATATAGTAACTCCTGTAAACTTCCTACTTCTTTACATGGAGCTACAACTACAGACCGCTGTTCAAAGAACTGAATAGATATGTCATCATTAATTAAAATATCTTTAGAAGTCTCTACCTTTATATTTAAACGATCAATGGTTTTGATGACTTCCTGCATTTTCTTTATTTGTTCTTCAGCTTCATATTTTTTTAATTGTAAAAATGCCAGTAATTCATCAGTATTACAGTTCTTAAAAATTTCTTGAAGTTCGACAATGCTTGTTTTTAATTCTCTACAGCTTTTTATTATATCTATATGAATAAATTGATCTATAGAATAATATCTATAGCCTGTTGTTTCATCAATATATTTTGGAATAAGAATCCCCATTTTATGATAATAGCGTAAAGCTTTTATTGTAATGTCCTTCATTTTCGAAACTTCCCCAATAGAAAATAAGTGTTGCACCATCATCACTTCCTTATATTTTTTCTTACTGAATCGTTGACTCTCCTCTTAGGGGAGACCTTATGATCATAATAAGGTATTTATCAGAAATACTAAATAAATTTACTTATATAACAGGGAGTTTTTAAATATGGAAAAAGTAATATACAGAAGTCTAGTTAAAGAAGATTACGAAGCGGTTAAAGAATTGATTGGTGAAGCATTTGGTTTCAATGAATTTATTAAGGATAAGAAATTTTTAGATTCAGTATTAGACATCTACTTACACGGTTGCATTTTAGAAAGCTCATTTAGCAAAGTAGCAGAAAAAGACAATAAGGTTATTGGTATTATTTTGGGCCATGCGAAAAAGGACAAAAACCGTTTAAAAAAAGCGCATAATATTTTCAGTTTTGCCTATTCCATAATAAAAGTACTCTTAACTAATAAGGAAAATAAAAAATTTATGAAAGAGTATGGGAAGGTTCAAAAGGCATATAAAGAACTGATACACGGAAAAGAAGATGATTTTCAAGGTTGTATAGAATTATTTATTGTATCGGGGGAATCTAGAGGTCTTGGGGTTGGCAAGGCTCTAATGAATGATTTGTTTAATTATACGCAAAGTATGGATGTGAAATCTTTATATTTATATACAGATAATAGATGTAACTATGGATATTATGACAGTCAAAACTTCGATCGTATAGGTGAAAAAGAAATTCAATTTGATTCAACAAAGGAAAAACTTAACGTGTATATATATGGTTATGATTTTTAATTAATAGTGATAAGGAGCTGGACAATTCGCTTGGCACCTATGCCAACACCTATAGAAACTATATTAAGCATAAACCAAGCGCACACCGAAAGACAGGTGTGCGCTTGGTTTCGCTTATTTTGTAAATGGTAGCTGCGCGTTGCTGTTTGTGAGCTATTTCTTTTAAGAATCCATTGCACGCGATACGAAAACGAAAAACTTTTATAGCATTTTATTCAATGCCCCGTACGAGAATAAATATTCAAACATATGATAGAAAGATTCAAAATTCATAAGAAAGGGAGAACAGAATGTGTAAAAATCATATTTTTGATTATATTATTATCGGAGCAGGCACCGCAGGTGGAGTTATTGCAAAAAAACTTACTGACGATAAGAGTACAAGTGTATTAGCACTCGAACCAGGTACAAATTTAACGAAGCAACTTAGTAGTCCCTCGATAGAAGTCGCACTGAATTTAGCGAATGATAATAAGTTTTCGTATAATATTTTGTCGAAAACAGAGCAAGCACTTGGTCGTCAATTACGATTAGCAGGTGGTAGAGCAATCGGTGGCAGTTCATCGCATAATGCGATGTATGCCGTGCGAGGCAGTAGAGAGTTATATAATGAATGGGGAAAATTAGTAGGAAATCAGTGGAGCTATCAAAATATTGCCCCACTATTCATAGAAAATGAAACGTATACAGGAACTTCACAAAATCCAAATCAGCGGGGAACAGACGGACCTATTTTTATCCGACAACAAATTACGCCTGCAAGAGGACTAATAAACACACTCACGCAGGCAACTTCTGATGTGTTAAACATTCCGGTTGCTAGAGACTATAATACTGGGATAAGAGATTGTACATTTTTAAAATCTCAATTTTTACAACAAGAAGTAGATGGGGGATTTGTTCGTTCCTCTACCGCTACAGGTTATTTAAACGAAACGATTGTTACACAGGGCGATCAAATTGACTCAGATGAGTTTGGTGTAGATGGAAGGAAATTAATGATTTTAACAAAAACAACGGTAAATAAAATCCTTCTTCAGAAAAAAGGTGAAGATTATGTTGCATATGGAGTAGATTTTGTACGAAATGGTAATTGTCAAAAGGCTTTTGCAAGAAAAGGTATTATTGTGGCAGCAGGTGTTTTCTCTCCTACTATTTTACAACGCTCAGGGATTGGCAAGCTAGAGGATTTAGCAGCTGTAGGTGTACCAGTCCTCATTGAAAATGAACATGTTGGGCACAATCTTCAGGCACATCACGCAGTTGGGATGGGAGTAGAAGTTCGAACAGACCGACTGTTACCGATATTGTTTGCAGATCCGAATGAACCCATTGCATTGGGCGCCTTTAAAAAAGTAAATGGACCTGGACGTAATATTCAATTAATAGGTGTTCCAGCGCCGCTTTTTGTACCAAACCAAGATGTACTTATTAATAATTGGGGATTCAACATCAATAATCTAAGTAACGTAATGAGTTTTGGCCTTGTCAATTTAAACCCAAAAAATCGAGGCGAAATTGTCATTGCTCATAGTGATCCTGAGGCGACACCAACACTTCAATTTAACCCATTAGATAATGACGATGACCTTAATTTTATCATCGATCATTATATTGAAGTTTATAATATTGTGCAAAAAGCTAAACAGTTAGATCCAGCAGGTATTTATCGTACTGTGTATCCTAATGAGGCGATTTTTAAGTTAACAGATGAAAACGAAAAACGAAGTCAACTGGCTAATTTTGCGAAAGCCTCCTATATCAGTTTTGAACATTATGGCGGGCAATGTAAGATGGCAAAATCGATTCAAGAGGGCGTTGTTGATGGGTTCTTAAATGTATTTGGGACAAAAAATTTAAAAGTAGCAGATCTTTCAGTTTCACCTATTTTACCTGATGGAAATACAACCCTTGCTGCTCAAATGATTGGCTTAAATGCGGTGAAATTCATTCAAAATGAACAACAAACACATACGATACAAGATTATGAATTCCAATTTTTCACGGACAAGGATGAATAATTATCATTGAGGACAATTAATGGGAATAATTGATCGAAAAAGATATAGGAACAATAGCTACAAATAATTCATAAATTGCCCCCCTAGAGATCGAACACTAAACAAACCTCCCACTGTCCGATAAAAACCCCAGGTAGAGAAAACGTTCATATATTGTTTTTCTCATGTAATACTGGTATAATTTTGGGAAATTTTATATAAAAGAATAGTTACATCGGGGGGCCAATTTGCTTAAAAGAAAAATCTGGTGCAAAATTTTATGCTCCATGTTAGTGATAATGATCTTGAATTCATTTTCATTAAACAGAACAGGTGACGATGAGTATAAAATAGATGAACCTAGCGAGAGGGTTTCTCTAGCATTACCGAATTCCACACAATTACATTTGGAAGCCAATGGTTTACTACTGCAAAAAACAACAAGTTCGTATAAAACGTATATTCGTTCAATGGATCAAACAACGGTCTATAATTTATTTGAAGATGGAGAAAACATGGGCTCCATCAAGGTTACTGTTCGAGAAATCGATAATGGGGATTTTTTCATTTTCACTCAATTACAAAACAAAAGCAGTAAAGGTTGTAGTGCTACAATTTCATACCCTATCAGCGGAAATGTACGGTATGATTTGATAGATTTCGAACGACATGAAATTCAACATGAGCACGATAATGTATCTGGCGTAGATCCAACCACTTATCCTATCGGTCTGTTAAAAATAAAGGAAAACGAAAACCTAGTTACTAATATGATGATAAGCCGAAACTACGTAACGAAAGAACTGATTAAAAAGTATGAAAACGGAGACAAGAGTGTGGTCCGGGAATTGACGAGTGAAAATAAGTCCTTGGAATTAATTAAAGATAATAAAGGCCTTACTGTAACTCTTCCACTTCACTCAGTGGGAAATGATTTATCTGAAAACTGGATGTTAGTTTCACAAGAGCCTCTGTTTAAAAAAGACAAAGCTCTCGATGAATGGATAAGTCAAAGTACCAAACATTACAAAGAAACTAACAAATGGTATACAGCCGAAGGGCCTTATACAAAACTCCCGTGGTCGATCGAACCTGAAACAAAGTTAGGATATGGGAGAAACCTAGTGAGGGTCCAAGATAGAAAAGCATTAAATTACTATGAAACTACACAGGAGCGATACTTCTACGATTTGCTATTAAATTCTGTTGCTAACTTATTTATTTTTCAAGAAGATAAAAAAGGGTTATGGGAAACGGAATATACGAGTACGTGGTTGAAAAAGGATTACGGAATCAATGCTCCCTATATCGATACTAGGCATAACGAAAAAATCGCGTTATTCCTAAAAGAAACTGGGGACATGCTTGACATCAAAGAACTCAAAAACTCAACCATCATCTATGCGGATTTCTTGGTCAATCAGGCGAAAAATGGAAACATAATTGAAGTTCCCAAAGGTGGTTACCTTGTGACCGATTATTATTCTCCTCTGCAGACAAAGAAGACACATGTATCCTTAAATCACGCTTTAGGAGAAATGAATTTCTTACTAGAAACCTATCAACAAACAAAAGAAGAATCCTATTTAGACGTAGCCAGAAATATGAGACGGGGCGTTGAAAACATCGGAGAAAAATGGTTACGAGAGAATGGGGATGTGTGGTATCAAGTAAATGGTGATTTCACTTTTGAAGGAACTGATTATCCTCTCTTGACATTAGAAGATTTACTGAAGTCTCAACAATCATGGGAGGCAGTTGGAGAAAAACGAAGTGAAATATTTGATCGTCTCATTCGTTCGAAGGCACAATATCTTGTGGAAAGCAAACAGGAAATTCTTCGACCGGTAGCGAATTCTCTCATCAATCAAGGATTTGGAGATATCATTGAAGGATACAATAATATTCCTAAGTTCTAATAAACCTCATTATGCAAATAAATTAGGAGGTGATACGATGAATAAATGGCTAAGAGGTTGGAGCATATTCATTTTTTCAATTGGAGGAATAGTGATATTACTAATATTCGGGACTGTCTTTTCATTATTTAATTATAAGGCATCGTTGATACCAGATGAAAAAGAGGAGGAAAAGGTAATTTCACAAGCAGAACAATATATACAAGAGAAATATCCAACTATGAAATACGAAATCTCTCATGTCCTTTATGATAGTGATGATCAATACCCTGATTTTGAATATGCTGCAATGATTTTAAATACAGAAACACAAAAAACGTTCAAGGTTTATGAAAATAAAAATACGAAACAAATAGAAGACGATGTAACAATTCAAGAAGAAGCAAAATTTATAGAACAATTAAGACCAAAAGTTCATAGTTATATAACTAAAACATTTGGGGAACCGGAAAGTATTTCATTTACGCCTACCTATCATACAAGAGGTACACCTACGCTTAATATTAGGTTAAATAACAGAAAAGAAGAAGTAAACGAAGAAATGTTTCAATCTTTTATTGATTATTTACAGCATGAATTGAATGTTGAACATGCATATGTAAATTTTTTGTATGATAATGAAACTGAAGGATGGAGTACGGAATTTTAAATAAAGCAAAATATAGCAGAATGAATGTGGATTATAAAAAGAAAGGAACAAAGTACAATGAATATTGAGTGCACGCGATATCGAGTGAAACAAAATAAAACAGAAAAAGTAAATGAGTGGTTGGCTTTCTTGAATGAAAATATGGAAGATGTACTAGTTACCCTTGAAGGCGAGAAAATGTACGTTGAAACGATTTTTCGAGAAGTTTTAGGTGGAGAAGAATATTTGTATTGGTATGTTGTTCAAGGGACAGGTGGAATTGATGTCGATGAATCAGAACATTGGATTGATAAAAAACACATTGAATACTGGGATGAATGTATTGATGAAACCTTTAAACCTGTAGCTTTACAAACTGAGGTAGTGATGATTCCTGAAAAGGTACGAAATTCTATGAAGTAAGCACTTCTTAAACTAACGAGTGCTTTAGTGCAACAAGGATTTATAACATATACATAAATAAACCTAATAAACGTTCCCAAATGAAAGTTTGGAAATACATCAAAAAGCCACGAATGTTGTTAAATCTACGTTTCGTGGCTTTTCCTATGAACATTATTTATACAGCTTTTTATACAGGAAGCGCAAACACTTGATACATCAATATTTACACGTTTATGGCTTACCGTTTAGTGTGCATAAAATCGTGTATATCCCTTAACGTTGTAAATCCGCATTTTCCTGGTGCTACCCCATGCCCATATACTCTACATCTAACAAAAGCAGTTGAATATCAAAAACGGACAGGTAGTTTTAATGAAGACTTATTGCACCATATGTCACCTTTAGGCTGGGAACATA
>Ga0213825_1001666_pt1 | contig 14899 bp, 15 predicted proteins | sample MC6MC0900MG_FD_179896 | JGI IMG/M metagenome (GOLD analysis project Ga0213825, IMG submission 179896) | Enriched soil aggregate microbial communities from Iowa State University, Ames, United States - MC6-MC0900-MG | ecosystem: Environmental > Terrestrial > Soil > Unclassified | place: USA: Iowa... | reverse complement strand
GAGTTAGGGTAACTTGATGAGGTGTTAAACTTTCAAAAAGAATCCCTAACTTTTTTCGTTTTTAAGGGTACATTTAATTGAATACTTGCGTTTATAAACCTTCTAATTCACACAATGAATAGGGGGTTTTTTTGTTTGGATAAAAGCAGAAAGCATGGTGTGTTTTCGATGGGAAATGCACGTCAAGTTAATCCTAAAGCTAGTAACAATCATTGGATACCAATTGATTACGCATTAGAAATAGTATTTAAGCAAATGAACATCGCTGGCAATAGACCTCGTACTATTGATAGCTATGATTATATTTTTCGGGGATTTTGTGAAGCTAACAAGATTCTCTATGTAGAAGAAATTACGATTGATACAATTTATAGCTATTTAGAAGGTCTAGATGTTTCACAGCAAACGAAGAAAATACGTTTAAAGACCATTAAAGCCGTGTTAGGAAAATTCTATTTCAATGATTGGCTGAAAGATAAGTTCTGGCTAAAGATTCAAATTAAGGTTGATACAGAGGTAAAAGCAGCAGCTAAAGAAGGCGATATTCTCAAACTGGTTCACTTCATAGATAAATCGACCTTTATCGGATTTAGAGACGTTTCTGCTATTTTGCTGATGTACAGAACTGGAATCCGTATCCATACACTTTGTGAGTTGAAGGAAAGGCATATTGACTTTGAACACCAGTGCCTAAATTTAGATGGTTCAACATTAAAAAATCACAAGTTTTTAAAGCTGCCATTAGATGATGAATTAAGTGAAATGCTGCAACTGCTGATTAAGCAAAATAAAAAGATACGTCAGCATTACAAGATTAACAATCAAAGTGTGTTTATCACACAGAATGGCTTGTCTATGAGTACATCAAAATCATCAAACTGTGCAATTTCTAAACAGCTTAATAAGTATTCAAAACGTTTTGGCTTAGAAAATATTAACCCACATGCGATTAGAAGGGGCTATGCGAAAAATCTATTGGATAAGGGGGCTAGTGTGCCTTTAATCAGTAAGGCATTAGGTCATTCTGATTTAGCAGTAACAACGCAGTATTTAGATCTTAACGTGGAAGAAGTAGCACGTAGCTTAAAGGATTATTTATAGACAAATAAAAAAGAGAGTGCTGGAAACACCCTCTTGAAGAAATGCACTATATGTTTGGCGACATAGTAGTGCGACCCATAAAAATCGATTCACCATCGATAACTGAATATGAGTTACATTGCCTTCATTTTACTTCAAAAAAAGCTAAAGTGCAAAGGTCTGCTTTCCTATTATCTTTTTTAGGAAGAACTCTTTCGAGGTTGCCCACTAACTCGAATCAAAACAAAACTGGAAAGGTTATGACTTAGCCGCCGCATTAACTAAGTCTAGGACACTAATAAGCGAGTTCCTTGTTTCTCGTAGTGTCTGAATGGTGTTAGCGACCATTAACAGCTAGGAGTGGAAGGTCTGATGGCTTACGGGCTTGCAGGATGTATCACAGTTTGTAATTGTTGCTGAGTTCCTCATAACAGTAGGATAAGCATTTACGTTGCATGTAGAAGGCGTGTAAACGGGTTACATACACTATCGGGGGCAGAAGTAGATAGTAGGTGCATTGAGAGAAATCTCACGTTTAACAAGGGCATACATATACGGATACCTCAAATGACGGATTCATGTAATACATATGCGAATGTCTTGTCTGTGTTAGTTGAATAGTTCTTACTTTTCTCTAGCATAGGCAAGCATTTTCAGCACCAAGCCGTTGTCCTCAATTCTGGCTTCATGTTGGGAGGGGAATCAAGGTTTGTCAATAAAATAGTAAAGGAGATAAAATGATGTCCGATGAAACTAGAATTATTCGCTATTTATTGGGGGAGGTAGTGCGAGAATATCAAGGCAAGTTAAAACTTGAAATTGCATTAAGTGTATTTGGTGTAGAACCTAAATTATCCGATAATCCAAAAAGGATATTAAAGTATGTACTAGATGGTGATGGAGATTTTAGATTACCAGAAATCAATGAATCTGTTGAAGAATATTTAAATGCTGCATGGTGTCAAATCCAACAGATTTATACTATACCTGATAAAGATAGTTAAGCTTAATTTGATCTCAGATTGACGTTAAAAGCAGTACCTATTATTATAGATGCTAATTCGGATCTTCAACTAGAGGGGTGAACTATAATGGAAAATGAAAAGAAAATGATTTTGGAAATGTTACAAGAAATGAAAACGGAAATGAACCAACGCTTTAATGAAATGGACAAACGTTTTGATGAATTGGATAAGGAACTAAAAGAATTGCGAGTTGAAGTGAACGTGTTCAAACAGCATTCTACCGAGAAACTCGATAGAGTAGTTGAAAAGCTTGATATAATCACTTGTCAAACAACTGCAAAGGAGAACTGAACAATGGATGATAATGAAGCTAAAAAAATGATTATGGACATGCTAGTGGATATTCAAGGCAATATGGACATCCTAAATGCCGATATAAAAGAAATACACTCAGGCATGAAAGAAATGCATACAGATTTGAAGGAAATGCGTACAGACATGCACACACGGTTTGACACAATCGACAACATGCTGGATAGAATACAGAAAAACACACAATGAAATGGTTTTTTTAGAACTGCAACGAGAAAAGGAACCACTCGCAAAGTGTAAAGAAATGCTGGGTAGCTAAAGTTTCCTAAATGAACAATAAGAAAAGTACTCATACCTTCTTGCTAACGTGCCAGTAACTAACAAGGGTAATGAAGCAATTAAAACTGATACTTCTTTCTAAAGAAACAAGAAAATAAATTATTTTAAAGTCGTTCGGATAGTCTGACGGCTTTTTTTTATTTTTTATGTCCTATATTGATTCCAATTTGCAAGTGTATTTATGCAAGGGTATTTATTAAAAGCAAATGGAGGATATATGGTGACGAATTTATTTATTAAAAGGAAAGAAGTATCAATAACGGTTGTCGATTCGATTATGGGAAGTGGTAAAACAAGCTGGGCTATTCAATATATCAATGAAAGCCCTATGGCAACAAAATTTATCTTTATTACACCTTATTTAACAGAAATTGAACGAATTATTGAACATACAAAGAAATCTTTTGTTCAACCAGAACAGAATGGTAAACGAAATAAACTTGATTCACTAAAACAAGCAATTGTAAACGGTGAAAATATTGTTTCTACTCATGCGTTATTTAAAAAATGTGATTCCGAACTTATTCAGCTTATTGAAGCGGAAAACTATGTACTCATATTAGACGAGGTATTAGATACCATTGGCGAAATTGACATGACAAAGGATGATATTAAAATTCTACTTAATTCTACTGATGATAATGGTAATCCAATTATTTCAATCGGAACAAAGGGTGAAGTGAAATGGAATAATGGTGAATATGATTCGGGAAACTATCAAACTATCAGAAACTTAGCTAATGCGGGTAATTTAGTACTGTTTGATAAAAGTAAATTGTATTGGCTATTCCCTACAGAAATATTTAAAGCGTTCAGTGAGGTATTTATTTTAACGTATATGTTTGAGGGGCAAATTCAGTGTTACTATTACCGTTTATTTAACATGAAGTTTACTTGCCAATCAGTAGGATACGACACTAAACTCGGTTATTATCTAACAGATTATAAGGGGAAAATAGGGGAAGACCGTAAGCGTTTTAAATCACTAATAAACATTTACTATTCATCGCCAAGTGATAATCGAGATATAAACAAAGTGGGTGAAAAACGTAATGCTTTTAGCAAAAGGAATTTAAACGACAATCTGAAAAATAAGTACTATAAAGAATTGATTAAGAATAATAGCTATAACTTTTACCGTCACAAAATGAACTGTTCTACAAAATATGTTATTTGGACAACATTTAAAGATCATCAAAAGGTATTAACACCAAGGGGACTAAAGAAAAAGTTTGTTCCTATAAATGCTAGGGCCACAAATGAGTATGCAGCGGCAACTACTTGTATTTATTTAGCGAATAGATATATGAATCCAATTATAAAAAGATTCTTTCATTCACATGATATAAAAGTAAATGAGGAATTATTTGCACTGTCTGAATTACTTCAATGGTTGTTCCGTAGTGCTATTCGTAATGATGAACCTATCGATGTTTATATTCCATCTGAAAGAATGAGAACTTTATTAGAGATGTACTTAAATAACGAAATTTAGTTTGCATAAAAAAAGTAGCAAATAACTCTACGAACGTTGATATATCAAGGTTTTAAAAACATTCTCTTAAAGAAAGAAAAAAGTAATAAGTAATTTGCTAAATAACTTAGGGTAGATAAACCACCCAAGTTATTCAGGAAGAACACTAGCGTGTCCTTCTTGTACTAGATAAAAAACAACTAATATTATTAGCTTTAAAACTGTGTGGGCGTGAACCGTCCACATACGTAGTGAAGCGAAGTAAAGAGAAAGGGGGAATTTAATGGTATACAATAGTGGTGTATTTGATAGTATGAATAGATTAGCAAGGGAAAATCAATCTGTTATCGAAGGTAAACAATTAACTAGAGATGATGTAACTGTAATAGTGGTGCATGATTTGATGGCAAAATAATAAAAGGCAATCGGAAAACATTGTGAAAAAATATGCAAATAAAAAGTTAGAAAATAAATGTATTCCTTGAGGGACGGGGAGTTACATTATTTAGGACTGATAGATGCACAAAGAATATTAAAGATTTTAAACTTTTTTGCACAATAAAGGGATTAAAAGTATATTTAATTTATAAGATTTCATAAAAAATCCTTGACTGGAGTTGAATCGAAAATGAAAATAACCAATCCATATAGTAAGAACCGTTTTACCAAGACTGAAAGAATCGATAGAAAAATCACAACAATATTAAAACCATTACTAAAAAAATATATAGATAATATTGAAATAGGAACTTTAGACTATGAAAAACACCCTAAGTATATTATCAAATCTTTCCATAAAGTTGCATACAATATGAAACAGCACGAAGAATATAAAAAAAAGAAAGAGAAAGAGGGAGAGGATGCACGAGGTTTAAATGCTAAACCATTAGATATTGATATTAAGTTGAATTGTATATTTATGTCAGAATTAATTATTGTTGAGAATCTAAATGACTTTAAAAAAGGTATTAAAAAAATCTTTGAAAAAATCAATAAGAACGCAGGTTTTTTCACATACTATGACCCTGAGAATGTAAATAGTTTTTGTGACTCTGTGGAACAGAATTTAAATGGTGAGATATGGAGTAACCTTGGGTATCTGGAAATTAGCGAATCCCATAAACTTTATGAATTTGCTAAGTACATAGAAGTATATGTTACACATATATCATCCTCATTTATAATATTGGGGCTTAATGTATATCCTTCAGAGAAATTCCTAGAAATATTTAACGATAAATTGGAAACAAATTATCCACCTGATGATGTTATTAAGATAAGACCGAAGAAATTCACTCATTTTTGGAATCATACTACTTACTCAGAAACAAGTAAAAAAGAAATAGAGATTGAAGATTTAAAGTTGGAATTGAAATGGAAAGTACTGAAATTTTTTAATCAATATTTTGAATTATATTTATCAACCCAAAGTATGATTGTTCCTAGTATTGAATCTTACGAACTGACAAAAGATAGATCTAATTTAGAGGGGTTTCGTGAAGGGTATAATGAAACTAATTTTTTTAGTTCTTTAAAAATGAAACGAGGTTTTGAAAGAGAACTATCTAAGGATGGATATTGGGAAATTTACTATTCAAATTATAGGTATAGTGCAGATTTATCATTAAAAGTTACATGTAATAGTATGTTTCAAAAAAAACAAATGTTTCAGGATTTAGAGAGTGAAATAATATCAAGAATAAATGAATATGGAAAATTAATTTTACCAGTTCTAATCATAAACTCTTATTTGAAAAATTTATCAAAAAAGCTAGCAAAAGAAAGACAACTTATTTTTAGATTTTTAAATAAAAATAAAAATAGACATAAAGAGATTATAAATACGAGATTTAAATTAGAAAAAGAAATACAAGTATTAAAAAGGTTGAAAAATGAATTCAATAATGCGAAATTTGAATCTATTGCAAAAAGGGTGGCAAATGAAATAGGCGAGTTTGATAGACCTGATTTTAAAATGAAAGTATCGAATTCGGAAATAATAATTGATAACACTAATTCGATGTTAGAAACCGTTTATAAATATGCGTCAGATTTCGCTAGAACTTTGGATGATAGAATTGAATTGTTAGAAATTCAAACAAATAACTCTATACGTAAAAGTTCTTTCACAGTAACAATTATTTCAGCATTTATTACTCTTTTAGCTATGATAATAGCAGCATTATCATTATATGTTTCGATAATGGGGCTAGACGTTAATAAGAAAAATGAAATTCTAGAATTTTTAAATGAAATTGTATCTATACTATTTTGATATGCAAATATAAGAATTAGTTCTCACCAACCAATATCTTTTATTGGAGGTGTTGGATTTTACATCATATTGACTATCAAATATCAAGACATTCAACAGTTGCATGACAGCAACGCAACAATGCGAGTTCATCCACTGTCAAAAGTGACTGTCAAAAGTCTAGGTAAAAAATCCGAGGAAATGGTGTATTTACTTGCGGTTCTTGTTACAGAATTGAATGGTAAAGATACTAAATCGTGAATGGTATAATTGATAGTAAGGATAATGGGATAGAAGTAAGTGAAAGTTGTGAAACGTGTGATAATAACGATTGAACATGTTGCAACACCTGACCTTGAAGAGAACTGGAGAAGTATAGCCGATTGATGGCATAGGTAAATAACTATCCGTCACCTGAAAGGGAAGTCGCAGTCACAGTCACAGTCACACTACATAAGGGTCACAGCTACACAACCGCACGACAGTGAGTGAACGACACAGACATCCGTAGACAGGGTAGAGACAGCACACAATAGCATAGTAACCACCAACGACAGCAGTGAACAGAGAACACAAGCGAAGCCGTGAACCATCACCTTACACTGCCAATAGGAAGAACGCTAAGAATTAGCTGAGACGCCTTTATAACGTCCCTTGACTTGTATAGGAAAGTGTATTTCATCGTGTCTAACTCAATATTAACAGGAAGCCCACCCTATTGGGACTGGGTGTGATATAGGGTCAGTCTGCTGTATGAAAAATATAAGCACCATTTTTAAAACTTTTCCAAGCACAATTAGCTGTAAAATCAGTAATATCAACGGTTAGACTACCTGATATGAATCGAAATATAGTTTCATGGGTAAAGGTATCACCTCGATTATTCTCACAGCATTTTAGGTGAGGGGTGGTTAAGGGCTTTTGTGTAAATGGGAAAGCGTTTCTCAGAAATGAAATTTTGTGGGGGTATACTACATGACAAAAATGACTGCTGAACAAATGATTTCATTGATTAAAGGTATGGAGAATATAGAACGTAATAAATTTTTAGAATACCTATTCCATGCCCATTTTGATTCAAGATTTACAAAGGATTATGACTTAGCAACTAAACATGAAATTGAAGATGTTTTAGACCGTGATTTAACAGAAGATGAAATGCTGATTATGAAGAAAGCTTACGGGAATGGTTATTTTAGAGGTGGAAAAGATGGTATGGATAAAGTGCTGAAATGGTGAGGTGCAGGGCTAATGAGAGAGAGGGGAAATCAGGAATATAGATAAAAAGATTTATATTGTGATGAATATTAAATCCAATAAGGATGTGAATTAAATTGAGGCTTAATCGAGATAAATTTTTCGAACTCTTAGGTATGGGAAGAGAAGATAACTCATGGGATTTTAAAAAGGAAATTCAGTTTTCTTCCAAAGAAAAATTTAATGATTTCATTAAAGATGTCCTCGCTTTTTCAAATACCAAAAATGGAGGATACATTTTATTAGGTATTGAAGATGAATCATTAAATTTAATAGGTATAAGTGAAACAATAGATGAAGCTATATTAGCTGGGAAAATTGAATCGATTTTAGGTTATAGTATTAAATTTAATCTCTTATTCTTTAAACATAGCATTGGCGAAAGAGAAATAGATCTAGGAATAATGTATTTTTATGAATCTAATAAAATAAATGTGTCAGCCAAGACCCTTACTAAGTCTAACGGTGTAGCTGTACGTGAAAATGCAATATACATAAGACGTAATACGAGAAGTATTGAATGCAGTCGAGAAGATTTAGAAGAATTAGTTAAGAGGATTGGAAGTAAGGGAGATTATGCATTTAAAGAACAGGATTTAAAAATACTAGAACGTAATAAAGATTTTTATCTAATGAATAGGGAAGCGTATGAACATTTGAAAGGGCAATTTAAATTTACGTCCAATGAGTTTTCTCATAAAATAAACGAGATTTATTATTCTCAATTTACATATAATAAGCTAGAGTTTAGTCGATTGATAGGGTTTGATGAAAGTAGGATTGATGACTTTTTTGAAGGTAAAGCTATGCCTACGTTAGAACATATACTTAGGCTGACGACGATATTTAATTTGAAGGCAGATTATTTTTTCAGACCTACTTTATATAATCGTTATCCAGTTTGGCAAGAGTCAATTATCGCTTCAAGTATTATTCAAAAAATCGAAGAAAAAGATCGTTTTTTAGAGATTGATGAAGCAAGCCTTTTTCACACTGTATTCTGGCGTCTTTCATTTACACTACGTCAGTTTATTAACTGGTTAAGTTCCAATGAAAAAACATTTGATAATAAAGTGATTGTTCTTTATGAAGAATATTACAAAGAAATAAACAACGTAATTGAAAAATATTCTGAAGATGAAATAATTGAACTTAAATCGGAATTAAATAGAAATTACTACAAAGTACTTGAAAGACTCGGTGGTAAGTCAGTTGGACAGAAAGAGTTAATGGAAGAGGACATTCTAGACAGAATAGTTCAAATGGATCGAAGAATATTATGTAGAATGATTATAGAAAGTATAAATAAAATCAATATTAGTGAAAGTTTAAAAGTGGAAATACGCTTCAATTATTTAGATGATATTCAGAGAGGACAAGTAAATACATTTTCATACGACTATGAAACTATGGAATTATTTGAAAGATAGATCATGGTATAACTTATATTGACAATTTAGAATGCAGGGCATTGGCAAGGGATTTCCTGGTGAGGGTACAGGATGCCTGTTTCTTGGCATAATGCTATGTGAATTGTTATTAGGCAAACTACACCTATCGGAGAGTACACTTATAATCCTGTGAGAAAACCTCTGTCCACCTAGTAAACGAAGGAAACACGTTAACCGCGTACTGTACGATATTACATCTAAGCCACCTGAAACTATAAAGTAGTAATAATTAAGGGAATCTGTTAAAAGATTCTCTTTTTATTTTGTGGAAATGAGATATAATGTTTAATAAGGTTTTATAAACCTAGTTCAAATTAAATGTAATACACCTTAACTATATAAGTAATGTATGGAGTGCCACCTGAGTCACCGACAAGAGATTTCCAGGTTAGCGTACAGGACGCCTGTTTGTCGGCATAATGCTACGCGAATTGCGAATGGACAAACTACACGCGTAGAAGCTGAAGTATTGGAGTTTCTGGACGCGGGTTCGACTCCCGCCGTCTCCATACATATGAAACCATTGAGTTTCATTGAGTGTCAAAAACCTTGTTATATCAAGGGTTTTGGCACTTTTTTATTTCACTGAATATCATACAACATCATTTGGTTTTGGGTCATTTTTGGGGTCAAACTGGGTCAAAAACAAGTCAAAGAATTAAAGGTTACCTTTCATGAAAGTATCGAACTTTTCAATTGTTCCTGCCTTTGTCTTCTTTGTAACGTGAGTATAGATTTCCAAAGTCGTTTTAACGTCTGTATGACCTAATCGTTCCTGTACTTCTTTAATAGTTGCTCCAGCTTCAAAGAGAAGAGAACAATGCGTATGACGTAAACCATGTGTTGTAATTGTAGGTAAATTATATTTCAATAAAACTTTATTTAACCATTTTTGAGTTTGTACAGGCTGGATAAATTTATTATCTTTATTACTAAATACAAGCTGCTTTTTATTAAAGGTATTTAAGCCTTTTTTGAGATAAGTCTTGCGTTGTTCAAATCGCCATTTTGTTAAGAGTGCCATTGTCTCATTGTCAATTGAAATGGTACGTACAACTCCGTTTTTAGTGGTCTTTAAATACAACTGACAGTCCTTACCGCGCGAAATTGCCTTATTGATACGAATTTCATTATTTTCAAAGTTAATATCATTCCACGTTAAAGCAAATACTTCACCTTTACGCATACCAGAATAGGCTAGTAAATGAAACAATGTGTAGACCATTAAGTTATAATTTCGTTTAAAAGCTTCTAAGAGAGCAATCAATTGGTCTCGTTCATAGAAGTTTTCGAATTCCTCATCATCTAGCTCAATCTTTTTACGAGGATTAGGCATTTCTACTAAATCAAAAGGGTTTGTATTTACATAGCCATGCTTTAATGCATACTTCATTAACTTAGCTGCATAGTGCTTAACCATGCGGAACCGTTTTAGCTTCTTTGACCAAGAATTAACATGTTTTTGGCACACTGCAACATCGATTTTATCAATTCTATAATAACCCATAACAGGTAATATATGATTTTTGAAAATACCAACTGTTTTAATAAAAGTACTTTCTTCAACCGTATCTTCATATTGTGTTACCCATTTATGATAAATATCTTCATATGTCTCAAATTGTTGCTTTTTAAATGTCCCGTTATAAACTTGGGCATTAAGCTGTTTCATCGCTTCTTGAGCATCTTTACGAGATTTAAAGCCGCGACGAGTAGTTGATAAGGGCTTACCTGTTAATGGATCTGTGCCAAGGTAAAATTTAAACATAAAACGTTTTGAACCATCTTTTAATTTATATTCTTTAATTTGTGGATTTCTTGACATGCTATTTTCCTCCTGTGTGCTTACGGAGACAGGAAAAGTGTAGCTATAACACTACATTTATAAGTGTAGTATGTATTTAGGTATGTTGCAAATATGAGTTTAAGTATAGAAAAGAGGATAAGCCTAGTTGGCTTATCCCCTAAAATTAATATTTCATGTATTCAATAAATCTTTGGAATGCATGAGTTTTGGGTTCGTCTGTTTCAATTACATAAATACCATAAGTAACATCATTAAAACTATGTCCCAAACGTTTTTTAATCTCATAATGAGAAGCACCGCTATTGTGATACATAGTAGCGTGAGTACGGCGGAAACCATGCGGACTTAATCTTTTTAAGTTATATTTTTCTTGAATTTCATCACACCAATCCCATGCTTTAGAAGGGTGACAGATAGAATTCTGAGCATTAGGGAAAATTAAGTCAACATCATCGATTTCTCCATAAACATCCATTTGTAGCTTTCGCCATTCTTTTAGAATATTTAAAGTCTTATCATCAATTATAAGGATTCGTAAATCAGATGTTTTAGTATCGGTAATGATTAACTGACCATTTTCATCGTATGAAACAGCGTTATTAACAGTAATCTCATTTTTTTCAAAGTTGACATCACACCAAGATAAAGCAAATCCTTCTGCACGACGAATACCCGTATAAGACATTGCTCGTAAGTAAGCATACTTTTTTAGAGATTCCTTTTTAGCCGCTTCAAGAAACTCAATTAACTCCTCACGTGAATAATGGCTTAAACGTTTCCCATGATTTTTCTCTATGATATCAGTCAATTTCATAGGATTAGATTGAAGAATTCCTAACTTAATTGCGTAATCAAATACACAAGCAGAATAATGTTGGATTTTTTCATGGTATTCAATTTTCCCATACCATTCTGTAGCTGCATTCTCACAAATATTAAAGCTAATGTCTTTAATTTTAATATGACCTAAGAGTGGGAGTATATGATCCCGAAAAATTTGAGTTGTTTTATTATAGGTGGAGGCTTTTACTTTAACTTTGTATGAGCTTAACCACTTTTTATAAACGTCTTCATACTTTTGAGTAGAAGTAGAAATACCACCATCTATTGCATTTGCCTTCATTTGAGTATATGCATTTTTTGCTGCAGTACGTGTTTTAAAGCCTCTACGAGTAGTTTCAATACGTTTACGTGTCGTTTTATTAATACCTAAATAGATTTTGAACATATATAATGTTTTTCCATCTTTATTTTTATATTCTTTGATTACTTTGAATTTATCTTTTTCTTTCATGTTATCCTCCGATTTTATAACTGTATTTTTCGATAAATTTATCAATCTCTTCTTTATAAACACGCTTAGTACCGTCGAACTCAAATACTTTTAGTCCCTCATAACGGAACTTCTGGAATGTGTTATATGAAACACCAAGGTATTCTGCAGCTTCATTGAGCGTGAAAAGTTGCTTTTGGGGATTATTCGCTTTAGACGAAACAGCATTGATAATTTCATCTTTAAATTCAGTTAAAAATTGTATTAATTCATTTTCAGTCATATTTTTTCTACTCCTTAATTTTGTAGAAACATTCTAACAGCAGAGTTTATGTATTTTAAGAAGGTTATTGCATTTTTAATAATTTTTTTAGAAACAAAAAACCAGTCTAATTTTTTATCAGACCGGTTCCGTATCAATTAAAAATATAAAGGCAATCAGGTTTCTTTTAAAATTTCAATTTAAAGCTACTTGGTTTAAGAATGTATCCTGTATACTTTAGTATTAATATAAAAAATTTCATTACACTAAGTAAATGAATATTGAGCTGAATGCTAAATGGTCTAGATAATTGGTTTTCAGAATCTAACTCTACTCTATAAAGTGAATAACTTTGACTTAGGAGTTTGAGCTTTTTTCTTGATTCCTTTTCTTATAAGTTCGGATTATTCCAGCAGAAACGTCATTTCATCTTGTCTCGATATTATATTTACGAATCGCTTAACTTTTCTAATGGGAAATACTCTGAAGTATATTTTCTTGCACTAATTTTAAATTATAAAATTTCATTGTAATAAAATTTGGATAGTGGGGAATTATAGAGTACGTTACTTTTTATATTGGAAAAGGGGACACTTATTATGATTAGTTATGAAATTATGGAAACTAAAATTAATGAGACTAGTGCAACTATCATAAGGCAATATAAACCTAATTCAATTAAGCACAAACTTATTGTAAAATTAGTCCAATTAAATAATGTTATTTATAAACTATGTCCACAATGTATGTATTATCAAATATTAGATTCCTTCACATATCGAACTAAAGAACAACGATATGAATTGGAATGCAAAGGGTGTAGAGCCAAAAAATCTTCTTATTTATATGCGACAGACCTAGAATATTATAAAAGAATTAGATTGAATGCTATCAATCAAAGGATACGGAATATAGAAGATGAATGCACCAAAGAAGAATTTGAGCATATTTTTTATAACCTAAAAGATGAATATACTGGTAAGACTTTATATGAGGATTGGATGAATCCAGATCCAAATCCAAATCTTCAATTAGATATTGATCATATTATTGCATTTGCAAAGGGTGGTAATTCAAAACCTGAAAATTTAAGAGTTGTTCCTAGGGTAATTAATGCTATAAAAAGTGACTGTACACCAGAAGAATTCCATCAGACTTTAGAATTTCTATTTATGATAAGTAAAAGTACGAAAAGTCATCCTGTAAAATAGGGATGGCTTTTCGTAGGATATTTGGAGCTTTATGTTAGATTCAAGAGTGAGAACAATAATGTTGTTTAACTTGTGTTCAACAATCAAGCCATTTAATGGAGGTGGAAAATTAAAAATTGTATACTTATGGTAATTGTGATTTGTTGTAAAATAAGTTTAGAGGAAATAAAGTTCTAAAAAAGTTATGTAAAAAAACGAGGTGATGTACATTAATAGAATATTGTGAAGTATTAATACTTGCTTAAGTAACAGGGAGGATAATAGTAATGAGATTCACGAAAGATGTGATACAAAAACTTTTAGATATAAATGAAGGATTTGCGAATACGACTAATTTCGTTGATAGAAATTTTAAAGAAACCAATCACTACTTAATTAAGGGTGGAAAATTACTCATACGCACTACTGGCAAGACATCATGGGCTGATAGCCATTTTGATAACAACACCATTGCGGATATAGATCAAACCAGAAGATTTTTAAGAAAAGTCATTGATGAGCTAAAAACTGAAGGAATCGAGTAGGCATATTCCGATTTATCGTTAGTTAATTCTTAGCTTTGATATATAAAGACGAATTTGTGGGAAATGTTGCGTTATTAGGTCCAGGTAGATACAGTGATTAATTTGACAATAAAGCGAACTATGAAGAACTATCCGATGTCCATTTAATTAAGAAATTTAAAGGGGAAGTACAGGTTGGTGATGTTTTTTTAGTCCTAAACTATATTAGTGACCCTGGCATGTTATCGCTGTGGGGGAGGTTATGGGTCCTTATAGGTATGAACCAATTTTTAATAGTATACTTTACATTTATTAAGGAGGTAATTCTATGAAAGAGGTAATCTCATTACCAGCTGGGCAAACAATGGATTTAATTAAAAAGTACTTGATTCACGCGCATCCTTACCCTAGATCATACAAGGAAGCTCAATATATGACATTTCGAAGAGTAGGTGGTGTTATGGATACACTATATAGTGTTCAGCAAGAGTTGATTCTAAAGCCAGAAGAACAAAATATTGATGAACAGATCAGTTATTTAAACAAAGATTTAAAAGAGCGACTTCGAGGGTATATTCATGAAAGAAAATATACCTTTGGTTTTGGGGAAAAGGAAGAGTATAAGTTTTATATATTAAAAGTAGAACAGCAATTGAATCATCTTCCAAAACCAAAAGAAGGCAATTTACAGTCTCATACTTACTATACCTT
>Ga0213825_1001658_pt1 | contig 14954 bp, 17 predicted proteins | sample MC6MC0900MG_FD_179896 | JGI IMG/M metagenome (GOLD analysis project Ga0213825, IMG submission 179896) | Enriched soil aggregate microbial communities from Iowa State University, Ames, United States - MC6-MC0900-MG | ecosystem: Environmental > Terrestrial > Soil > Unclassified | place: USA: Iowa... | reverse complement strand
GCCAGAGCCAGAGCCAGAGCCAGAGCCAGAGCCAGAGCCAGAGCCAGAGCCAGAGCCAGAGCAGAAGGCGGGCAAGAAAAAATGACCATCACAGCGCTTGAGCTCCTTCCGATCGAAACGATCAAGCAGCACCTGCGTGTCGATCATTCAGCTGAAGATGGTTTGATTGAGCTTTACGCGGAGTCTGCTTTGGCCTGGGCGCTGTGGTACTGCGATAACCCGAAGTTGCTCGAAGCGGCCGATTTCCCTGCCAGCTTTAAGGGCGCGCTGCTTTTGCTGATCGGTCACTCCTATGCAAATCGCGAGGCGATCGTCACTGGAACCATCGCAACAGAGCTGCCGATGGCCGTCGACTCCTTGCTCTGGTCCTCCCGAGATTGGAGGGGGCCTCCAGACGAGGTGATTCCATGAAGGCCGGTACTCTGCGCCACCCGATCGAGATACAGCACTTAAGCGCGGTTCGCGATCCAGGCTCCGGCGAGTTTGGTGAGCCAGGCTGGAAGGTGTTCGCGAACACCTGGGCCTCGGTTGAGCCTCTTTCTGCGAAGGACTTGATCGCTGCGCAGGCGGCGCAGTCGGAAGCCACGGCCCGGATTGTCATTCGGTACCGCCCTGACATTTTACCAACCATGCGAATTGTCCACCGCGGCCAAATCTACAGCATCGAAGGTCCGCCCCTGGAGGACGACAAGTCAGGCCAGGAGTACCTAACCATCATGGTGTCGAAGGGGGTGAAGGATGGCTGACGTTGTCGAGTTCAACATCACCGGCTTGGACAGCCTGCTGGGAAAGTTGGATTCGGTCAGCTATGACGTTCGACGAAAGGGCGGTCGGGCGGCTCTGCGGAAGGCCGCCCAGGTTGTGGTCCAGAAGGCCAAGGAAGGCGCTGAGCGGATAGACGACAAGGAAACGGGCCGCTCGATCGCGGACAATATCGCCCTGCGCTGGAACGGCAAGCTGTTCAAGCAGACCGGCGACTTGAGCTTTCGCATTGGCGTCATGCACGGCGCCGTACTCAAGGATGGCGGCGACCTGAGTCCGAACTCCCCAACGCCGCACTGGCGTCTGATCGAGTTCGGTACAGAGAAGATGGCGGCCGCCCCCTTCATGCGCCCGGCCCTGGCTAACAGCATCAGCGAGGTCACCAACACCTTCGTCACTGAATACGAGAAGGCGATAGACCGCGCCATCCGGCGCGCTGCGAAGAAGGCAGCATCCTAATGACACCACCGATTTTTCAAGTGTGCTCCCAGGCGGCGGCCGTCACGGCGCTGCTCGGTACCGGCGAAAATCTTCGACTCTATTCGTTCGGCGAAGCGCCGGATGGTGTGGCCAAGCCCTATGCGGTGTGGCAGTTGGTCAACGGCGAGCCAGAGAATTACCTAGCCGGACGGCCCGATGCAGACGCTGTCACGCTGCAAATTGATGTGTACGGTGCCACTGGCACAACAGTGCGCCAGGTCCGCGATGCTATCCGAGATGCCCTCGAGTTGCGCGCTTACGTGACCCGCTGGGGCGGCGAGGGCCGCGACCCCACTACGAAGAACTACCGAGCCAGCTTCGATGTGGACTGGATTGTCCTCCGGTAGCTGTCAGTCCCCCAATAGCCCGCCAAGTGCGGGTTTTCTTTTGCCCGCAATTGGAGATACCCATGGCGATGCTTTCCCAAGGTACCGAGATCTACGCTCTGGTGCCTACCGTTGCAAACCCGGCGACCTTCGAGGTGATTGAGGTTGAGTGCGCTACTGCTTTCAACCCCGGTGGCAACCCGGCCGATCAGGTCGAAGTAACCTGCCTCAGCGACAAGGTCCGTAAATATTTGAAAGGTCTTCGCACCCCTGGCCAGGCTTCGCTGACCATCAATGCCGACCCTCGCAATGCCTCGCATGTCCGGCTGTATCAGCTCTCCGAAGACGACAGTGGTGAGAGCATTCACTGGGTCGTCGGCTGGTCTGACGGGACCGGTATTCCCCCGACTGTGAACCAAGAGGGGAATGACTTTGAGCTCCCCAACACCCGCACCTGGTTCTTGTTCGATGGCTATGTCGCTGATTTCCCATTCGACTTTGCCGCGAACGCCGCGGTAACCACCGCAGCAACCATTCAGCGTTCCGGCGGCTCCGCCTGGATTCGCAAAACCACTAACGCCTGAGGTAATCCATGAACCTGACACTCGAAGCGCTCAAGAGCGCCGGCTCGTTCACTGGTCGCCCTGTAGAGAAGAAGATCAAATGGCGGCAGAACGGCACCGACTTCGATGCAACGGTGTTTGTTCGGCCCTTGGGCTTCCAGACCGCGGTCAACGATGTTCTTTCGTTCAACGGCAAGCATGACACTGTCGCTGGGAAGATCGCGGCATCGATCTGCGATGAGCGCGGATTTCCGGTGTTCAGCAGCCCGTTGGATATCACGCATGGTCCACTTGATCCCGTCGAGCTTGAGAAAGACTCCAACAGCACCAAGCGCCTGGGATCTCTCGACGGCGCTCTATCGGTCGCGCTGTTGTTAGCGATCCAAGAGGTGAACGACCTGGGAAAGACGCAGAGCTCACCGAATTCGACGAAATCTGGCACGAGCTCGTCCTCTCCGGCGTCGGCGGCCAAACCATCGCGCAAGCCAAGGAAACCCTCAGCCTGAGCGAGTTCCGCTCGTGGGTGAAGTTTCGACAGCGCCGGGGATCCTTGCATTTCGGAATGCGCATTGAGCGCTCTGTAGCAATGCTTGCTGCCCTGACTGCCAACTTGCACCGCGACACCCAGAAGCGGCCTGCACCCTACACCGTCGCGGACTTTGCTCCGCATGAACATGACGACCGGGAAATCACGCTGGAAGAGGCGATGAGCACCTGGGCGTGACACTTTTCGTTTAGCTGGAGAAGGGTATGGCTTCTAGGTCTCTGGGCACCCTGACCCTGGATGTCATTGCCAAGATTGGCGGCTTTGTAGACGGCATGGACAAAGCCGGTCGTAGCTCCGAGAAGTGGCGAAAGGATGTCGAGAAAAATGCCAAGGCCGTCGGCACGGCTGTTGGAGCTGCAGTTGCTGCAGGGGTGACGGCGCTCGTTGCCTTCACCGTCTCGACGGTCAACGCTGCAAATGAAATCAGCCGCCTGGCGTCAGTCGCCGGCAGCAACACCGACGAGTTTCAGCGATATGCCGCCGGCGCCAAGGCCGTTGGCATCGAGTCGGACAAGTTTGCCGATATCCTGAAGGATGTGAACGACAAGGTCGGTGACTTCCTGCTAAACGGCGGTGGAGAGCTGCAGGACTTCTTCAAAACGATCGCGCCGAAGGTTGGCGTGACTGCCGAGCAGTTCCGCAACCTTTCAGGCCCCCAGGCCTTGCAGCTGTTCGCAAGCAGTCTGGAAAAGGCAGGGCTCAGCCAGGCTGAAATGACCCAGCAGATGGAGTCATTGGCGAACGACGCCACGCTCTTGCTACCTCTGCTGCGTGATAACGGCGCTGGCTTCGATGTTTTGGGTGATGCCGCCGAGAAGGCTGGCGCGATCATGGACCAGAAGACGATTGCGGCCACGAAGAACCTGGCCGCTGCCGGCTGGCTGGCCCAGCAATCGATGGAGGGAATTAAGAATCAGCTGGCGTCGGCCCTCATGCCCACGCTCAGCGATTACTCGGGAATTCTTTCCGACCTTGGCCAGGACACGGAGACGATGACCGCGCTTTCCAATGGGCTGCGCATGGTCATGGACTTCGGTGCCAAGACTGCCTTGGCATTGGCTTACGCGGTTGAGCTCACCGGTCGATCGATATCTGGATTGGTGACCATCGTCGGTGGCTCCTTTGAAGGCGTCGATATGTCGAAGCCCCTCGAGGCTATCGACAAGATCAAGGAAAACTCATCGAGGCTTGCAGGTGATGTCGGGAAGGATCTCGACAAGATGGATGAGCGCTACAACAAGCTTTGGGTAAAGGTTGACCAAGCGGGTTCATCGGGGCAAGCCAGCGGCAAGATAAAGGAGATCGCCGATGCGCTGGCCCTGGTCAATAAGGAGGGCGCCAAAGGTACCTTCAAAGCGCCGACAGCCGAGGCTCAAGCCGCCGCCAAGGCTGCTGAGACAGCTGCCAAGAAGCTTCAAGGCCAGTTCGATACGGTGGAGGAGGGCTACAAGCGACAGATCTCCCTCATCAACACAGATACCGACAAGCGCAAGGATGCGACGGAAGTCGCGAAGCTGCAGTTCGAGATCGAGTCGGGCAACCTCAAGGGCCTTAGCGATCAGCGTCAGGAGAAGCTTAAGCAGCTGGCCACAGAGCTTGATCGCCTGAAGCAGCTTAAGAAGGCAAACGAGGACGCTCAGGCTGTTAGCCAGTTCAAAACCTCGGTCAAGCATCAATTGGAAATTGATCAGCGCGGCTTGAATGTCGATTTCGGGAACGCCTACAACAGCGACGAAGTCCGGCAGCGCGCATTAGAAATGGTGGCGATCGAGCAAGACTACCAAGACCAGGTGGCCGACCTGCTCAAACAGCGTAACACCAACAAAATTAGTCAGTCCGTGTATGAGCAGGAAACATCGGTGCTCAAGGATGCCCTGGCTGAGCGCTTGGAAATGCAGCAGCGTTACTTCGATGACCTCGACAAGCTGCAGCAGAACGGTACCGCCGGGTTCATCAGTGGTTTTGCCACCCAGGCTCAGGCGGCGATGGACCTCTATGGCAGCATGCAGAGCGTTGGTGCCGATACGTTTCAGAATCTGACCGACACACTCACTCAGTGGGCTGAAACCGGGAAACTGGACGTTCAGGGTTTTGCATCGACCTTCATTCAATCCATGGGGCATGCGCTGATGTCCTACGCGGCTGCCCAGGTGGCAATGGCCGCGCTAAGTGCGTTCACTGCAATGATCGGTGTCCCGTTCGTTGGCCCGGCCATTGCGCCCGGGGCTGCGATCGCAGCCGCCGGCGCCGCTGGTGTACTGATGACCGCCGTGGGCGCTTCCCTCGATGGCCAGGCGCACGATGGCATCGATTACGTGCCGGCTGACGGCACCTGGAACTTGAAGAAGGGGGAGCGGGTTACTACTGCGGAAACCAGCGCGAAGCTTGATCGAACGTTGGACAGCGTGGCTAACAACTCGACGCAGCCTGGGGCGCTGAAAATCGTCAATAACGGTCCGCCAGTGCGCGCTCGTCGGGAAATGTCCGAAGGCGAACTGGCGGTGATCCTTGATGCTGCTGAGGACAGGATTGCCAGTGGGTTTGCCCGCGGCACGGGCAAGGTGAGTCGCGCCGCTGGCGCGGCCTACGGCTTGAGGAGGGACCCGAAATGACGACGCTTGAGATCGTTTACGCCTCAGGAGGGGATGACATCATCTCGACACTGGAAATTTCCTGCCCGGCGTGGACCAAGACGCTGTACCTGGTGCAGGACTTCGAAGATTTCCGGGCAACCACCGAGGCCGGCAAGGCGGTCACGTTCCTGGCCTCGGCCATCGACGTATCCCTTCCGGCAAAGGACAACACCGGCACCCAGACGCTGACCTTCGTTATCGACAATGTAACCGGCGAGGCGCAGCAATTGCTGGACGCCTCGCTCGCAGCCGAGGCCAGGGTCACGATCGTTTACCGCGAGTACCTGTACAGCGTGCCCGGGGAGCCTGCTGACAGACCGTACCGGATGACCTCATTCGGCGGGACCATGGACGGCCCCACCATTCAGGTCGAGGCCGGCTATTACGACCTGATCAACATGATGTGGAACAGGGCCCGCTACACCACCGACTTTGCCCCAGGACTGACATACCTCTAACCCATGTACGACAAATATTTCACCGCGACGTATGAAGACGGGGCGCGGGGCGAAGTCTTGGGCGGCCGATACCTGCTGGACTGCTGGGGCCTGGTCCTGGCGATTCGCGAGGAGGTGCTCGGCCTGCCGCCGCTACCGTCCTTCGGGCCGATCGATCGCCGGGACCTTCGCTCATCGGCCAAGGCCTACGCCCAGTACTCAGACCTCATGCCCATCGGCCCGCCAATGCCGGGAGCGATCGCAGCCGTGATCCATGGCGGGCTGTGCACGCATGTCGGGGTTGTCGTCCTGATTGACGGCGAGCTGCGGGTCTTCGAGATCAACCCCATCGCCGGGGTGACCAACATGCGCCTGATCGACTTCGAGCGGTCATATCCAAAGGTGAAATACCATCGTGATCGAGATTTTTCCGAGCAAACTTGAGGGCGGGGCGCTTGAGCGTCATCCATTGGAACAGGCCATGACCTTGGAGGCCTGGCTTAAGACCAAGGTTCGGGGCTATGAGCCCAGGCCGGTGCCGCCAATCAGCATTGTGGTGAACGGTGGGTTGGTTGCTCCCGCCGCATGGGCTGAAACCGAAGTTGGTCCAGGCGACCAAGTGTCGATCTACATCGAGCCGAAGGGGAGCGCCCTCAAGACCATTTTCAAGCCGGGCCCATTGGCCAAGCTGTTTGGTCTGGGCAACCCGTTCGACCCAGTGAAGCCGGCCACGCCAAGCACTCAAACCCGGACCTCGAAAGACGTCAACCTATCCACGGTGAAAGGCAACCTACCGGCGCTGAATGATGTGATCCCAGAGCTTGCCGGCTCGCCGAAGCGCTTTCCAGACATACTGGTGCCAATACATCGGTACTTCGGTGATCCGACCGAGCAATGGGCAGAACTCCTGCTGTGCATTGGCAAGGGCAAGTATCAGGTGCTGCCCAGCGATATCTTGATTGGCGACACGACGATCGCTTCCTTGGGCTCCACGGCCAATTACGCGGTGTACGGCCCCGGAGAGGACCTGAGCAGCGAGACGGCCGCCCAGTGGTGGCACAGTTCAACCGAGGTCGGAGCGACCAACACCGGCAATGCCGGCTTGACGCTGACCACCACGGTAGCAGTGCAGCAGCAGTTCTCTGGCAACGCCGTCCAAGCGAGCGATTTCGTGCTCACAGTGCCTGCTGGCGCTGGATGGTTCCCAGTCGGCTGGACCAGCGGGATGATTGCCCGCATCGAGGTGCCATACCCGTACACGTTCACTGCGCCCGCAGACGGCAGCGCCACGCTGATCAGCGGCAAGCATCTGCCCATGCTGCAGCCGTTTGTGGGCATGCGGATCGAGATTACCGGGGCCAACGCCGGTGAGTATGTAGTGGCCACCTACGATCCTGAGGTGCCAGGCACCCCGGATGTGCCCGGTAGCCCGTCCATGGTGACTGGCAGCGCAGCGCCTAACCGCTTCAACTTCGATGTGGTGCCCTTGAGCTTCACGGTAACCCGCGGCGCGAGCACGTTCCCGGTGACGCTCAACACTGCCACCACCAACCTGGCCGGGCTGGTGGCGGCGGTAAACAGTGCGCTCGCCGGCACTCCGCTGGCAGCCAGCGCTTCATCCGGGAGCCTGCGTATTGCCGAGCAGGCCGCGCCCTACAGCGGCTTGGCGCTGGCCCTAACCGGTAGCACTTCGGACATCCTCGGTGCCCGACCGGCTTTCGCCACCGGCACGAAGTCCGAAGCGGCGACCGATGGGCAGTACGCCAAGATGACCCTGGCTTACGAAGGCGGCGCTCCGGCGATCGGCCTGCAGGTCGGTGAGCTGCTATCCACCATTGGCTATCGCGATCTGAGGTACCGCATTACTGCCGTCTCCGACGATGCCGAAGAGGGTGATGAATCCTCGCCGGAAAACGAAGCACACGGTCCATCAGCGATTACCGTCTCTCGATTGACCGACACCGGGGCCGCAGATGACGACTGGGAGGGCTTCGACCCGCTCGAAACCAACGATGTGAACATCGTCCTTGACGGTTCGACCACCGAGGGTGATTGGTCAGGTCCGATTGCCGCGCTACCAGATGGGGAGGTCACCCGCAGGCTGGAGCTGGATTTCTTCTTCCCTCAGGGACTGATCCGTTACACGGACAAGAACGGCAACCCGCGCCAAGTCAGCGTCAAGGTTGAGATCCAGTATCGCGACATCGCGACAGCTGGGCCCTGGACTTCGGTCACGTCGACCTACACGGCCACGTCACCTAATCAGATGGGGTTCACCCGGAAGATCTCGCTGGCGACGGTCATGCGCCCGGAAGTGCGCGTGCGGCGAATCGGCGAGGAGTCGAACAGTTCCAACAAACAGGACCGGGTGCAATGGTTCGGTTTGCGTGCCCGGATCGAGCGCGTGCCGCGCCGGTATGCAGACGTGACAGTCATGGTCATCTACATCAAAGGCAGCAACCGGCTTTCGGCACAGTCCCAGACCATGGTGTCGGTGCGTCCCACCCGGGTGCTTCCCGTCCGAAGCGGCGGCGCCTGGGCGGTCGATACGCCGACCCGGGACATTGTGCCTTGGGTTGCTCATGTGGCCAGAACCATCGGCTACACCGACGATGATCTTGACTTGGTCGAACTGGACCGCCTGGACGCCATATGGCGCACACGCGGCGATAGGTTCGACCTGGAGGTAAACGGTCAGGAAACGGTGCTCGAGGCGCTCAACGCGGCGCTGATGGCTGGCTTTGCTGAACTGACGATAGATCGAGGCCTGATACGTCCAGTGCGTGATGAGCCTCGATCGGTGTACGAGCACCTGTACACGCCCCAGAGTATGGTGGCGAAGCTGGTCCGTAAGTTCACCACAGTCCGACCCGACGACTACGACGGCGTTGATGTCGAGTACACGGACGAGACTACCTGGCAGAAGGAAACCGTGAAGTGCCGACTGCCGGGCGACCAAGGCCTTAAAACGGAGAAAATCTCGCTCAAGGGAGTGATCAATCGGGATCGAGCGTGGCGCATCGGAATGCGGCAGCGCCGGCGCTACAAGTACCAGCGACACGGCTACACGTTTTCGACGGAACTCGCCGCCATGAACAGCCGGTACAAGAGCTATTGCGCCGCTTCCGACGACATACCCGGCTACGGCCAGAGTGCTCTTCTTGTCGACTTCCAAAAGGGGAACGACCTGACCCTGCTGGAGAGTTCGGAGCCGTTGCCGTGGGAGGAGGGGGCTAACCACGTTGTCGGCCTGCGCCGACCAGATGGGACGCTCAGCGGCCCATGGCCCGCAACCCGGGTCGATGAAACCAGGTTGACCGTGCCAGAACTGGACTTCGTTCCAGACCTGTCCTGGGAGATTGAGCCTCCACATCTGCAGTTCGGCACGACTACCCGTTGGAGCTACCCGATCCTGATCGAATCCATCACCCCCGATGACTTCACGGCTGATGTCGAGGCCGTTAACTACGATGTGCGGGTGTATGCCGACGACGACAACTTCGCGCCGACCTGAGGAAGGTCCTGATGATTTCGATACCTGACAACCTCCCCTTACCGCTCCGAGAGGGCTATGGCTTTTCGCCAGTAAGCCCCATCGAGCGAACCCCGCTGATCACCGGAAGGGCGATGCAGCGCCGGCGCTACCGGACGGTGCCAACACTGATGAACGTTTCTTGGATGTTCACCGCCTCCGAGGCAAAACTGTTCGACGGCTGGCGCAAGTGGGGGATCAAGTGGGCAGACTGGTTTCTTTGTCCTCTAAAGACGCCACTGGGGCTGCAGCCTACTCGCGCTCGTTTCACCGATACTCCTGTGGTGCCGGAACTCGTAGGTGTCGATCTCTGGCGCTACACCGCGGAGCTCGAGGTATTCGAGCTGCCGATCGTTGACGAGCCGGAGTTCGTTTCGCTACTCGCTGGCATGCCTCTGGCGGTGATGAATGCGGCGCTGCGGGACCTGCTGGAGCGCTGGTACACAAGGTCTTGGCCAGGCGCCACGGCTACTTAATTCTCTGCCCACTTCGGTGGGCTTTCTTTCGCCTGGAGAAAATATGAGCGGAGCTTCTGACCTTCAGCTCTTTGAGCAGTTGGTGAAAAACGCCAACTCGCTGTTTCTGTCGGATGAGGACTATGTCGTCATTAATGGAGTGACCAAGCCAACCCTCAAGAAAATCTATGCCGATTTCATGGCCAGCACTGGTACCTATCCTACGGTAGCGGAAGGTCTTTCTGAAACCACCGGCAGCGGCACCGTTAACCGTTTCTTCACCGTGCCTGGCACCGATGGAACCTATGAAACCCGGTACCGCAATGACGCCGGCACAGCCGTTCAGGTTGGCCGCATATCTAGCGCTGACGCGATCGACACTGTTCTCAGGCTGATCAAGCCGATGGATGACGCAGCGATTTATGACCTCACTGACGAGGTAGGGTTTGTCTGGGGCGACATCAGGGAGAACGGCTTCAACCTTCCGGGCCTTTCATCTCTCCAGGAATCAACCGAGGGGACAAGACTCTATGGGGACAATGGTTTTTTGATCATGGAAGACACTCCAGAAAAAACGTCCTTCGGACCATTGTCCGTCAGGGAAGTCCCGTTGGATGGGCTGTGGCTGCTGGATGCGTTCGGGTTTGTGGTTTCCGACCTGAACAACGTCTGGGGCAACTCGGCTGCTACTTCGCCGCTCCCTAAAACAGTGCCCTATATGGCACGCGAGGTGTGCGGTGTGGAGGGTGTTGAAATCTCGATCTACACCGACGGCCTGCTAGAAAAGCGAAGCGACACAGACCTGATGAGGATCACCGTAGCCGCTGAGAAAAACCCCGTAGTTCATTCATCCACGGACTGTGTAAGCTTCGATCCGTCCACTCTTGGCTCCACCGCAAAGCTCTATGCCAGGCCGCTCCGGGGAGACGCTTCATCGCACACCGTTCTTGACCTGGTGGTGAGGTCGGCGCCGAATCCTCCGGCAGGAGCTGCGCCGGCGCCGAGGATTTTGCTGATTGCGGACAGTATTGGGAACCACCAGGGACCGATGCTGCTGAGTCAGTTTCTGACAGGTTGGGGCTATGCGCCAACGTTCGTTGGCACTTACCCAAGCTCGATTGCCGAATCTGATGGTTGGAACCGGCTTGGTGCAAACGCGGAGGCTCGCCAGTCATGGTCCGGTAATCAGTTCACCTACGAGGACATGACCCGACTTCCCCTGCCGGTAGGCAGCGAGGCGGCCTATACGTCCGGGACCAAAGCCTACAAGTGGGACTACAACCCGTTCCTGCGCGTAGCGACGGAATCTGACCCGGTGCCTTTTGTGAAGAATGGCTACATCTTCGATCCGGCGTTCTACCAGCAGCGCTTCGGCCTCGATACGCCAACCATAGTGATCAACGCGCTGAACACCAATGACATTCGCGACCAGTCTGCGGCCGAGATCTACAGCACGGTATACGAAAACGACATCCTGATTCACAGCCAGATCCGCGCTGCCTGGCCGTCAGCGAAGATTATCCGCTGCATGCCAGGTACTGCACGGAATTCCGGAGCTGGTGCAAGGAATCGGGATGCCCTTTGGACCAGCCATTACATTCCGGCAATCCGGGCCATGCTGGACGCACGTGCAGCGCTTGCAGATTCCAATATTAGCGTTGCCAGCAGTTGGGCCTTCTACTCGCCAGAAGCTGGATATGTCATGGACGCCGGGGTGGTCGATTCGTCCACCGGTGCCGTGACGGCAACACTCAGCGACTGGCTGCACCCGCAGGGAAGCGCCCGTCGCCAGTACTATCAATACCTTGCTGGGCATGTGGCTTGCGCCGCTGCCGGTTTGATCTGAGGAAAAAGAACATGGGTACAGCAATCATTGCGCAAAACAGTAGCGCCATAGACAGTGGCATGCGTAAGTTCATTATGCCGGCCAGTCGCGGCATCGAAGCCATCCACTTCCTAAGCGGCAGCATCGCCCGAGCGGTGCGCAACTATGCGAAGGACAAAGAAGACGCCTCGGTGGTCGGTACTCCCGTTGAATCGGCCAACTACATGACATTCAAGGGGTTGACAAACTTCCTGCAGACCAAGGTCAATGAATCGGCATCACAAACTATCTTCCGGGTGGTTCGAACTGCCGACACCCTGGCTGACCTCGATCACTGCCCAGTCTTCGACTCTACTTACTCGACCGGTCTGAACCTGGGCAGCATGCTTTACGGTAATACATCAGGCAACATCAACCAGTCCGCAGCTCGGTTTTCCGATGCCAACCAGACTACAGTCTCCGCCGTATCGGCAACGCTGGTGGCTGGCACTGACATTGACCGGGCAGCGTTTTCACTTATCGTAAGTGTGGTCGGGCCGACTGTGACTACGGTTTACAACTTGACCAAGGGCACCGTTAAAGCGAGCGCTACAAATAGCTTTGGGCGCCGCCCTTCGATGCTTCCGTTCCGTATTGGGTCCGCTTATGAGGGTAACAGCCTCTACAAAGGTACCTGTGACATGGCCTTCTGGTCCTATCACAGCGCGGAGTTGACTCCTACGGAGGTCTCCGCTAACGTGGCTCGTATCAGGGCTGTCATGCAAAAACTACATGGGATTACTATCTAATAGGAAAGAAAACGCCCGCATGAGCGGGCGTATCAGATTAGCCACGAAGTTCCTTGAATCGATCGCTCTCAGACTTCATAAGTTCAAGGCGGATCAAGTCTTTGATGACGTCCACCTGCTCTGGGGTGAAGGTTGATCCCAGTCGAGATGCCAACTCTTCTTCAAACTTTTGGATGGCTTTTGGGCTTACGTCTTCCATTTTGACTCCTTAGAATATTAAAGTGTTTGTGCGTGTTGAATAGGTTTAGGGCTCGCATACAAAACAATCGCGAATGATGCCCGGTTTAGGAGGTTGCGGCCGGCTTCTATCCTGAGGTTTGAGAAACTCATGGCCGGAGCCTTTAAAGCAGCAAGGTCGCCGCAGTGGTTGATATCCCGCAGGGATCTTATTCCGGCGATCTGCACGGGAGCTAACCTCCCCAAGGATGAATTCACTCTCGTACAGACCTCCACGAAGGATTTCAAATATTTGCTTATATTTACTTAAGTTTGATCGGTGAATTGGCGCGCTTTATAGCTTCGGCTTCCCTGTTTTTCGCATCTACAATTTCCGCCTCCTTAGCCCACTTAGCTGACTCCGTTAGGTTGCCGAGCGATTTATAAATGGAAGCTAGGCTTTTGCGGGCGCCGACGGAGTCTGGCCTTGCAGAGCTGTAGCTCAGGAAGTGCTGTGCAGCATTCTCAAGTCTGCCCGAGAGACGTAGCGATTTAGCAAGATAGAACTGAGCGGTATTGAAGTGAGGGACAAGGGCGTAGGTCGCAGCGAGGTGACGGGTTGCGCTGGTGTATTTATGAAGCCCAATGTAAGACATACCTGCAATGAAGTTTGCTGGTTCTGACATTGCGTCCTCTGCAAGCACCTGGTTCGCGAATTCGAGCGCCCCTTCGTAATCGTCCACTACATATTGCTGGTGTGCTTGAAATATTTTTTTCGACAAATCTTTGTTAAACGAAATGTTTCCGGCTTCTGCAAAGACTGGTAGACGGTCGTTTTCCACGAAGTCTCGGATTACGTCAGCGAGTCCGTAAAACTTATTAATATGCCTGCCCACGCCATGGGCTACGCCACGGAGAGTTAATGATCTAACGTTCGGAAGATCTGATACTCTGCTCAGAGATATAAGGTCGGAAAAATCCATGTCGCCGGTTATGGCGGTAATTTTGCACTTGGATTTTTCGATCAGAGGACGCAGTTTGCGCTGAATAACTGGCGTGTCTTTTGGCATTCTTCCAGCGCTTCGGCTTAGCGGGTGCTTTAGTACAGAGTCGAAGCCAAGTGCTAAAACACGGGCGTTAAGTGCGGCGCCAAAGAGGATTGCGGCATACCCGCCCATACTCACGCCGAAGGTAACAATTTCATTGCAACTCAGTGCTTTCGCCCATGCATGAATTTTTTTGGCGCTGTCCTCAATGCTTGAACTGAACTCAGGAATCCCCTGCTGATACCATTCGTTTCGCCCGTTATTGATCAGCAGAATGTTTTCTTGTTGAGCAGTTGCGGAACTCCAGAAGTCAAATCTCCCATTAGATTTTGAAGTTCCAGAGAAAAACACCAAGAGCCTGCGCGAGCCTGGGTGAATGATTATTTTATGTGATGGCCCCTCTAACGCTGTCGGACCTTGAACCTGGTGCGACAGCGACTGCTCGGCTGCGGTCATGGGTTAGCTCCCTCTCGGTGTCCGGCTTCTCGCCAAAAAAGCGGGCATCATAGATCATGTGAAGTGGTACGTGAATAGGGCGGACCCTTAGCAGTTCAAGGCTTACGTGTCTTTGAAGGCTGTCGTGAACCCTGGGGTGGAGGATTGGCCATGGATTGGTCTGTGCCGGCCAGATTCAGTGGCGATGGTCAATGGTGACGTGGCGAAATATGTAAATAAAAAATTCAGCGGCAGTTTCGAAACGGCTGCCTAATTTTGTGAATGCAAAGATCTTGTACGCCCGCCTATTGGCGGGTTTTTTTTTGAGGGAAACGAGCATGGCTCAGATTATCGAATCCCAGGCCGGAGGAGCCAACGTGCTCCGGTTTCTGGACCTCATCGCCTTCGCGGAGGGTACCTCCGCCGTGAGGGGCAGTGATGATGGCTACAACGTGCTGTTCGGGAAGGGGCTGTTCGAGGGCTATGCAGATCACCCCCGAAAGAAGGTCACCAAGTTATCTAACGGTAAGCCCATCACCAGCACGGCGGCCGGTCGTTACCAATTCCTGGCCGGTACTTGGGACGAGTTGGTCAAGCGCTACGGCTTTAAAGGCCGGTTTACGCCCGAAGCCCAGGATCTGGCCGCGATCAAGCGATTAGTAGAGCGGGGAGCCCTGCAATTGATCAAGGACGGCAAGATCCGCGAAGCCATCCAAAAGTGCGCTTTTGAGTGGGCCAGCTTCCCGGGCAACACCTACGGGCAGAACCCCAAAGGCCTCGACACGCTGCTGACCCAGTGGCAGAGGCTCGGTGGGGTGCTGGCATGAAGTCCTGGGTCATCAGGTGCGCGCTGCTGCTGGTGCTCCTGGGCTCCTACTGGCTGATGTACCAGCACGGCCGCTCTGTGGAGCGAGCGAATGCGGGCTTGGCTTCGGCGCAGCGGGACAGCGGCGACCGCCTGGCCGAAGT
>Ga0213825_1001656_pt1 | contig 14957 bp, 13 predicted proteins | sample MC6MC0900MG_FD_179896 | JGI IMG/M metagenome (GOLD analysis project Ga0213825, IMG submission 179896) | Enriched soil aggregate microbial communities from Iowa State University, Ames, United States - MC6-MC0900-MG | ecosystem: Environmental > Terrestrial > Soil > Unclassified | place: USA: Iowa... | reverse complement strand
TAAGAAGCAATTTAACAAAGTTTTACATCTTTTTATCGATGTAAAACTTTTTTTTTAAAACTAATTGTACCCAGGCGTTTGTATCAGGTTTTTATTGAGGTCAATCTGCTGCTGGCTCACAGGCAAACACTTATTGAATAGCTGGAACTCTCTGGTTTCCAATGAAATTTGCTCTCCAATTTGTGTCAATCGCTTATCCTCATTTGCGTTAAATAACTCCCATCCAACTGCCCTCGGCCTTTCCATTCAATACATTTTTAGCGATATCCCAACGGATAATATCAGCTCTTCTCAGTCCCTCAAAAGACAGCTCTACGCGACGTTCCCGGCGAACCAATTCCCTTAACTTTTCTTTTGAAGCATATTTAATACGGTTAACTTTAGGCATGCCTGCACGCTCACGAACCATATCTAAACTTTGATACATTTCCTCATCTAGCCTACCCAATTCTATCTTAGCTTCTGCAATTGTTAATAAAACTTCCGCATATCTGCTCACAATTAAATTCATACTTGTATTCCACGGATCATCATATTGTGAAATCGGAGCAGTGTATTTTTTGAAAGAAAATCCAGTTTTTGATGCATTATTGGTGCCATTAAAATAATCGGGATTGCTTACTTCTTTTCCATCCTCATTGATATTTTTCGCTAATGGGTCAAATACACGTCCTATCCCGGATAAAGAACCGACATTTTCAAACGTGGATATCTATTGAGAAACGGATATCTGCTATCGTATCCACCAGCTAATTTTGCCTCTTCAACCGTGCTGCCATCTTTCATTTCATACGCATCAAGTAAGGCTTTGATCGGTACAATTGATGACCAACCACCATCACCGTTGGGAAACAGTGCCGGAAAAGTATAGCCAACTTGCAGATTTTTCAAACGTATATAATTGGTTCATACCACCGACATATCGATTGGTCGGCTCCTGAAGCTTACGGTTGGATAGGTACATCGATAAACCAATATCCAGATTTTTGACCGGGGTCATATCCAAATGTGTGCGGGCATTAAATTGTTTTTTTGAAGTCAACTTAATAATACTATCTTGGCCTTGATAACCCACACTTCCCATATAACGGACTTTCTCTGCACCACCAGGAATATTAAGATTATGTTGATGCTGAAAGCCTAATCCCTTCAATAGCAAATCATGCCAATTTGTGTCGGGATACTTATAAGGATCGCTCCCCTCTTTAAATGCTTTAATGTCCTCAGCTGTAAAGTGCTCTTTTTTCCCATCCAATCCGAGCCCTTCATTATAAAGCTCCGCATATTCCCATGAGTTCAGACGTTCGCCCATATTCGTCGGATTTTGTTTTCCAAAGAAATTGCTATAGTTAACGTTGTTTTCCCTTCTTTCCCTCTTTTTGTCATCACTAGGATTACGCCATTCGCTGCTTTAGAACCATAGATGGATGCCGAAGCAGCGTCTTTCAATACAGATATAGATTCCACATCATTGGGATCAACATTTTCCATTGATGACTCAATACCATCCACCAGCACCATCGGATTAGAGTTATTGAGTGTCCCTACCCCGCGTACGCGAATTATTCCATTATCTTTTCCGAGTTGACCACTACCCTGCGTGATTGTCATTCTGGGAACCAAGCCTTGAAGACCCGCAGATAGTGAACTAATAGGTCTATTTTCTAGTTCTTTTGGAGAAATTGTCGCTACAGCACCGGTGAAGTTAACTTTCCGCTGTGTTCCAAAACCAACGAAAACAACCTCTTGTAGATCACCTATTTTCTCCGATAAGGTTACTTTAGTCTCTTCTGTCAGATTTTTTAGGTCTATATAGAAAAGAGCCTTGAACTAAGTTTAGGTAGTAGAAAAAAATTAAAAAAGTAGATCTGTCAGCAAAATTGCCAAAAGAAGTGGTTGATATTCTTTATCCACTTTGAGGCGAATAAGCTTCAATGCATTGCTAATCTGTTTTTTAACAGTCTTATCAGATATATTTATTTTTTTGCAATCTCAGCATAGGACATTTCAAAATGACGGCTGAGAATAAAGATTTCTTTCATTTTATTGGGCAATTTAGCGATTTCTTTCTCGATCAGATCATCCAATTCTTTAAATACAACCCATTCTTCAATTAAGGAAGATGCTTCTTTATATTGACTCGCATAAAACTCACGATAAGTATTGTTTACAAGTTTTCTTCTAAGTTTTTTGAAAGCCAAATCCCTCCCCATAATAAAAAGAAAAGATTTGACCGATTTGATTTCGGGAATCTTTTCTTTCATTTCAAGAAGGTCCAAAAATGTCTGTTGCACTACGTCAGCAGCTTCATCCTCATCTAGGAGAATGCGTATGATTTGCTTGAATAGGCTTTCCCAGTAATCATGATAGAGTCCTGAAATATCCAGTTCAGCAGTTTCTTTAGCATTATCAGGAATGGTAGATCTACGAATGAAATTTTGTTGGTTATGTCACAATCTTAGCAAACTAAACGATCATTTCAAAATCAATTTTCATATTGGCCACTTAGAATCCTTCCATCACCTATACCTTATTTTCATTCAAGCCTCTGCTTTTTAACTAAATTCAATGTTTCCCCTTTCATACGCGTATTATATCGCACAATAACTTCGGGTTTTTCATCGCTATTTGTGTCACAAGAAAATGCTACTGCAGAGCCACCTTTTGGTAAAACCGCCGTTCCCTCCACAGATAAAGCTGCTATTAAACGATAATTTTTATCCGTCAAAGTTGCTTTTCCCTTATGATCTAATAAGATGTATTGATCCTTTTCCAGTTTACCTAGGATTTTGACAATCCCCTTATCCGTTTTAAAAGATGGATTTTCAATGGTACCATCTCCTTCAATTTTCATACGTAAGGCAAAAGTGCTTTCTTCTGGCGACTCCCATGACCAGTCTGCTCCCCCCGGTTGTCCCGGTTGCATGGATGCAAGGTCACAATGGTATCTTTTGGAGACAAATAATGGATATAACATAAATTTCGCCTCGTCAATCTTCTCCAAATGCCATTCAGTCTTTGGATCCTTCAACCTGAGCTTTTGTTCGGCCGTAAATATATCCGCAAGCCGCAATTGATCCCAATTTTTCATACTTTCCAAGAGCTGATCGATCTGTCCATGTTGCTGTAAAGTTTTCATATCAATACTCATCGCATATCCTGAGTCAAAACCTGCAGATTCGGAGAGTGCCCATTCGAGATCCTCGAGGGAAGTAGCCTCAAATTTACGATCAGCTAAACGTACCAAAAACCAACCCAGCATTCGCGGAAACAGATTCCGCTGAAAGTAATCCTGATTCTTGATTCGATTTTCTACCTGTCCTGCGCGCATTTCTTCCCCCCAGGGCTCCCCCCAGTTCATCCGCGTATGAATATGCCATAGATAATGGTCGAGACGACTGGCATCATTAATAAGATCCGTCTTATTTGCAAGACCTTGATAGAAATCAGAAACGAATTTACCCGTTGCATAATAATCCTGTCCTGTATACATACAACCTTCAAGACCATCAAATGAAATCTGTTTCAACCCCGTTTTATTAAAAATGGCTGCTAATCTCTTAGCGTACTCATCCTGAAGTGTCAAATCTGGGAATAAAGTTTTATAGGGATAATCCCATAATTTATAAACGACCTTTTCTAAGCTATGACTCGCCTTTTGTGTGCCAAAAGCCCCACGCACACAGTTTGTCAATACCCATTGTTCACCCTTTTTCTCGGCCTTACCATAAGTAATCAGCTCGTCTTCAATCTGGAGCGTGTTGAGTGTAAGCGGTAGGGAAAATAGTTCACTTTGCTGAACAGCAATTTCTTGTTGATTCGCATCCAATGCCCCAACAAGTTTCAATTCACCTTGTTTTAGCAAATGCTTACTCGGGATCGGTGTCACATAAGCGTCGTTTGTTGTCGTAAAATTTGACAAAGTATGGATACCGATATTGACGCCCTGTTGCGCAGCCCTATCGACCAGTTTCTTCATACCTGCATCAGCTTCGGCACTCAATTCTTTGCGCCATTCGAAATGTCCCCAGTTAAGGAAAGGATCGGGGTGATATAGATTCTTAAATCCGGCACGTTTTGTTTTTTCCAATGCAAAATCCAGATTGGCAGCTGAGAAATTGGTGATCAAATACGAACGCATAGCATTACGAGATACCTTGGCCCATTCACCGGCAACCATTGGATGGGGTAAACCCTGCTCAACTTCTACTCTTCCTATACGCGTTAAGATCTGGCTTCTTTTATCTCCGAAAAGTGCCACTTTGGCCCCTGCGATCAACCCATCGGCACCTTCAACAGGCAAAGTCACCATATGATTTAGGCCTTTGACATTTTGCACTTCATTGTTACTTCGATTCTTGACCGACAGCTGAAACACTGCTCCGTTCCCGGCATCCACAGCAGCAAAATGACCAAAAGAAATACTAGCTACCGAAAGATTACTATTCTGCCCCTGATAGTTAAATGCTCTACTATATGCTCCAATATAATTCTCAGGTATACCTGCAACAGTCTTTACATGCAGCGCTTGCATACCAAATGCGAGATCCTCTCCCTGCGCGACACCCACCACTTCACCCACTACCTCATGAAGTTTGATCTTAACCGGTCCAAACACCAACAACTTATAGGCTGACGATAGCTTTAAAACTTCATATGTAATTGCTTCCTTTTGCTGAGCAACTTTCAGCTCGACGGCCTCGCCATCCTCCATCGTCAATGAAAAACGGTCCCCATTCACTTTTAATGCCTTCGGTTGTATAATTTTTTGGTCCTTATAGACTGATACGATTGGATATCGACCCGACTCCAACAGCTCTTTGCCATCTACTTTGATCGAGGTATAAAAGCCTTGTTGATCAAAGCGCACTTGTGTTAAAGTCGTTTTTAGATCCTGTGCCCATGTAGGGTTTCCAAATCCCGAAATCAATAGGCCAACTATACAGGCAATAGTTTTCATTGGGTATAATTTGATTGTATTTAAATTGCTATTCATTCGTTTAATTTCCATTGGATGTATACTATCCTTTTGCTTGATCTTTCTATGGAATCAACTCAACATCAAACCAATAGGTCACTGTTCCACCAAACCACATGCTAAAGTTTGTTCCCCAAACATTGTTATATAGACAAAAATGCAGGCCTTCTCGTAAATCAGGTTGATCTGTGGAATAATTCAACAAATCCCGTTTGCCGATTGCTACCAGCAGCGCATCTTTGCTACGGATGCGAATTTTACCTGCGTTTGTCACAATATCCACATAATGATCCAAGCCATGCATCTGTCGATTACCACCTTCAACCACATCCAACACCCGAACGGGCTGCCCCAGCTTCTCAACAAGTATATCCACAACCTGCTCCGGGTAAAAACTTAACCAATAGGCTTCCGGAAGACGATTGGCCGGTTTGTCCACCAAGGTATAACTTAACTGAATACGATTCGTTTTTTCATTAAAGTGATAAGTGCTATAGACCTGTTTGGGTAGAACTACTTGTTCAATCTTCCCTAGAGCAGTTAAGTCTAGCTGGCTATGGATTTCATTTTTGCTTTTAATATATTTAGACTTTTCAAGAGAGGCCACTAGCGTACGACTTTCGGACATTTCGGGTGTTAAACCCGGTTTACCAAAATCCCGAATTGCCCAGTCCACTTTTTGAGTGATATAGGAGTTCCTAAAACGTTCAAAATCCTCAGTCGAAAAGCTTTGATAACTAAGTTCTCCCATTTTCATTCGAAAACCCTTTTTATTCAGTTGGAATGTCCCATCTTTACCAAGTTGTTGCACAGCATCCACCCCTTCAAAATTAGGTTTAGGAATCGATGTCAATTGTTGTAAAACGTTCTCGGCCTCAGTACGCAGGTCTTTAGGTAGAAACTTTAACGATTTATTTATATGGTCTTCTTTTTCGGCCCATGACGCTTCTATTTTTTTAAATTCAGGTAAATTTAGAGCTTGATTGAAATCAGCAAAGCGATAAGTATCCCAATGTTGGAGGTGAGTTTTCACGTCCAGTCCCCAGGTATGTTCCGCCACCAGACCAAGATTAATGGCAAATCGAATAGCAGCATCGCTATTGGGATTGATACGTCCATCCTTAACCCAGGTTTCGTAACATCTAGACAAAGCTCTAAAACGAGCCATCATCAAGGGTGAACTTCCAAAGCCATGAATCCATGTATCGCCAATTTCCTGTGTCATCAAAGGTAGTTTGTCCTTCATTGGACGCAATACATTGGCAACATCACTCAGGGTAGAAGCATGTAATGTAGCATTTGGATAACGCTTCTGTATCGATGCATAAATTTCCTTAACTTGTTGTACCGTATGTGGCCCATGATTATCTCCAGTAAAGGCAATGACCATGGCAGTCTTTCCGTCGGGCAGGATCATATCGCTACCATAATCTTTTTGGTACATTAATGTCACTTCACTGCCATCGGGACTCTTCCAACGACATAGTGCAGGGACATTAGGAACCTTACTTGCAGGGTTCACACCGACCTGTAAAAAATCTACTCCATTCTTTCGAAGCAAGGGAACAATTCCTCTTGTGTGTCCCGGAACATCAGTCATCTTCGCAGCCTTGGTTTGTTTACCAAACTGACGGTCCAATTTTCGCGACAGCTGTAGCATTGTTCCAAAAAGAGCTTTGTTTAAGGATTCCGATTCAACAGTGTAAGGGATTGCATTCCACACAATATCTCCACGGCGGATTGCAGCTTCCAATTTCATCTTATTTTCTGGACCCGCTCGCTCCAGATAGGTAGCGATCAACCAAGAGCCCGTTGTCCAGACATAACGTTCTTTGGCTCCTGAATTTCGAAGCTCCTCAGCAACAGCAATGGCCTTTGGAATAAATTCGTGGATATAACGTTGTTCCACAACGGAACTAAGTTCGGTAAATCCAATATCGAGATGTGTTTTAAAAATCAAATGTACCTTTTGTACAGCCTCATTCTGTGTCTGTCCAATGGCAAAAAATGCGGTAAATACAAATAGACAAGAACAATAAAATTTTATACGTTTCATAGAAAATATTAGGTTTCTCTTATATCAAATTATCGATTATTTTATTATAAAGACGATTGAACGCAGTCTATCCCTAAAAAGAAAATTAGAATAATATAAAATACAACTTTTTCTATTGCAAATTATAGCTTTCCTAGGGAAACACAGCACTCAAACGACTTAGTATATAAGCTTTAATATGAAAACAATCCTAGTATAAATCATTATGACACGCATCAAAATCTTATTTTTCCTATTTTCTTTTTTGTGCCTTTTTAATGCTAACGCACAAAGGCCTCCCCTTCACAAATTTCGTACAAAGTATATGGACTTGACCATTGATGAACAGGGCTACATTGTTAACATCATTGGGAAAGCCACAAAAAAAGACTACGCCGTAAAAAAACATCCATCCCCTTTACTCACATTGGACAAACATGGGAAAAATCTGTTGCCTACGACCGCAAGCTATGCAGCTGCAAAAGGTTTACTCACATTGAACTATCCCGGAGCCTACACCGCAATTCTTAAGGTTGACCAAAAGGGCGATTATTTAAAATTCAAACTTCAATCGTTAAACCCTTCGGCAGATATCGATAATATTATATGGGGGCCTTATCAGACAAATATCCATAAAACTATCGGTGAGATTATTTCTGTCGCACGGGACGATGAATTTGCCGTAGGAATCATGGCACTGGATGACAATACGACGAGTGGGCCTCCAGTAGCTGGAGATATGGGACAAGGTTCTTACATCATCCATACACCAGATCCCGTTAAATTTCCTATTCCAGCTTCACTGAAACCTGGCCAACGATTTCGTATCGGCGGCGATGGCATCAATGATGTAGCCTTCTATTCCCATCCGGAAGAATACTATCGGTTTATGAACGGCAACGGTGCGGAATATATCCCCGAGTACGGTATCTCACTCACCTTACATGCGCGAAACCGACGTAAAAAACAGACTATCCTCTTCCCGCATTTCAACGATTTTCCGTCTATAAAAGCACCAAGGCATATGGATGTTGACCCCATACCGGTTGATTTTAACAATTCAGGTATCGCCTTTTACGCTTGCCCTGATAAAAAAGGATTGGATGTGATCGAACAGATTGTATTGAATGAGGGGCTCCCTTACGTAACACGCAATGGAAAATGGGTACGTCGACCGGAGAACTTCAAAGTTGATATTGCTTGGTTCGGCAAGCATGATAGTCTAGTTTCCTATGCCAATCAATTAAATCTCAAAGCGGTGCAAGATGAAGGTTTGGGTGAATATTATGTCAATCCAGCTGATCCTTGGGCAGGCAAAAAAGTAATCTTATCCGGTAGAAAACAACCTATTACAGCGTTAACTGCGTTAACCAATCCGCATGGTATTACCTATGGTTTGCATACATTAACAGAATTTATCCAACCACACAGCAGCGACGTGCATCCATATGCTAATGATAGCCTCTGTACGGTACTTAAAACAACATTGACCGTTGATATTGGTGCTCATGATAGTCTAATCATCGTTAAAGATACCTCCTATCTCAATGAGCACGGTGGTTGGGACGATAATGGCACTAACGTACTAAAGATCGGTAAAGAACTATTGAAATACAAAGGAGTAACCCAGCATCCACCTTATAAGCTGATCGGAGTGGAGCGTGGTGCATACAAAACCGTTGCGGCCGCACATCAACAGTGTGATACCATTGCCAAATTACAAGTTAACTGTTATTCCGGATTTATTCCCGACATGCGGCTCCAAGACCAGTATGCACACTTTTATGCCAAACTGCTTCGCGATGGCGGCATGAACTATATCGATTTTGATGGTTTTGAGAGCTTCGTCTATACCGGACATGGACAGTACGCTTTCAAACGATTTATGCGTAAACTGTTCAACGATTTTAGATCTTTGGGTGGTGACTATCTTCAGGTTATGGGATCCTGTGTGTTTGAAGGTAACTGGCATTACATGACGACCTGTAATATTGGCGGTGGCGACCACATGTTCAACCCTCGTACCAACAAATGGGGAATTGAAGGGAAAGATATCCGGTATTCTTGGGCGTCCAATTATTTTCCGCCGACTTTCGGCATCCAATATCTTAAACCAGATTGGACGGTACAGATGGTCGAAAACCTACAGGCTAAAGCCATCGCCTGGGATGCGACCTATATGTTTGGGATCAGTGAGGACGTTGTCGAAAAAAATCTGCATAAAAAAGAGATTTTTACGGCATTCCGAGCATGGGAAAATGCACGTGAAGCAAACGTTTTTTCTCAAAAGCTTAAACTAGAAATGCAGAATGAGGAAAACCAATATCATTTGGAGCAGACTGGTGCCAAGACATGGGAACTCTATTTGGTAGACAGCTCAGGAAAATTCCATTTAAAAAGCCACTTAAAAAAATAGTTTACACGTTAATCTCCAGTAAAAATGCTGATCTAGCCCATTCTTACTGGCAATTTCAAGAAGTGATTGACAATAAACAGCAAGTTAGATAATCCATCGAAATCCATATCGGCTAGTTACTGCCGCAACCACTGCACCCAAATAAAGAATGCAAAAACGCCCGCCAAACATTAAAGTAGGCGGGCGATCATCTTTTTATTTCCCTTTCAACGTCCAACCATAGTCAATGTATTCCCATTTAAACTGGTCGCCGTTGATATCAACCTTTAGGTAACCTTCCTGGGTACCGTTGAAGGCGCCACCCCACCAACTTGCACAGATCGCTCCCGCTGTAATAAACTGTACACCTTTCACTTTGATTTCTTCATAGAGATGCTGATGTCCTTGCAAAACAAGCTTCAAATTGTGCCCGGCAAATAGATCCAGAATAGCTTTTTGATTGGTAAATGTATCGGCATCGGTATAGTGTCCATCCAATACAGGATAATACAAAGACAAGAACGGCACGTGTGCAACAACAACAATAGGTTGCGTTTTTGGCGTTTCATCAAGCACCTGTTTCAGCCAGGCCTGCTGTTCCTCACTCACACAGTATTTGCCATTGCATATTTCCGTAGAGTTTAACACAATAAAACGCCATCCCTTATGCACAAAGCTGTGGTAGCTCTTTCCAAAAACCGATTCAAAAAGGCCGGCTCCGTCTTTTCCGTCATAATGCCAGAAACGATCGTGATTGCCAATAGCATAATACCATTTCAGCTTAGATGCATCCACTTGGTCCTTATACTTTTGAAACATGCTCTTCGCTAAAAGCAATTGTTCGGCCTTATAAGCATCGACATCCACATTGTCTCCACCGTTTAGGACGAAGTCTACTTTTTTACTTTTGGCATTTTGAATAGCTTTATTCAGCCCTTCAAAACAATGTGTTTCCGCACTGGTATTAAGGTGTAAATCTGTAAAGAACGCGAATGAAAATTTCTGTTGAGCATGTACTAAGACTGTTGTAACGAACAGACTTATTGTTAAAATAATTGATTTCATGTATATTATATGTTATTTATATATTACTTCCACCCAAATACCTGTTTTAGATTTGGATTGAGGATGATCTGCTTTGCTGGAACCGGACGATAATAATACATCGGTTCTACAAATCTACGGACATTGACATCTGTTACCATTGTTCCACCATTGACACCATTTTTAAGATAAACACCGGCATTACCACCAAAATTTCCAATGGTATAGTAGACCAGCGGTACGCCAAGTGAATTCTTTTCTCGATCGGTAGGAATGGTCTGTCCATCAGGAATCAATTTGATATCGGCAACCCCATCCCCTGTCATGTCATAATTACCCACTCCCGGAAAATACATTCCTTCTGGAATACGTTCAAGCAGCTTACCGACATTCCAGCGCATAAGGTCATCATAACGTGAATTCTCAAAGGCAAACTCAACACGTCGTTCGCGTCTAATTTCAAAAATCACCCCCCGGAAGGCTCCCTTCACATTCGGGTAATCAGCGGCCAATTTAGGATCAGGATTTGCATTTGCAACATCCATTTTGAGATCGGGCATTCCTACTCTTCTTCGCAATAGATTAGCGGACTTGTCGAGATCAGCTTGTGTCAATGTTCCTAGCTCAGCCTTTGCTTCAGCATACATCAATAGAACCTCAGCGTAACGGTGCACTGGAAAATCAACTCCATTCATAATAATTTGATCGGATGAATTGACATAGCCTTTCAACTGATGATAACCTGAAAAGTTTTTGTTCAGCTTTTGCACATAATTTGATTTATCAGGCTGTCTCAGCCATTGCGGATAGACCAAAGTCTGCATCAGACGAGGATCACGATTTTCAAATTCCTGAACGTAAAGTTTCTTATCGTAATTAGGAATATCCGTAAAACGTGAACCATCTTTCATCAAATAGGTCTTTATCAAGTCACGTGAAGGCGATTGTTCATAGTCACCAAAAACATAACCGTTAAGCGCCTGTCCCCTATTTTTGTTTTGATCAAAGGCATTCAACAAGATTACTTCTTTAAATTATATATTGGTTACTTTTAATTTATTTAGCTGCTTTTTTATACAACTAATCGTTTCGCTTTTCATAAGCTCTTGAAGATATAGACGACTGACAATGGATAAACCCTAATTTTTTTTGCAAACACCTCTGTTTAATTAACGGTTAGCATTTCTAGGATGTTGGTAAAAAGATGATTTGACTTGATCAAGTTGTGCGATTTTAAGTTAAAAAAATGCCCCCAGAAAGTATCTAACTTCCTTGGGGACAATGCAGATTCTGTATGAACTTCGCCTATTTTTAATAGCATAATTGTGATCTCCGATACAGATATTCGATTCTAATATCGTTGACACAAAGTCTAAAGCCAATGCTCAATAAGATGAAACCACAAAGCCTTTTCCTCCTGAATCAGAAAAACAGCAGACGACCTTCGTCGTGTAGTTGAATTTCCAGTTGACTGTTTTTCGACATATGTAGCCAGTGCATGATCATGCAAACAGGCTATTTCGATATTTTCCAGGGATACACGACGATCCGGAAATACACCGTATACCATAGGTAACCAAGTTATAAACGAGCCCAATGAGATACGGTCACCGTCACCGCTCACCATTTCAAAATCAGCTGAAAACCCTGAGAGGATCCTATTGTATAGTTCTTCCCTATTTGCTTGTCCTCCTCTAAACCAACGTTCGATGTCTGTACAGAAGCTTTCTAATGCCAATTTTGCTTTTTCTTTATTCTCCATTGTATTAAAATTTATTTATCAATTGTATTAAATGCATTATTTCCCAGTCCAGACAGTCTGCGACTGATAAACAGACTGATGATCTGGAACAATGCAATTGTTGCTATTGCCAGGGCAAAGGCTTTGGGAAAACCTACAGTCGCGATCAAACTAAAGAATAGCGTCCCTATAATTGCACCTCCAGTGACCCCACCTATCTGCATACTGATACTGACCAGAGCGGAGGCCTGCCCCGCCTTATCTTTAGGGACAAGGGCAATAGCGGTACGCATCATTACCGGCATCATAGTTCCATGTCCCAATCCTGCCATAAACAGCGTAATATGTGTTGCCCAAAAAGGTTGTTGTCCGTAATAAAACAGCAAGGCTGTCCCAAAAAAACCTCCCATGAGCAGCGTCAATCCGATATAAATAAATGCATTTGTTGTAAATCTCAATCTAGCCACAAGCAGCGGTCCCAAGAAGAAGGCTATGCCATAGGGAATAATTGCAAAGCCCGTATCTATAGCATCCCAGTGTAAGAATTCCTGTAAATAGTAGGGATAACAGATAAACAGGCCGGCTGTAAAATTGTACAGAAAGATCATCGGTAGACAAGCGGCAAACTGCTTATTGTATAATAACATGGGATCGATCAGAACAGCTCCCTGCAGCCGATGAGCAGCTACCTCATGTTTAAAAAATATGTTCAGCAAGAGCGCTCCGGCCACCATTACAGCAAATATCCACCAGGGCCAGTGGTATTCACGGCCAAAAATAAGTGGACAGATCAGCAGCACTAAAGCAATAATCAGGAGTAAAACACCTTTGTAGTCAATGCCAGTCTCCTTTTCGGTACCGTTGTTGTCCATCGTAAAATGAATGCCGATAATACAACAAATTGTGACGGGCACATTGACCAGAAAAACCATTTCCCAAGATAAATTGCCCCAATGCATCATTAACAATACACCTCCAAGCAGCTGACCAGCCACTGCAGCCAGACCAAATACCGCACTGAAGATACCGACAGCTTTAGGCTGTTCGTCGTTACTAAAAAGTACACGAATAGAAGCCAATACCTGTGGAGCGAGCAGCGAAGCTCCGATTCCCTGAATGAATCTCGATACAATAAGGGTGATAATATTCGGTGAAAAAGCACAGGCCAAGGACGAAAATAGAAAGAAGTACAGACCCCATATAAATATTCTTTTGCGTCCATAAATATCCCCCAGTCGTCCACCACAGACAATAAGTGTGGCATAGGTAAGGCCATAAATCGCAACGACAAGCTGTAACTGCTGGTTACTGGCCCCAAAGGCATTCTGTATCACTGGTAATGCCATATTGACAATAAAATAATCCAAAGGAGACAAAAAAGCTCCCGCCACAAGGAAACCTAGCGCTTTCCACCGCTTCGTATAAATATCCATAGTTATTTTTTATGCAAAAATAACCTTCATTTATACCATATAAATTGTACTTTTAGAGGAATATCACGTATTAATAGATGAATAGTATACATACAGAACGGATCGGAGTCCGTGAGATATCACTGATCAATACATCGGAGACCATCCGTACAAAGACATCCCTATCTTTTGTGTATGTGATTCGGGGGGAAGGAACTTTTACATATGAGGAGCATATCCTCACTTTTGACATCGGGAAATTTATTGTTGTTCCACAACATCAGACCTACCATTTTGAAAGTACCGAAGCCAAATTGATATTGATTCAATGCCCGTTGGCTTTTGTTGATAAAATACGTCTTGAAGCAGACCGGATCGAAAGCTGTGAAAATCTATACAAACTACAATACATCAGCAACAGTTACCATGCACGTGCGGGCTGTGTATTCAAGGACAAATCGGATGAAAAGTTTGCCGAAATGCTTGTTCTTCAGATCGCAAGAGAGTTCAGAAATAAAACCGACGATTACCTCGTCATCCGAAACAGCATTTCCATTCTCCTGAACCTGATCGCCCGAAACCTTATCGGAAAGGAGATATCAGATATCCGGGAAAATCAAAAAGCCTTTTCAATTTTAAAGATCATCACGTACATACAACAGTATGCCAAAGACAAAGAGAAAACCCGTATTCAGGAGATCGCATCCCACTTTGGTATAGCTAAAAATTACTTTGGCGAATATTTCAAACAACAGACCGGTATATCCTACCAAGATTACTTACTCGATTATCGATTGAAATTGGTCGAAACCTATCTGCGTTATAGTAGTGTCCGCCTCGGAGAAATTGCACGTGAATTGCAATTCAGTGACGAAAGTCATCTTTCAAAACTATTTAAAAAACATAGGGGGCTTACGCCAAACGAATATAGAAAACAAAAGTTTTAATAAAAAAAACACCCGATAGCATGGGGTACTCCGGGTGTTTTAGCCATATTATTAACCTATTTTATGAAAAGTGCCCTTGATGGGCAACACTAAAGTAGAAAAAAACTTTGTATAAACAAAATAAAAAATGAAAAAAATCGGTTTTTCTTACCACTGCTAAACCGGTTGAACATTCATTTAGGCAAACAACGTAGTCTCCTTTATCTAGTGCCTAAGCTCATAACTAATTACCCCCAACTCCGATAGTAACATCATAATTATAAGAAGATAATACCGTATAAAAATAGTCTTACTTCACCTTTAATTTATAACATGATATTAACTTGGTAATAAGATATATACTACGACGCTGTACTATCCGCCCTATCTAGTGAATGACCAAGCATATGTAGACACTCCCAAAAG
>Ga0213825_1001655_pt1 | contig 14961 bp, 13 predicted proteins | sample MC6MC0900MG_FD_179896 | JGI IMG/M metagenome (GOLD analysis project Ga0213825, IMG submission 179896) | Enriched soil aggregate microbial communities from Iowa State University, Ames, United States - MC6-MC0900-MG | ecosystem: Environmental > Terrestrial > Soil > Unclassified | place: USA: Iowa... | reverse complement strand
TAGGAGGCTGCAAAAAGAGGCGATTCCATACTATATACTAACCGGAGCAACTCCGAAAGAAGATAGGCTCCATATGGTAAATTCCTTTAAAGATGATGAGATCCCTCTGTTCCTGATTTCCTTAAAAGCAGGCGGTACAGGGCTTAACTTAACTGCAGCCGATGTGGTCATACATTTTGACCCATGGTGGAATGTGGCAGCTCAGAACCAGGCCACGGACCGGGCCCACCGGATCGGCCAGGAGAAGCAGGTAAGCGTATTCAAGCTGATCACTAAGGGGACAATTGAGGAAAATATTTTAAAGCTTCAGGAATCCAAAAAGGATTTGGCGGATCAGATTATTACAGAGGGAACCGTATCCTTAAGTAATCTGACCAAAGAGGATTTAATGGGGCTTTTGGATATATAGTTATTTGAATGAAAGGATGGATAAATGATGAATGTACTAATGTTAAACGGCAGCCCTCATGAGAGAGGCTGTACCAACCGTGCCCTTCTTGAAGTGAGCAGGGCTTTGAATGAAGAAGGCATTGAGACAGAAATCCTTCATGTAGGAAGCCAGTCTGTCCATGGCTGTATTGCCTGCCAGAAATGTTCAGAAACAGGAAGATGCGTGTTTACTTACGATATGGTTAATCAGGTGCTTGATAAGATGGAAACAGCATCAGGGTTAATTGTAGGTTCTCCTGTTCATTATGCATCTCCCAACGGCACCGTGCTTTCCTTCTTGGACCGTTTGTTTTATGCGGGAAGGGATTTTGCTTTTAAGCCGGGAGCAGCTGTTGTTTCCGCACGGAGGGCAGGAACCACCGCTTCTCTTGATGTCTTAAACAAATATTTTACCATTGCCCAGATGCCGGTGGTTTCCTCCACTTACTGGAACATGGTTCACGGATTTACACCTCAGGAGGTGGAGCAGGATTTGGAGGGGCTTCACACCATGAGAGCTCTCGGAAAAAATATGGCATGGCTTTTAAAATGTCTGGAAGTGGGAAAAGCCGCTGGAATCAGCCTTCCCGCCTGGGAAGAAATCCCAAGGACAAATTTCATACGATAAACAAGAAAAAATTCCCTTTACTTTTTTTGGTTGTGGTGTATAATGAGATAGGCACTATATGTAGTGATTCAAAATTATAAGATACAAAATATAGAAGAGGTTAAGGTGACAGGGATGATTAAAGTTCAAAAACGTGACGGCAGAATTGTGGAGTATGACAGGGATAAAATCATTACAGCCATTCGGAAAGCCAATGCAGAGGTGGAAGCTTCTGAGCGGGCTGGAGAGGAAATGATTGATACAATACTGGATCATGTGGAGAGAGATAACGAAGGCGTGATCAGTGTGGAAGCCATCCAGGACATGATCGAGAGCAGTCTGGTAAATAAGAACAAATATACGCTTTCCAAAAAATACATCATTTACCGTTACCAGAGGGCTTTACTTCGGAAGGCAAACACAACCGATGAGTCTATCTTAAAACTGATTAAAAATGAAAACAAGGAACTGGCAGAAGAAAATTCCAACAAGAATACCATTCTGGCATCGACTCAAAGAGATTATATCGCTGGAGAGGTGTCCAGAGACTTAACTAGAAGAATGCTGCTTCCGGAGCGGATTTCTCTTGCCCATGACCAGGGTTCCATTCACTTCCACGATGCGGATTATTTCGTACAGCCGATTTTTAACTGCTGTCTGATCAATATCGGTGATATGCTGGATAACGGCACCGTGATGAATGAAAAGATGATCGAGAGTCCTAAGAGCTTTCAGGTGGCGTGCACGGTCATGACCCAGATCATTGCGGCTGTTGCCAGTAACCAGTACGGCGGCCAGTCCGTAGATATCCGGCACTTAGGAAAATACCTAAGAAAAAGCAATGATAAATTCCATAAGCAGATCCGTGTGGAATTCGGGGATACGATTACTCCTGAAATGGTGGAAAAGATGGCATCCATCCGTTTAAGAGATGAGCTAAAATCCGGTGTCCAGACCATTCAGTACCAGATCAACACCTTAATGACAACCAACGGACAGGCTCCCTTTGTAACTCTGTTCTTATGCCTTGATGATAACGACGAATACATAAAGGAAAATGCCATGATCGTGGAGGAGGTTCTTAGACAGAGGCTTGAAGGAATCAAGAACGAAGCCGGCGTTTATGTCACTCCTGCATTCCCTAAACTGATTTATGTTTTAGATGAGAATAACTGCTTAAAGGGCGGAAGATATGATTATATCACGAAGCTGGCGGTGAAATGCTCTTCCAAACGCATGTATCCGGATTATATTTCTGCTAAGAAAATGAGGGAAAATTACGAAGGCAATGTATTCAGCTGTATGGGCTGCCGAAGCTTCTTATCTACATGGAAGGATGAGAATGGCAATTACAAGTTTGAGGGAAGATTTAATCAGGGAGTGGTAAGTTTAAACCTGCCGCAGATCGGTATTCTTGCAAAGGGAGACGAAGATACATTCTGGAAGATTTTGGATGAACGTCTGAATCTTTGCTATGAGGCCCTGATGTGCAGACATAAATCACTGGAAGGCACTCTTTCCGATGTAAGTCCGATTCACTGGCAGTACGGCGCCATTGCAAGGCTTAAAAAGGGAGAAAAGATCGACCCGCTCCTTCAAAATGGCTATTCTACCATATCGTTAGGATACATCGGCCTTTATGAGACCACAAAGCTTATGAAGGGGGTCAGCCAGACAGATCCGGTAGGAGAAGAGTTTGCTCTCCGCGTCATGAATTATATGCGGAAGGTTGTAGACCAGTGGAAAAAGCAGACCGGCCTTGGCTTTGGCTTATACGGGACACCGGCGGAATCTCTCTGCTACCGGTTTGCTAAAATTGACAGAGAGCGGTTCGGAAACATACCTGATGTGACGGACAAGGGCTATTACACCAACTCCTATCACGTGGATGTGCGGGAACCCATTGATGCGTTTAAAAAATTCACCTTTGAGAGCCAGTTCCAGACTATTTCCTCCGGTGGGGCCATTTCCTATGTGGAGGTTCCTAATATGCAGAACAATCTGGAAGCTATGGAAGAAGTGGTGAAATTCATTTACGATAACATCCAGTACGCAGAGTTTAATACCAAATCAGATTATTGCCAGGAATGCGGTTTTGACGGTGAGATCATAATCAATGAAGATATGGAATGGGAATGCCCTCAGTGCCATAACAAAGATAAGAGACGGATGAACGTGACCAGAAGAACCTGTGGTTATCTGGGAGAGAATTTCTGGAACACCGGAAAGACAAAAGAGATCAAATCCAGAGTCCTTCATCTGTAGGAGGTGTGCCATGAATTATGCGACCATAAAGCCTACGGATGTGGCGAACGGCCCGGGGGTCAGGGTATCTTTGTTTGTCAGCGGCTGCACTCACCGCTGTAAGGAGTGTTTTAACTCCGAAGCCTGGGATTTTCATTACGGCCAGGAATACGGGCTGGAAACCGGGGCAAGGATACTGGAATATTTAGACCATACCTATATTGCCGGCTTAAGCCTTCTGGGGGGAGAACCCATGGACCCTAAGAATCAGAAGGGCATCCTGTCTTTGGTAGAGAACGTAAAGAAACGGTTTCCGGAAAAGACGATCTGGTGCTATACCGGCTATGATTTTGAAAAGGATATTCTGGGAGATATGGCAGGAAGGCTACCTGAGACAAAGCGGATATTATCCTGTCTGGATGTCCTGGTAGACGGAAAGTTTGAAGTGGAAAAAAAGGATTTAAAGCTGCGGTTTAAAGGTTCATCCAATCAGAGGATCATTAAAGTGCAGGAATCCCTTGGTATGGGAAAAGTTGTGTTGTGGGAATAAGTAACAGGGTATTTTGCAGTCTGCTGTAAAAGGCGGCGGCAAAATACCCTGTTTTTTCATAGGTGAGCTTCTTACCGTTTAAAACCGGCCACTTACCTATAATCCCTGTAAAAACCGGTTCGAATATGATATGATGAACTGGCAGTCAGGAGGAAGCGGTATGAAAATCAAAATTAAAACAGTCAGCCATGAGGTGGAAGAATCTGCCGATCTGTGCATCCATGAGCGGGATGAGGCGGTGGACCGCCTTGTAGAATATTTGGAACAGGATTTGTTCCGGTCGGTAACACTCTTGTGCCAGAGGGAAGAAAAGATCTGCAGGGTCCCGAGTCCTGAGATTTATTTGATTGAAACGGTGAATGAAAAGCAGGTGGTCCATACGAAAGAGGAAACCTATGAGACCAATAGGAGACTTTACGAACTGGAGCGGCTTCTTCCGTCTAATTTTATCCGGATATCCAAGTCTGTGATCATGAATATCGATAAGGTAAGGACCTATACTCCTATGCTCAATGGGCTTATGAAGGTCTTTATGATAAATTCCCAGGTGACTTATATTTCCAGGAAATATTTAAAAGAGGTAAAAGACAGGATTTTGGAGGTGAGGCATTATGAATAAGAACGAGGGGAAAAGAGAGATTTTTTGGGAAATTCTGTTTGCCGGAGCCGATCTGGGGATGATTTTATTTGTGGGTGCTTTAATGGGACTTTGGCTTTTCTCCGACAGGCAAGGGCTGGAGATTGTAATGGACCGCTTGGGGCTATTTTTTGTTATTTATTTTGCGGCAGGCTGCCTGCTTCAGCTCTTTAAACGGCTGCCTGAATTGGATTTAAGCTGGCTGCGGGGCATGGCTTTTATGTACTGGTTTGATATTTTATTAGTTCTCTTATTGTTTCTTGCAGCATTTCTTCCGGATTATTTAAGATACATGATCTTATCGGATGCCGTGGTGCTTGTGGGGAGATGGGCGTTAAATTACCTTTCTGCAAAGCGCACTGCCAATGAACTGAATAACGCAAAGGGAGGACGTACCCTTGTCATTGATTTAAATGAAAAGCCAGGCACTAAGGAAGAATTTTACTCTGTCCTGGAAAATTACTGCATCAAAAACCGCTTGAGCCTGGAATATATAGAACGGGATATTCCGGCTGTGGTTAAGCTTGACGGAGTCCTTCATGAGGTGGATTTAAGGAGTTACTATACGTATGGAGGACCTGTGTATACCATGGACATTACAAAGCTTTAATTGGCAAGTCAGGAGACTATCCGAGTATGAGAGTGTTCACAAACCTGGGAACCTATGGTAAAATAGATGAAGTAGAATGAACAGGACAGGAGCGGAACATGACTGACAATCCAAGGAAAAGTGAAAAAACAAAATACCGTCTGGCTGATTCCATAAAGGATTGCATGAAAGCCAAACCCGTTGATAAGATTACGGTCCAGAACATTGTGGATGGATGCGGGATGACCAGACAAACCTTTTACCGTAATTTTAAAGATAAATACGATTTGATCAACTGGTATTTTGATAAGCTGGTTCTGGAATCCTTTGCCCAGATCGGGGTGGATAAAACCGTACGCCAGAGCCTGAAGGAAAAATTCGAATTCATCAAGAAGGAAAAGGTATTCTTTACGGAGGCGTTCCGTTCTGACGATTATAATTCTTTAAAAGAACATGATTTTGAACTGATCATGGGATTTTATACGGAACTCATTACCAGAAAAAGACAGGAAATGCTTTCTGAGGAAATCCAGTTTCTTCTTGAGATGTATTGCAGAGGCTCTGTATATATGACGGTGAAATGGGTCCTATCGGGCATGAAGCAGACTCCGTCCGAGATGGCGGAAAGTCTGACGGAAGCCATGCCGCCCAAGCTGGAAACGGTATTTTCAGAAGCAGGCCTGATTTAGTCATGATTGCTAGAAAGTAAAAGTTACAGTTTGTGTATTTTGTAACAATTGTTACAAAGTATATGGATTGTAACTTTATTTTTTGCATGCATGTTGTTAAAATTATAACATAATAACATGTCAATTTATGAAGGAGAAGGAGAGGTTATCATGGCAAACAGGATTGTATTAAACGAAACATCATACCACGGCTCCGGTGCAATTAAGGAGATTCCAGGCGAGGTAAAAAGAAGGGGATTTCAGAAGGCATTTCTTGCATCTGACCCCGATTTAATTAAATTTAACGTAACCTCAAAGATCACAAAGATCCTGGAAGAAAACGGAATGGATTATGAGATTTACTCCGATATCAAGCCGAACCCGACCATAGAAAATGTCCAGACAGGGGTAGAAGCATTTAAAACGTCAGGAGCGGATTATATCATAGCGGTCGGCGGCGGCTCTTCCATGGATACCGCAAAAGCCATTGGCATCATCATTGCAAATCCGGAATATGAGGATGTGAGAAGCTTAGAGGGAGTGGCTCCAACCAAAAAGCCAAGCATACCGATCATCGCCGTTCCTACCACGGCAGGTACGGCAGCGGAAGTTACCATCAACTACGTGATCACTGATGTGGAAAAGAAACGCAAATTTGTCTGCGTAGATCCTCATGATATTCCCATCGTTGCCATCGTTGATCCGGACATGATGTCCAGCATGCCAAAGGGTCTGACGGCCGCTACAGGCATGGACGCCTTGACCCATGCAATCGAAGGTTATATTACAAAGGGTGCCAATCCCATCACAGATATGTTCAATTTAAAGGCAGTTGAGTTAATCGGAAAAAGCTTAAGAGGAGCCGTAGAAAACACCGCCGAAGGCCGGGAAGGCATGGCACTAGGCCAGTACATTACGGGAATGGGATTTTCAAACTGCGGTCTTGGTATCGTGCATTCCATGGCACATGCGCTTGGCGCTGTTTATGACACACCTCACGGGGTGGCAAACGCCATTCTTCTTCCTACCATCATGGAGTATAACGCCGAAACAACCGGTGAGAAGTACCGGGATATCGCAAGGGCAATGGGCGTGGAAGGAACTGAGAGCATGACAGAAGAAGAATTCCGAAAAGCAGCGGTTGATTCGGTCAAAAAACTGTCTGCAGATGTAGGGATACCGGCTGATTTGACCCAGATCGTAAAAGAGGAGGATGTGCGGTTCCTTGCAGAATCCGCAGCAGCAGATGCCTGCGCTCCGGGAAACCCAAGGGAAGCCAGCCTGGAAGATATTATTAAGCTGTATCGTTCCCTTATGTAATAAAAGTTCCATAGGAAGGTGTCTTAAAGATTTATGATCTTTGAGACACCTTCTTTTTTTGATATAAAACCCGGTTGATTCATCAGTAAGGAAAGTTTATGGGGAAAAATGGATGCAAAAATACGGGGAAGATGATATGATTAATAGATCGGACAGAGACCCATATACTAAAATAATGAGAGCCAGAAGAAGGGCAGTAAGAAATGACAGATACAAAGAATGATTTTTCAAAAGGAAACGTTGTGGAAAATATATTAAAGCTGGCCGTCCCTATGACATTGGCCCAGCTGATCAATGTGCTTTACAACATCGTTGACAGAATTTACATAGGAAGGATTCCGGAAAATGCAACAATGGCATTAACAGGGCTTGGCTTGTGCCTTCCCATCATTTCCATAGTCATAGCCTTTGCCAATTTATTCGGCATGGGCGGTGCGCCTTTGTGCTCCATTGAGAGGGGGCGGGGAAATGAAATGGAAGCGGAGAAGATCATGGGAAATTCCTTCATTCTTCTGGTGGCCTTTGGTTTAGGTCTTACCGTTTTGGGCCTTGTTTTAAAAAAGCCCATGCTATACTTGTTTGGTGCCAGCGATCTTACTTATCCTTATGCGGATCAATACATCAGTATTTACTTATTAGGCAATGTTTTCGTCATGATCGGCCTTGGGATGAACAGCTTTATCAACTCTCAGGGATTTGGAACGATGGGGATGGTGACGGTTCTTTTGGGAGCGGTTACTAATATTATTTTAGACCCCATATTTATTTTTGTTCTGGGTATGGGAGTAAGAGGTGCGGCCCTTGCGACCATATTGTCTCAGTTTCTTTCTGCACTCTGGATTGTTAAATTCCTAACAGGAAAGAAAACCATTTTAAGGCTAAAGACATCTTGTTTTCGTTTGAAAAAACACCGGGTAAAAGATATCATTGCCCTCGGGATGTCAGGCTTTACCATGTCCATTACCAACAGCCTGGTGCAGATCATGTATAATGCATCCTTACAGCACTATGGCGGCGATTTGTATGTGGGAGTTATGACTGTAATCAATTCAGTCCGGGAGGTTATTTCCATGCCTGTAAGCGGAATTACCAACGGAGCACAGCCGGTCATGGGCTTTAATTACGGGGCAGAAAAATACAGCCGGGTGAAGCGGGCAATTATATTTACATCTGTAGTTTCCATTACATATACCACGGTCATGTGGGGGCTGGTCCATGGCTTTACGGAGTTTTTCATCAGGATCTTCAATCAGGAAGAAGCGCTGTTACAGGCAGGTGTTCCTGCGATGCGGATCTATTACTTCGGCTTCTTTTTCATGTCCCTGCAGTTTGCCGGTCAGTCTGTGTTTGTGGCCCTGGGAAAAGCAAAAAAAGCGGTATTTTTCTCCATCTTCCGCAAAGTGGTGATCGTGATTCCCCTGATCCTCCTCCTTCCTGGCTTGCTTCGCAATGGCACAGCAGGAGTCTTTATGGCGGAACCGGTTTCCAATTTAATCGGTGGCGGAGCCTGCTTTATTACCATGCTGGCTACCATATGGCCGGAGCTTAGTGAAAAAGATAACAGTAAAAGGAGAAAACTATGAAAACCATAACCAGGGATTATATTACCAATGTTCTTGCAAAGGAGAATCCGCCCTGTGACAGGGTAAGGACAGGAGAGATTGTTGCTTTTGAGACTTATGACTGTTTCACAAACCAGTTTCTTCCGGAAGAGGCGACCTTTGATAATGTAATAAGAAAGCCGGGAAATCCGGCTACGGGGCCTCTCTATATTGAGGGAGCGATGCCGGGAGACATGCTTAAGATCGATATTCTGGATATTGAGATGGGCCCTGTGGGAATTGTCATGCTTGGGCCTAACAGCGGAAGCGAAAAAGAAGAGTTTCCCCGGAAAGTATTAAGACGGGTGCCTGTAAAGGGAGGATATGCTCATTTTAATGAAAGAGTCAAAATTCCGCTAAAACCCATGATCGGTGTCATCGGGGTAGCTCCGGCAGGTGAGGGAGTATCCACCATTACCCCCATGGATCATGGCGGAAATATGGACTGCACTCAGATCAAAAAGGGAGCCTCCTTGTATCTGCCTGTATTTGTGGAAGGAGCTCTTTTGTCCATGGGAGATTTTCATGCTGTCATGGGAGACGGGGAAGTGGAGGACTGCGGTCTGGAAATAGAAGGCCGGGCTATCGTCCGGGTGAGCGTTGTGAAAAATAAAAACTGCGTCTCCTATCCGATGATCGAAACAGAGGATAAGCTTATCACCATTGCTTCCAGGGAAGAAGTGGAGGAAGCCTGGCGGGCGGCTGCCAGACAGATGTATGAGTTCATGAAGGAAAAGGTGGGGATGGATTATGAAGAGGCCGGCATGCTGCTTACCATGACCGGGGACCTTGTCATCTGCCAGACAGTAAATCCCATGAAGACTGTGAGAATGGAACTTCCCCGCCATATAACTCAAAGTTATGGTTTTGATTCCATTTCGGTAGAGTAAATAAGGCTTAAGATTCTTGACATCCAACCCTTTTTGGAAGATAATGATAGATAAATTACAATAACTGACAGATATGCCGGTAAGGGAAAGGAAGAGTATCAATGCAGACAATCAGAATCGAAAAAACAACTTGCCCAAAAGAAAAACCAGGCAATGATAACCCGCTGACATTTGGAACCATATTTACGGATCACATGTTTGAGGTGGACTATGAAGAGGGAAGGGGCTGGTATGATCCCAGGATCGTGCCTTATCATAAGCTGGAGCTGGACCCTTCTTCCATGGTATTCCATTACGGACAGGAGATGTTCGAGGGCTTAAAGGCATACAAGACAGAAGATGGCAGGGTCTTGCTGTTCCGTCCTGATAAGAATATCGAACGTGCCAACAGAAGCAACCGAAGGCTTTGCATCCCGGATATTCCGGAAGATCTGTTTTTAGAAGGATTAAAAACTGTTGTAAACGTAGATCAGGACTGGATCCCTACAAAACCGGGAACCTCCCTTTATATCAGACCCTTTGTAATTGCTACCGATCCCTTCTTAGGGGTCAGGCCTTCGAATACCTACAAGTTCATGATCATCTTATCACCTGTTGGAGCTTATTATGCCAGCGGCCTTGATCCTGTCAAGATATGGATTGAAGATGAATATGTGAGAGCGGTAAAGGGAGGCATCGGTGAAGCTAAGACAGGGGGAAATTATGTTGCTTCCCTGGCTTCTCAGGTAAAAGCTCATGACGAAGGCTATTCCCAGGTGTTATGGCTTGACGGCGTTCACCGGAAATACATCGAAGAAGTAGGTGCCATGAACATCTTCTTTAAGATCAATGGCGTAGTCATCACGCCGGAACTAAACGGAAGCATTCTACCAGGTGTTACCAGGGATTCTGTGATTGCCCTGTGTAAAAAATGGGGAGTGGCCGTTGAAGAACGGAAGATTTCGGTTGATGAGGTGGTCGCGGCAGCAAGAACCGGAGCAATGGAAGAATGCTTTGGTACAGGAACGGCAGCCGTTATATCTCCGGTTGGTGAGCTTCGTTTTGAAGAAGATAGAATGTCTGTGGGCGGCGGAAGGATCGGAGAATTGACCCAGAAGCTTTATGATGCAATTACCGGCATCCAACTAGGCATCATGGAAGGGCCAGAGGGCTGGTCCGTAGAAGTAAAATAGATATTATGGAATGTATCCGGCGGAGCTGATATGATAGCGCCGCCGGAAGTTTTGAGAATACAAAAAAGAAAAAGGGAGCCGGATATGACAGCGGTACTGATAAAGGCAGTTGCATTTGTATCAATTATTATTATGGGATACCTGCTCAAACGGGCAGGTTTTTTTCAGGCCAAGGATTTTTACCTGGTTTCCAGAATTGTGATCAAGATTACCCTCCCTGCAGCTATTGTTTCTAATTTCAGCAGGATCACCATGGATTACTCCATCCTTTTTGTCTGTGTAATCGGATTTTTGTGCAATTGTGTGACAGTTGCCGTCGGGTATATGATGTATAACCGAAGAACAAAGGCCGAAAAGGCTTTTGCAATGATCAACATGTCTGGTTATAATGTGGGAAATTTCACGATGCCCTTTGTACAAAGCTTTTTAAGCCCGGTAGGTTTTGCGGCAACAAGCCTGTTTGATGCCGGGAATGCGGTTATGTGTACTGGAATGACATACTCCCTGGCCAGCATGGTGGTGGGAGAGGAGGAAAAACCTTCCGTAAAAAAGGTTGTGCTTAAGCTGTTTTCCTCGGCTCCTTTTGATGCGTATGTCATAATGACTGTTTTAAGCATACTTAATATAAAGCTGCCTTCTGTTTTGATCACCATTGCGGATACAGCAGGAGGAGCCAATGCGTTTCTCGCTCTTTTAATGCTTGGAATCGGTTTTGAGATCCGAATGGAAAAAGAAAAGATGAGCCACATTCTTAAGATCTTAGGGGTACGGTATATCCTTTCGGTTTTAATGGCAGCTGGATTTTATTTTCTGACACCCTTCGGCCTTGATGTACGCCGGGCACTGGTGATCGTGTCACTTGGCCCTGTATCGTCAGTGGCACCTGCTTTTACCGGTGCTTTAAACGGGGATATCGAGACAGCAAGCGCAATCAATTCCCTGTCAATTGTGATCAGTATAGCTGCAATTACGGCAGCTTTAATTATTCTTTTATAATAAAATTTTTTATGATGCTTGACAAACGGCTTAACCGTGTTATAATCTAAAACTATAAAGCAATATAAGAAAAAGCATTGACAAGACCAGTATCATATCAGGAAAGGCCAGAGAGAGACGTGTTTGGTGAAAGCGTCTTACGGGAATGATGTGAGAAAACCAGCTTGGAGCGTCCCGTAATGGGGAACGGTGATTCCGTTATCATCATATGAAGTGGTTTGAACGTTTAATTTGTTCACTCAAGTAAGGGTGGAACCGCGATTTCTTTGAATAGAATCGTCCCTTTCTGTATGGAAGCATACAGAAAGGGGCTTTTTTTATTTGTAAAAGCTATTCACAAAACATTTAACAATAATAGGTAAAGGAGATTGATGGAATATGAAGATTACATTAAAAGATGGCTCAGTCAAGGAATATGAACAAGCAATGTCAGTGATTGACATCGCTTCCGATATAAGCGAAGGCCTGGCTAGAAATGCCTGCGCCGGTGAAGTGGATGGAAAGGTTGTGGATTTGAGGACTGTTGTTGATGGGGATTGCAGTTTAAGCATTCTTACGGTAAGCGACCCGGCAGGCCTTTCTGCTTACCGTCATACCACAAGCCATATCCTGGCAGAGGCCGTAAAAAGGCTGTATCCCCAGGCAAAGCTTGCAATCGGACCGTCCATTGAAAATGGATTTTATTATGATTTTGATATCCCTTCCTTTTCAAGAGAAGATTTAGATAAAATCGAAGGTGAGATGAAGAAAATCATAAAGGAAGGTGCGAAAGTTGAACGCTTTACCCTTCCGAGAGAAGAAGCAATTAAATTTATGGAAGAAAAGGACGAACCTTATAAGGTAGAACTGATCCAGGACCTTCCCGAGGATGCTGAAATTTCCTTCTATCGTCAGGGAGAGTTTACGGACCTTTGTGCAGGACCTCACCTGATGAGCACCAAATCCATCAAGGCATTTAAGCTCACCTCTTCCTCCGGAGCATACTGGAGAGGCAGCGAGAAAAACGCCATGCTCACACGTGTATACGGAACTGCTTTTGCTAAGAAGGAAGAGTTAAATGAATACCTGGAATATCTGGCAAACATTAAGAACCGGGATCATAACAAACTGGGCCGTGACATGGAGATTTTCGCTACGGTTGATGTAATCGGCCAGGGACTTCCTCTATTAATGCCAAAGGGAGCAAAGATTGTCCAGACTTTACAGAGATGGATCGAGGATGAAGAAGAGAAGCGGGGCTATATGAGAACAAAAACCCCTCTTATGGCAAAGAAGGATTTATATATCATTTCCGACCACTGGGATCACTATAAGGAAGGAATGTTTGTACTGGGAAATGAGGAAACAGATGATGAGGTATTTGCGCTCCGTCCAATGACCTGCCCATTCCAGTACTATGTTTACAAACAAAGCCAGAAATCCTACCGTGATCTGCCATGCAGATACGGCGAAACCTCTACTCTGTTCCGTAACGAAGATTCCGGCGAGATGCACGGATTAACTCGTGTCCGTCAGTTTACCATTTCCGAAGGTCACTTAATCGTACGTCCTGATCAGATTGAAGAGGAATTTAAGGGTTGTGTGGATCTGGCAAAATACTGTCTCACAACACTTGGCCTGGAAGGTGACGTGACTTATCAAATGTCCAAATGGGATCCCAATAAAGCGGATCATTATCTGGGCACACCGGAGATGTGGGATGAGGTGGAAGGCATGATGCGCAAGATCCTTGACCACATCGGAATCGAATATACGGAAGCTGCCGGAGAAGCAGCGTTCTATGGGCCTAAGCTGGATATTCAGGCAAAGAACGTATATGGTAAGGAAGATACCATGATCACCATTCAGTTAGATATGTTCTTAGCAGACCGCTTTGATATGAGCTTCGTGGATAAAGATGGAACAAAGAAACGTCCATATATCATTCACAGAACTTCCATGGGCTGCTATGAAAGAACTCTTGCTTGGCTGATTGAAAAATACGAAGGAGCATTCCCGACATGGTTATGTCCGGAGCAGGTGCGCGTTCTTCCAATCTCTGAAAAATACCATGAATACGCAGGAAGAGTTGCCGCTCAGTTAAAGGAAAACGGCATTTTGGCAACCGTTGATGAGCGTGCGGAAAAGATCGGATACAAGATCCGTGAGGCACGTTTATCAAAGCTTCCATATATGCTGGTGGTAGGTCAGAAAGAGGAAGAAGAAGGTGTCGTATCTGTCAGAAGCCGCTTTAACGGTGATGAGGGACAGCGTCTGATTTCCGATTTCATTGATGATATCTGCCGTGAGATCCGTACAAAGGAAATCAAAAAGGTAAATGTAACAGAAGAAGCAAAATAAAATTTGTTATGGCTTAAGGGAAAGAAGGAAAATATTCGTGAGAATATTTTCCTTCCGCTGCGTGCATAATAGTCCTGAAACATTAACTTAAGTTAGATGCCAGGAGGAAATAAGCCATGACAAAATTAGATTGTAATGTAACAAGCTGTCTTCATAACTCCGATAATTACTGCTGTAAATCCGCCATTATTGTAGAAGGATCCCAGGCAAAAGACAGCTATGATACCTGCTGCGGAAGTTTTGATGAGAATAAGGATGGTTCTTTCCATAACTTATTCAAGACTCCGGAAAGCCGTCTGGAAGTTGACTGCGAGGCTGTCAACTGTGTTTATAATGAAGGCCGCCACTGTTCTGCGGAACATATCGGAATTGCAGGAGATGGTGCAAACGCAGCAGAGCATACGGAATGCTCAACCTTTAAAACCAGATAAACATTATAATAATAAGATGCGCCAGGAGAAAGTTCCTGACGCATCTTATTTAAATAGATGATCGGATCATAAGATCATAACAAAGGTTCCTGCCGTAATCAGTAGTATACCTATGAGCTTTTTTATCGTGAATTGTTCGTGGAGAATAAGAAAAGCCAGGATCACAGTAAGGACTATACTTAGCTTATCTACAGGAACTACCTTGGAAGCTTCTCCCATTTGAAGGGCTTTGTAGTAACAGATCCAGGAGAGGCCGGTGGCAATGCCGGACAGGATGAGAAACAGCCAGCTTTTTTTACTGATTTCAGAGAGACCTGTCTGGGCTCCTGTGAGAAAAACGATAAACCAGGCCATGAGTACCACAACAATTGTCCGGATGGCCGTAGCCAGATTGGAATTGACTCCCTCGATTCCCATTTTAGCCAGAATAGAAGTGAATGCGGCAAAAATGGAGGAAAGAAGAGCGAAAACAAACCACATAAAAAGC
>Ga0213825_1001648_pt1 | contig 15010 bp, 17 predicted proteins | sample MC6MC0900MG_FD_179896 | JGI IMG/M metagenome (GOLD analysis project Ga0213825, IMG submission 179896) | Enriched soil aggregate microbial communities from Iowa State University, Ames, United States - MC6-MC0900-MG | ecosystem: Environmental > Terrestrial > Soil > Unclassified | place: USA: Iowa... | reverse complement strand
TTAGACTCACTGACGTTTTTTTAGCCACGTATCAATAATAGGTACTTCCATGTCGAGTAAGTTAGTACTGGTTCTGAACTGCGGTAGCTCCTCACTGAAATTCGCCATCATCGATGCGCTCAACGGTGACGAATACCTCTCTGGTTTGGCCGAATGTTTCCATCTGCCTGAAGCACGTATCAAGTGGAAGATGGACGGCAGCAAACAAGAAGCGGCTTTAGGTGCAGGCGCCGCTCACAGTGAAGCGCTGAACTTTATCGTTAACACTATTCTGGCACAAAAACCAGAACTGTCTGCTCAGCTGACTGCGATTGGTCACCGTATCGTCCACGGCGGCGAAAAATACACCAGCTCCGTCGTTATCGACGAATCTGTGATCCAGGGCATCAAGGACTCTGCGTCCTTCGCACCGCTGCACAACCCGGCTCACCTGATCGGTATCGCTGAAGCGCTGAAATCCTTCCCGAATCTGAAAGACAAAAACGTGGCCGTATTCGACACCGCGTTCCATCAGACCATGCCGGAAGAGTCTTACCTCTATGCCCTGCCATACAGCCTGTACAAAGAACACGGCGTACGTCGTTACGGCGCGCACGGCACCAGCCACTTCTATGTGACTCAGGAAGCCGCTAAAGTTCTGAACAAGCCGGTTGAAGAACTGAACATCATCACCTGCCACCTGGGCAACGGTGGTTCTGTTTCCGCTATCCGCAACGGTAAATGTGTTGATACTTCTATGGGTCTGACCCCGCTGGAAGGTCTGGTGATGGGTACCCGTTCCGGTGACATCGACCCGGCGATCATCTTCCACCTGCACGACACCCTGGGCATGAGCGTTGACCAGATCAACAAAATGCTGACCAAAGAGTCTGGCCTGCTGGGTCTGACCGAAGTCACCAGCGACTGCCGTTACGTTGAAGACAACTACGCAGAGAAAGAAGACGCTAAACGTGCAATGGACGTTTACTGCCACCGTCTGGCGAAGTACATCGGCTCTTACACTGCGCTGATGGATGGCCGTCTGGACGCGGTTATCTTCACCGGTGGTATCGGTGAGAACGCGGCAATGGTTCGTGAACTGTCCCTGGGCAAACTGGGCGTTCTGGGCTTCGACGTTGATCACGAGCGTAACCTGGCTGCCCGCTTCGGCAAGTCTGGCTTCATCAACAAAGAAGGCACCCGCCCTGCTCTCGTTATCCCAACTAACGAAGAACTGGTCATTGCGCAAGACGCGCACCGCCTGACTGCCTGATTCCACACCGCCAGCAATGCTGGCGGTGCTGTTTTGTAACCCGCCCAATCGCGGCGGTAACGAAAGAGGATAAACCGTGTCCCGTACTATTATGCTGATCCCTACCGGAACCAGCGTCGGCCTGACCAGCGTCAGCCTTGGCGTTATCCGTGCTATGGAACGCAAAGGCGTTCGTCTGAGCGTCTTTAAGCCAATCGCCCAGCCACGTGCCGGTGGCGATGCGCCAGACCAGACCACCACTATCGTTCGCAAGAACTCCAATCTGCCAGCGGCTGAACCGCTGAAGATGAGCCACGTTGAATCTCTGCTGTCCAGCAACCAGAAAGACGTGCTGATGGAAGAGATCATCGCCAACTACCATGCTAACGCGCAAGACGCGGAAGTGGTACTGGTTGAAGGCCTGGTCCCGACGCGCAAACACCAGTTTGCCCAGTCTCTGAACTTTGAAATCGCGAAAACCCTGAACGCAGAGATCGTTTTCGTGATGTCTCAGGGCACCGACACCCCAGAGCAGCTGAACGAGCGTATCGAACTGACGCGCAGCAGCTTCGGCGGCGCGAAAAACACCAGCATCACCGGCGTGATCGTGAACAAACTGAACGCACCGGTGGATGAGCAGGGCCGTACTCGCCCTGACCTGTCCGAGATCTTCGACGACTCTTCCAAAGCGAAAGTTGTCAAAGTTGACCCGGCTAAGCTGCAGGAATCCAGCCCGCTGCCAGTACTGGGCGCGGTGCCATGGAGCTTCGATCTGATTGCCACCCGTGCAATCGATATGGCGCGTCACCTGAACGCTACCATCGTTAACGAAGGCGACATCAACACCCGCCGCGTGAAGTCCGTGACCTTCTGTGCGCGCAGCATTCCGCACATGCTGGAACACTTCCGCGCAGGTTCCCTGCTGGTCACCTCCGCAGACCGTCCTGACGTTCTGGTTGCAGCCTGCCTGGCCGCAATGAACGGCGTGGAAATCGGTGCGATCCTGCTGACCGGTGCCTACGAGATGGACCCACGCGTCAGCAAGCTGTGCGAACGCGCGTTCGCTACCGGCCTGCCGGTCTTCATGGTGAACACCAACACCTGGCAGACCTCCCTGAGCCTGCAGAGCTTCAACCTGGAAGTACCGGTTGATGACCACGAGCGTATCGAGAAAGTTCAGGAATACGTTGCGGGCTACATCAACGCCGACTGGATCGAATCCCTGACGGCGACCTCCGAGCGCAGCCGCCGTCTGTCTCCTCCAGCATTCCGTTACCAGCTGACCGAGCTGGCGCGTAAAGCGGGCAAACGCGTTGTTCTGCCAGAAGGCGACGAACCACGTACCGTTAAAGCGGCTGCTATCTGTGCCGAGCGCGGCATCGCGACCTGTGTGCTGCTGGGTAACCCGGATGAGATCAACCGCGTTGCGGCGTCTCAGGGCGTTGAGCTGGGCGCTGGCATCGAAATCGTTGACCCTGAAGTGGTTCGCGAAAGTTACGTTGCCCGTCTGGTTGAGCTGCGTAAGAGCAAGGGCATGACCGAAGCCGTTGCGCGCGAACAGCTGGAAGACAACGTGGTGCTGGGTACGCTGATGCTGGAGCAGGACGAAGTTGACGGTCTGGTTTCCGGTGCGGTTCACACCACGGCGAACACCATCCGTCCACCGCTGCAGCTGATCAAAACCGCCCCAGGAAGCTCTCTGGTTTCTTCCGTGTTCTTCATGCTGCTGCCTGAACAGGTTTACGTTTACGGCGACTGCGCGATCAACCCGGATCCAACCGCAGAACAGCTGGCAGAAATCGCTATCCAGTCCGCGGACTCTGCGATTGCCTTCGGTATCGAACCGCGCGTCGCGATGCTCTCCTACTCCACCGGTACCTCTGGTGCTGGTAGCGACGTAGAGAAAGTGCGTGAAGCGACGCGTCTGGCCCAGGAAAAACGTCCTGACCTGATGATCGACGGCCCGCTGCAGTACGACGCCGCCGTTATGGCCGACGTTGCGAAATCCAAAGCGCCGAACTCTCCGGTTGCAGGTCGCGCTACCGTGTTCATCTTCCCGGATCTGAACACCGGTAACACCACCTACAAAGCGGTACAGCGTTCTGCAGACCTGATCTCCATCGGGCCAATGCTGCAGGGTATGCGCAAACCTGTGAACGACCTGTCCCGTGGCGCGCTGGTTGACGATATCGTCTACACCATCGCTCTGACCGCGATTCAGTCTTCGCAGCAGCAGTAATGTTAAAAAGCCCGGTGGCGCTAGCGCTTACCGGGCAACAAAAAGGCGACCACAAAGGGTCGCCTTTTTTATTTACAGCAGCTCTCTCGCCGCCGACACAATGTCATGTGCCGTCAGGCCATACTCCTTCTGCAGGAAATCCTGCGTCCCCACCTGACCGTAGCGCTCCTTGACGCCCACCCGCCGCATCGGTACCGGGCAGGTTTCCACCAGCACTTCCGCCACCGCCGACCCGAGGCCGTTGTGAATGCTGTGGTTTTCACAGGTGACGATGCGTCCGGTTTTCTCGGCGTAGTTTTTCACCAGCATTCGGTCGATGGGCTTCAGAGTAAACATGTCGATGACCGCCGCGCTTACCCCCTCCTGCTCCAGCTGGCGCGCCGCCTCCAGCGCTTCCGCCACCATAATGCCGTTGGCAATCAGGGTAATATCGCTTCCTTCGCGCAGCACGTTGCCTTTTCCGATGGTGAAGGTTGAGCCAGGCGCATACACGCTCGGCGCCTGCTTACGGATGGTTCGCACCCAGTAAAAGCCCTCGAGGTCGATAAGCTGGCGCAGCACGTCCTCGAACATCACCGCGTCGGTCACCTCCAGCACCACCGAGTGCGCCAGACCGCGAACGATGCCCATATCCTCAAACGACATATGCGTGCCGCCGTTGTGGCAGGCCGTCACGCCCGCGTCCGACGCTACCACCTTCACGTTGTTGCGCTGGTAGTCCAGGGACATAAACAGCTGGTCGAAGCAGCGACGGCTGGCAAACGCGGTAAAGGTGTGTACGAACGGTTTACGCCCGGTGAGCGACAGCCCCGCCGCGGTGCCGATGACGTTGGCCTCCATAATGCCGCAGTTAATCACGTGCTGCGGATAATCGCGCGCCACGCCGTCCATCGCCATCGAGCTCATCAGATCCGCTTCCAGGGCGATAATCTGGCTTCCTGCCTCAATCTGCTTTGCCACGAAGCCCGCGTAGACCTTACGCATCTCAACGGCGTCTTTCTCTCCTGCCGGTGCAACCTTAATCATGTGAAGCCTCCAGTTGGCGAATCGTCTCGTTGAGGGCCGCTTTGCTCTCCGCCGTCAATCGCAGGTGGTGCGAGTTGCTAAGCTGTTCCAGGTACGGCACCCCTTGCCCTTTGACGCTGTCGAGGATAACGACTAACGGACGCGCATCGGCAGCCGGGACCCGCGACGTCATCGCCAGCAGACCCGGAATGTCGTCGCCCTTCACCGTCGCCACGTCAAAGCCAAAGGCGCGGAATTTCCCCTCCAGGTCGAACGCGCTGATGATTTCGTCCAGCTCGCCGTCAAGCTGCTGTTTGTTCCAGTCCACAAACACCGTCAGGTTGTTGAGGCGATGGTGGGCGATAAACTGGAACGCCTCCCAGCACTGCCCCTCGTTCAGCTCGCCGTCACCGACGATGCAGAAGACCCGATTCGGTCGCCCCGCCAGCCTGTGCGAGAGCGCCATACCGCCTGCTATGGAGATCCCCTGCCCCAGCGAACCGGTGGTGGCATCCACGCCGCGCGTTTTCAGACGGTCCGGGTGGCTTGGCAGGCGCGTGCCGTTCTGGTTCAGGGTGCTCAGCTCTTCCACAGGGAAGTAGCCCTTGATCGCCAGCGTGCTGTAGAGCGCCGGGCCCGCATGGCCTTTCGACAGGACAAAAAAGTCTCGCTCCGGCCAGTCCGGATCCGCCGGGTCGATTTTCATCACCGCACCGTACAGCACGGCCAGGGTTTCAACCACCGACATACTGCCGCCGTAGTGCCCAAAGCCCAGCTGCGTCAGGGATTTCAGCGTCTCAAGACGGATCTGACGCGCGAGTTCGGTTATCTCTTTCTCATTCATGGTTTGGCTCCGGTGTTTTCCTGCGCGTTACCGCCCGCAGGTTTGTTTTTCGCGAAGACGTTGTACGCCACCAGCAGCGCGAACAACGCCACAACCAGTCCGGTGATGGCAAGCGGCGACAGGAAGCGCGCCAGGTTGCCGAGGACAATCCCGACCGCGCCGAAGTCGGCGTCCGAGAAGGTGGTGTTGGCAAAGCCAATGGCGCCCAGCACCGGCAGCAGCAGGACCGGCAGGAAAGTGATCAGCAGGCCGTTAGCAAAGGCGCCAATCATTGCCCCGCGGCGTCCACCGGTGGCGTTACCGAACACGCCCGCCGTTGCGCCGGTGAAGAAGTGCGGCACCACGCCCGGCAGGATGAGCACCCAGCTAAACTGACCGCAGATCAACAACCCCACAATCCCGCCGAGGAAGCTGAACAGGAAGCCAATCAGCACCGCGTTTGGCGCATACGGATACACCACCGGGCAGTCCAGAGCAGGACGCGCGTTAGGGACCAGTTTTTCGGAGAAGCCGGTAAAGGCCGGAACGATCTCCGCCAGAATCAGGCGCACGCCCTGCAGGATGATGAACACGCCCGCCGCAAAGGTGATCGCCATGATGATGGCGTAGACCAGGTAGTTCTGGCCGCCGCTGAAGGTGGCCTCCACGTACTCACGCCCGGCGCTCACCGCCAGGATGAGGTAGATAATCATCATGGTCAGGGAGATGGAGATCGAGCTGTCGCGCAGGAAGCTCAGGTTCTTCGGCAGGTTCATCTCTTCCGTTGAGCGGGAGCCCTTGCCAACCTTGCTGCCAATCCAGCCGGACAGCACGTAGCCCAGCGTGCCGAAGTGGCCGAAGGCAATTTCATCGTTGCCGGTTATGCGCTTCATGTAGCGCTGCGCAATCGCCGGGAAGAAGGCCATAATCAGGCCGAGGATCAGCGAACCGGTAAAGACCAGACCCACGCCCTCAAAGCCCGCGACAGTCAGGATCACGCCAATCATGCACGCCATATAAAACGTGTGGTGTCCGGTCAGGAAGATGTACTTCAGGCGAGTAAAGCGCGCGACGATAATATTCGCCACCATGCCGAAGGCCATAATCAGCGCGGTCGCTGCCCCGTATTTTTCCAGCGCGATTGACACAATCGCTTCATTGTTTGGAATAATGCCCTGGATCGTAAAGGCGTGCTCAAACATACCGCCCAAAGGATTTAATGACCCCACCAGCACCGTGGCGCCGCCGCCCAGCACAATAAAGCCGAGAATGGTTTTAATCGTTCCTTTCACCACGTCCGAAAAGGCTTTTTTCTGCGCAACCAGACCAATTAGCGCAATTAAACCGACCAGCACCGAAGGGACTTTTAAAATATCAACAACGAAATTCAGCGTTTCAAGGATAAACATATCCACCTCGCCTTATCAGGGTTATTGTCTGTCGAACCAGGCGCGCAGCTGCGCTTCAAGTTCGTTGATATCGATGATGTTGTTAATCACCACCAGCTGGCTTTCCGGCACGCTGGCGCTGGCCGCAATGTCTTTTGCCATCACGAAAAGATCGGCCGCGCCCGGCGTGGCCGAGGAGAGATCGGAATGTTCAACCTCAGCCTCAATCTCCAGCTTTTTAAGCACCTTTTTAATATTCATTTCGACCATAAAACTGCTGCCCAGGCCGGAGCCGCAAATAGCCATGATTTTCATTGTTGTCCCCTTATTTTGAGTAGAGCACGCCCCATCACGCTGGCGCGTAATGTTGTGAATAATCGGATTAAAGAATTAAATCAGAAGCGGTCAATAATCGTTTTAATTTCCTCCAGGGTATTCGCCTGATGCAGTTCAGCCATATCTGCATCGCTGGAAAATAATTCAGCCAGCGAAGAGATCATCTCAATATGGCTATTTTTGTCGGGTGCCGCGAGCATAATAATGACATCGACAGGGTCAAACTCACCGGCACCAAACGAGACGCCCTGTTTTAGTTTTAATAAAGACAAACCCAGTCCTTTGGCGCCTTCCTCCGGCCGCGCATGCGGCATAGCCAGCCCCGGTGCCAGCACATAATAAGGTCCTAACGTGTGGTGCTGCTGGATGATGGCCGTGACGTATTCAGGCTCAATCACCTGCAAATCCAGCAGCGGCTTCGCGCACAGCTCCAGCGCCTGTGGCCAGTTATCCACGCTATCCTGCAGCGTGATGGTTGTATCATATATCCATTTTTTGAGCACTTTTCACTCCCGCTACACGCTAAAGATGAGCAAACTTTATTCAACCCATCGCTGAATGACTGCGATCGCGATCACAAAGATAGCGCTACCAACGGTTAACATGCAGAAATGTGATAGCGCTATCAAATTGCAATCACGGTGCTAAATCACAGCAAAAAAAGGGATTTAAGGCGTATACTGCCTGTCACGTGAAGCGAAGGAAATGAAGAACGCGTCTGGTCAGCAGGAAGGTGTATGTCTCTAACCCGAAAACGGCGCAGTACTGGTAAAGTGACACTCGCCGATGTCGCACAGCTTGCCGGTGTGGGCACGATGACCGTGTCCCGTGCACTCCGCACGCCCGAACAGGTTTCCGATAAACTACGAGAAAAAATTGAAGCTGCCGTGCAGGAGCTGGGCTATATGCCTAATCTTGCCGCCAGCGCGCTGGCCTCGGCGTCGTCATGGACGATAGCCATGGTGGTGCCTAATCTCTCCGAAGCCGGCTGCTCGGAGATGTTCGCCGGGCTACAGCAGGTGCTACAGCCTGCCGGGTATCAGATCATGCTGGCTGAATCCCAGCATCGTCTTGAGCAGGAGGAGAAGTTGCTGGAGAAGCTGCTGGCGTCGAATATTGCCGCCGCTATCCTGCTCAGCGTTGAACATACCGACACCGTTCGCCACTGGCTGAGAAACGCCTCTATTCCGGTGATGGAGATGGGCGCCATGCGCGCCGACCCGATTGATATGAATATCGGGATTGATAACGTAGCGGCCATGTATGAGCTCACGGAAATGGTGATTAAGCGCGGCTATCAAAATATTGGCCTGCTGTGCGCCAACCAGGAGCAGTGGATTTTCCAGCAGCATCTGCAGGGCTGGTACAAAGCCATGCTTCGCCACCATATGTCGCCGACCCGGGTCATTAACGCGGCGATGCCGCCGAGCTTCTCGACCGGCGCGGCACAGCTGCCAGAATTCCTGCTGGCGTGGCCGGAGCTGGATGCGCTGGTGTGCGTCTCTGACGAGCTGGCATGCGGCGCGCTGTACGAGTGCCAGCGCAGGCGAATCAAGGTGCCGGACGATCTGGCGGTGGTCGGCTTTGGCGATAGCGACGTGAGCCGCGTCTGTCAGCCGCCGCTGACGACGATGGCGGTGCCGCATCGTAAGATTGGAATTGAAGCCGGGAAAGCGCTGCTGGAGCGTCTGAATGACGGTGACTGGCGCGATCAAAAGCCCATCGCGTCCAGTCTGTGTCTGAGAGAGAGTTGCTGAATCTTACTCAGCCTCTTCCTCTTTTTCTGATTTGGTCGATTCGTTTTTGGCGTTGCGGGTCATCCACAGCGCCAGCGCTTTTAACGAATCCGGCGTGAACTCGTCGCAGCGCGCGGTGATCTCTTCCGGCGTCATCCAGCTGACTTCGCTCACCTCTTCTTCCTGCAAGGCAAACGGGCCGTGAGAAACGCAGCTAAACAGCCCGCCCCAGACGCGGCAGTTTTCGTCTTCGAAATAGAACTGACCGTGCTCGGCAAACGGCACGCCGGCAATACCTAACTCTTCTTCCGCTTCACGACGCGCGGAATCCAGCAGCACTTCATCTGCCTGCACAACCCCACCTGCGGTGGCATCCAGCATACCCGGGAGAAAATCTTTGGTATCCGTACGGCGCTGGACCAGAATTTTGCCCATCCCGTCATGCACAACGATGTACGTTGCGCGGTGGCGCAGACGCTCCGCACGCATTTGTTCGCGGCTGGCCTGCGCGATCACTTCATTCTCTTCGCTGACAATGTCAACCCACTCTGTACTTGCCAAATGACTCTGCTCCACCATCGGGAAACCTTCTCTTCTAAGCGCTCTTTCGGCGCGTTTGCAGTTGAGGTGTAACTTACGGATTAATCGCTATCTGCGCAATAACTTGCTGATCATTAAGTGCGATAACGCTCAGGGTATTTCCATCCAGCATGCCATAGCTCGCAGGATAACCGCCTTTCGGTATGCTGACCGAACCCGGGTTAAAGTGATAAATCTCACCGCGCTTTTCAGCAACCGGAATATGAGTATGACCGTAAACCAGGACATCGCCAGCCGCGAGCGTCGGGAGATTATCCGGGCTAAAAAGATGCCCATGGGTCAGGAACAGGCGGCTTTGTTCCAGCAGCACCTGTTGCCATGGCGCGGTAAGGGGAAATTGCAGCAGCATCTGGTCCACCTCGCTGTCGCAGTTGCCGCGAACGGCAATGATGCGCGAGGCATACGGGTTGAGCTTTTCCGCAACCTGCGCCGGGGCGTAGCCCTCCGGCAGCGCGTTGCGCGGGCCGTGATTGAGCACATCCCCCAGAATAATCAGCCACTGCGCGCCGCTTTGTGCAAACAGGGAGAGGACACGCTCGGTAGCGGGCAGCGATCCATGGATATCCGACGCAAACATCAGTTTCATCAGTCACTCCTCGGGAAAACAGACTGCCCCCATCATACCTGAAGCGTCAGGGCTTATCAGCCCGCGCGCTTGGCCGAGAGTGCCACATAGCGCTGCACGGAGGCGCGCTGCCACTGAAACGCGGCATAATCCACCAGCAGCTGCGGCACCTCATCGCCGTTGAGGATCAGGCGGTTAAGCATCAACGCCAGATCGGCGTCGGCAATGCACCATTCGCCGAACAGGTTCGGGTTGCCGTGTGCGAGGAGCGAGGTGGCGGTTTCAATCAGTTTTTGCGCGCTTTCACGGCCTTCTGCGCTGAGCGCTGGCTTTTTCACCCCGGCAAACACGACGTCCGTCGAGCGTTCCACGCGAATCGGCACCAGATCGCTTCGCAGCCACGCCTGGATCTGCCGCGCCCGCGCGCGTTTTTGCAGGTCATGAGGATAGATGCGCTCCCACTCTGGCGGCGCGAACCGATCTTCCAGATATTCATCAATCGCCGACGATTCGCTCAGGGCAAAACCGTCAATCTCCAGCACCGGCACCCGTCGGGTCAGGTCGTAACCCTGCCACTGCGGCTTGAGATGTTCACCGCCGTCAAGATCGACGGTCTTCAGCGTAAAAGTGAGCCCTTTTTCGGCCAGCGCAACGTATACGCTCATAACATAGGGAGAAAAGAAATTCGCATCGGACCACAACGTGATGACGGGCTGGTTCATAACATCCTCATAGGCTGATCGGTTTTTACTCAACATATAATCTCTTTGCCTCGCTGTCACTTGATGAAAACTCACGATTTACAACAACCACCTATACTCATTTGTCATGGCACCACTCTTCGCATGGACAGGAGTTGAGAATGATCGACCTTTATTACGCCCCTACCCCAAACGGCCATAAGATCACCCTCTTTCTTGAAGAAGCCGAGCTGGATTACAGGATCATTCGCGTGGATATCAGCAAAGGCGATCAGTTCAGCCCTCTCTTTCTGGCTATCTCGCCGAATAATAAAATCCCGGCCATTATCGATAACCAGCCGGTGGACGGGGGCAGACCGCTGAGCCTGTTTGAATCCGGTGAAATTTTGCTCTACCTGGCGGAGAAAACCGGCAAGCTGCTGAGCGGCGAACTGCGCGAGCGTCACCATACCCTGCAATGGCTCTTCTGGCAGACGAGCGGGCTGGGGCCCATGCTGGGTCAAAACCATCACTTTACCGCTTACGCCCCGCAGCCCATTCCTTATGCGATAGAACGCTATCAGGTTGAGACTCAACGGCTATATGACGTTCTGAACCGTCGTCTGGAGAAAACGCCGTGGCTCGGCGGCGATCATTACAGTATTGCCGATATCGCCTGCTGGCCGTGGGTGAATACGCATGAAAAACACCGCATTGACCTGGCCTCTTACCCGGCGGTGAACAACTGGTTTGAGCGCATTCGAACCCGCCCGGCCACCGAGCGGGCGATGCAAAAAATCCAGCAGATTTAACCCTCTATGAGGCTGGGTGCCCGCGAGCCTCTCATGTATGATGAGCGGGAAATACTGACACGGAGAAGACCTGCAATGTCACAGCCAGATGCTGTTATTCGTATAAAAAATTTACGCTTGCGTACCTTCATCGGTATCAAAGAGGAAGAGATCGCCAACCGTCAGGATATTGTCATTAACGTGGTGATTCACTACCCCGCAGACAAAGCGCGGGCCAGCGAAGACATCAACGACGCGCTGAACTACCGCACAATCACCAAAAACATCATTCAGTACGTGGAGAATAACCGCTTCTCTCTGCTGGAAAAATTAACTCAGGATGTGCTCGATATCGCACGCGAACATCACTGGGTCACTTATGCTGAAGTTGAGATCGATAAACTTCACGCCCTGCGCTACGCCGATTCCGTCTCCATGACGTTAAGCTGGCGACGCCAGGCGTAAACCTGGAGGTTGTATGAAGATTTTGCTGACCGGCGGTACAGGCCTGATTGGTCGTCACCTCATTGCGCGTCTGCAGGCCTTGCATCACGACATCACCGTGGTCACGCGCAGCCCGGAGAAAGCGCGCCAGGTGCTGGGGGCGGGTATCGATATCTGGAAAAATCTGGCCGAGCAGCAAAATCTGGACGGCTTCGACGCCGTCATTAACCTCGCGGGTGAACCCATCGCCGATAAGCGCTGGACGGAAGAGCAAAAACAGCTGTTATGCAGCAGCCGGTGGAACATTACCGAAAAGCTGGTCGAGCTGATCCGTAATAGCCACACCCCGCCTTCGGTGCTGATTTCGGGTTCAGCGGTGGGCTATTACGGCGATCTCGGTGAGGTGGTGGTAACTGAGGAAGAGCCGCCCCATAACGAGTTTACCCATAAGCTCTGCGCCCAGTGGGAGCGTATCGCCTCTGCAGCGCAAAGCGATCGTACCCGTGTCTGCCTGCTGCGGACCGGCGTCGTGCTGGCGCCGAAAGGCGGCATTCTGGCAAAGATGCTTCCCCCTTTCAGACTCGGGCTCGGCGGCCCCATCGGCAATGGTCGTCAGTACCTGGCTTGGATCCATATCGACGATATGGTCAACGGTATTCTCTGGCTGCTGGATAACGATCTGCGCGGGCCGTTTAACATGGTTGCGCCGTATCCGGTGCGTAATGAACAGTTTGCCCACGCGCTGGGGCATGCCCTGCACCGCCCGGCGATATTGCGCGTGCCTGCCACGGTTATTCGCCTGATGATGGGTGAAGCGTCCGTGCTGGTATTAGGCGGACAGCGGGCGCTGCCAAAACGGCTGGAAGCGGCCGGGTTCGCGTTCCGCTGGTATGAATTAGAAGAGGCGCTGGGGGATGTGGTGCGGTGAAATGCAAAGGCATTCTTATCTGAGAATGCCTTTGCATTATTATTTGATGATTTCTTCTCTTTCCAGAACATTTCTGATGTGATGAAATATTGCTGAAATATTTCCCTTAGGGAATCTAATTTGCCCTAGACCATTTATATTAGTGAATTCTGCACAATCTTCTTCCATGAGAATAATTGCTTTCTCGAATCCTAGTCTTCCTTGAAAAAGTCCTACCTCATGGATAACATTCATTCTTGCATTTATACTCCCGTCAGCTTGCTCATCTTCTGCTGTCATGACTAAAAAAGCTATTGAAGCATGGTTCATCATTTCAGAAAGCCTAGCCGCTGTCGATAATCCAGCGATGGGAGTACGATTGAATTCATCCCACTTTAAATGCAGGTTGTCACTAATATAGTCTTTTAGCTCCCGCCACAATGGTGAGCGGCCGTGCCCAATAAAAACACGATCTCCAAACGGCTGCCTTACTGAAATCACTCCATCTTTATACTCACTCTGCGCAGCTTTTAATACCGCCTTTAGTGCTTCAAAATTAGCTGCATTTGAAAAATGAGATGTATCTCTCTGAGTATAATATGCTATCAAGATGGGTGATTTTTCATCGAAAATAGACAGAAGAAGATTTTCGACTTTTATTTTCCATTCAATAAAAAGACTATCATTTATATAATCACCACCAAAATTTGATGGTCTTTTCGTTTGACTAATTTCATCTGCCTTTCTAAAAAGAGAATCAAAACGTTCTAATTTTGTATCGTCCATATCCTCACCTTATGGTGTAAAACTATGTCATTTTTTTTGGAAGTAATGAAAAATATACTCAGCCAAATCGTCCTCAACTGTATAAAAATAACAAGCCGGTATATTCAGCACCTCCGCCATCTTGCACGCCAGCGCAAAGTCAGGCGTGTGGATCCCCTTCTCATACTGGTTCATACGTGCGCTAGCCGTAGCTTCATCAATCCCCGCGAGGATCCCAAGTTTTTGCTGTGATAGTCCGGCTTTCAGTCGAGCCGCTTTAAGTCGATGGGGAAGCATGATGACTCTTCAAAATCTGGAAGTAGAGTCATGATTCTGGTATTCCGTTATTGAAATTGTACTAAGTATTACTTAGTATTTATGTCTGCAATTTGAACAAAATCATATATAAAGGAAAATGTATGAATAGAGATCAGGACATGCACCCAGCGGATATCATCGCCATGCTCCACAAGCGCAAGCTCTCACTAGCCGCTCTTTCACGCAAGGCTGGTTTGAGTTCTTCTACGCTTGCAAACGCGCTCTCCAGGCCGTGGCCCAAGGGGGAAAAGATCATCGCGGAGGCACTAGAAAAAGATGCAGCATCGATCTGGCTCAGTCGCTATTACGATCAATATGACAACTATGTTGATCGTTCTAAGTTGATGAGGAGCAAACGCTAACCTCCATCACCAAAATCCATTCTGTTCGCCAGTTCCATTCCGGTGTTAAGGTAATAAGCCAAATTCATCGGAATGGCGTAACAATGGCAACGATCACCACTCCCCGACTTCACCTCACTCCTTTCGAACCCACCGACTGGGCCTTCTTTCGCTCGCTGCGTGAAGATCGCAGCATCATGCGCTACATGGCCGCCATCGCGCCGGAAAAAGAGACCCGACGCGTGTTTGCCGCACGGCTGATGGCGGAGCATGTCTTCGTGATCCGCTCTCTGGAGGACGATACGCCGCTGGGCGATATTGGCCTGCAAATCAGCCCTGAGAATCGTGAAGAGGCCGACATCGGCTATACGGTTGTGCCTGCCGCGCAGGGAAAAGGGATTGCCAGCGAGGCGCTGCGCGCGGTGTGTGACTATGCGTTCAACCAGACCAGCGTAAAAGCGATTAACGCATATGTGCTGGCGGACAACGGCGGTTCGGTGCGGGTGCTGGAGAAAGCAGGGTTTGTGCGTACGCAGGTGCTGGAAAAAGCGTATGAAATTGACGGCGTGCGCTATGACGACTGGGTGTATCGGCTGGAGTGCGGTGCGGCCTGAATGCCGGGCGGCACTGCGTTTGCCCGGCCTACGGTTTTTGTAGGCCCGGTAAGCGAAGCGCCACCGGGCGATTGGGGTGCACTGCGGTCTGATGCCCTCACCCCGACCCTCTCCCACTGTACAGTCCGGGGACATGGTAGACAGGTGTTCGGGGACATGGTGAACACTTTTTAACATCCTTTACCCATGGTGATCGACTTTTTCTTCAGGTCGATCACCCCCACTTT
>Ga0213825_1001643_pt1 | contig 15043 bp, 10 predicted proteins | sample MC6MC0900MG_FD_179896 | JGI IMG/M metagenome (GOLD analysis project Ga0213825, IMG submission 179896) | Enriched soil aggregate microbial communities from Iowa State University, Ames, United States - MC6-MC0900-MG | ecosystem: Environmental > Terrestrial > Soil > Unclassified | place: USA: Iowa... | reverse complement strand
GCGTGGCAACCCGTTTGCGACCAAGCAACAGAAGCCGCCGATGAATCACCGGGATCGCCGACGAAATGGCGCTGAGTCGTCGCCGGCGGTGTCCGCTTTGGGTGGCGGTTTCATATGTTCGATGAAACACAGACAGCTGCCGAAGCAGCCGGCGATGCGACGGAGAGGCGGCACGCTCCCCAGATGCGCGCATCAGCCGCTTCCATTAAGCGGGGGGCCGGGACAAAGTAGGAACCCATCGCGGACAGCGCTTGCTCAAAGCTCACAGTTTGCGCTCTCATCCTTGAGGCATCCGCAATATTTCCTCACTACGTCTGCTGTCTGCTGGTTGGAACTGCGTCACACTTCTTGATTGCCGGATCTCTCAGATCCGCAATGAGCGGCTGCTCACCTCAGGTCAAGAGGCGTCTTGACTACGACTTCCGCTTGAATATACTCCGCGACAAGCTGCGATCAGGCGCATCCAAGGACAGGGGTCAAACCGCTTAGCTAAGTGACAGGCCGTGACAAGGAAGGTCGGGTTGCATCAGGCATGGGGCAAGGTCGCTCCAGTCGCCTCCTTTCCCACTTGTCTTTTGCCTCATCGCTCATGCGGTGCGCTTTGCGCTACCGGCGAGAAGGGGCTGCCACTTGCGTCTACGGAAAGCGAACGAATTAGAAGTTCAATCGACAAGGAGTAGTTAAGGAGTCGAATTGATGAAGAAGTTAGTTGTTGTGGGCGCAGTTTCGCTTGTCGCGATCTTCGGCGGGTGGTTTGTTTATAGCAAGACCGACCGGGCGGCCCCAGCCAGCAGCGCTGCCCAATCGGACAGCGGCACGCTTGAAGAGTTCGCCGCTCGTGGCAAGGCCTTGACTGAGGCTGCAGGCAGTAAGAGCCTGACGCCAGGTCCTGTAATCACAAGCCAAGTGGATTCCTCCCAGCTGCTGAACGCTGATCCTCGACTGGTTGCGCTATCCAAGGCTGAACTTGCCTGGCTTGAGAAGCACTATTACCCAACGCAGCGCGAGTTGGATGGCTTGGACGCCATGTCCATAGACGAACTTGGTCGGGCGGATGACCCCAAGTCGCGCACTCTGTACGGATTGGCCTTGATCAAGCGCGGAGAGGTGCCAGCGGCGATTGCTGCATTGAACAATGCCGCGTCGCAAGGGGCCGTCTACGCCTATGAGGAGGGCGCGATCGCTGAGCATGCAATGCTCAAAGAGCGTAACGGCGATCCGCAGACGGTGGACGCGATGCTTCGCGCAAAGCTAGAGGTGGCCCGGATGATGGGGGACCACAGGATCGACTATCTGCTTGAGAAGTATCTTCCGAACGAGAGCTCGACCGATCCGGCGACTGTCCAAACATATACGACGGAGTTCATGCGCCAGTTGGGAAGTAACGCTCAGCTTCTTGGGGTTCCCGCTGCTGGTCCGGATCCAAGACCGAACCTTGACCAGTGGAACGACATCTCAAAGCTAGGTCAGTCCGCAGGCGCATCGACCCAGGTCGACGTGTACAGACGAGACTGAGCAACGCGATGCGACCGGCGACGAGGTTCGCGCGTAGGTAGAAATACCGAGGCACCTGCCAGACTCCTTCATCAACAATGAGCGCAGCACCTCCGCAGCCCTCAACCCCCGGTCGGCGGGACCATGGGTACCGCGTCACCCTGCGCATCCAGCTGCTGCACGATCGCGGCAACCACGCCACGGGTAGATTCCCAGTTCATACCGGTAATGAGCCGCCCATCAGCTTCCACGTGGGACGTTCCGCGGGCACCGTGGCGGAACTGGCCATTGCTCTTGCGCAGCCGTTGTTCAATCGAGAACGGGAAGGTCCTGTAGTAGGCGGCCGCCATGTCCTCGAAGGCATCTGGATACCCGGTGACCCGCTTTCCTCCGACCAACGCGGAACCATCGGACAGGTTAAGGTTCACAAGCCCCGCGCTGCCGTGGCACACCGCCGAGACGATGCCACCCTGCTGCTCGTAGATGCGCACCGCCAGCGACTGCAGGCCAGGGTGCTCGGCAACGCCGTACATTGCCGCGCTGCCACCGATGTACATCAGCGCGGCGTAACCCGCCGGATCCACCTCGTCGGGCCGGCGCGTGTTGGCCAGGGCCCACATGAAGTCGGCGTTGTAGACCATCGCCTTGTGCTCGCGGTTGCGGGTATCGATGTAGGCCAGCGGCACCGCGCCGCCCTCGGGGCTGACGAACTGCACGCCATAGCCGGCCTCACGGAATCCGGCGTAGGCGTGGATCAACTCGGAAAAGCTGTTGCCGGCGCTGAGCTGGGTGCCGGGCATGGTGTCGGCATTGGAGACCACCAGCAGTACCTGGCGACCATGGGCGGGCGCTGTCTGACGGGTGGCGGTCTTGCTGATGATCTGCCACTGCCCGCCCAGTTTCTTCAGCAGGAACAGGTCGACGTAGCGCTGATCCTCGCCGATCAGGATCTCGGCCTTGGCGGTTGCGATGTTGCCCTCGACCTGGATACCGAGCAGGCGACCGGTGCGGCCATTGAACTGTCCCGGGTTCTTGACGAACCCCTCGGCGTACTGGGCAATGCCCACCTCACGCATGCCATCCGCGCCCTGACTCAGGTACAGCCGTGCCTCGGGATGGAACGCGCGCCGGAGCCGGTCGTGCTGGTTGTAGGAGGTGCCGTGCAGGTAGTCCTGGATGACCGCGGCCACCGCATGCCCCTCCGTCACCGGGTCGGCATGTGCCACGTTGCCGCACAGTAGCGCGACGCAGGCAAGGACGAACCAGTGGATCAGACGGGCTGGCAGCGGTACGGCGCCGGCAGTGGCCGGCTGGAGAAGCGTTCCTGACATGGGCGGGACTCCGGTGGACGTGTAGCCCGAAGTCTGGCCGATTCCCTTTCCAATCCCTTTCCTGCAGTGCGTTTGCGGACTCCCCGAACGCGTTTCAGGAAGCGACCTCCACCTGCAGGCGCGCCTGCCGCCAGGCGGCGGGCGTCGTTTTTTCCAATTTGTTGAAACTGCTGTAGAAGCTGGAGAGGGACAGGAAGCCAGCGGCCTCCGCCACCTGTTCCATCGTCGCCGCGCTCTGGGTAAGCAGCAACTGCTTGGCTGCCTCGATCCTGATGCGCGCCAGGTACGGCTTGAATGCCGTCTTGTGGTTGTCGTTGAGCAACTGCGACAGCTTGGCCGGGGGCATGTTGAGACGCCGGGCCAGTTTCGGCAGGGTCAAGCCAACGTCCTTGTAGAGCGCCTCGTCGGCCATCAGCACATGCAGGGCCTGCAACGCCGCCTCGGCGTCGGTCGGCGCGATCTTGCGGTCCCGATACGGTGCAGGGGCGACGCGGCGTGGCGTCCGCCGGGCCAGCGCTACGCTGATGCTCAGGTACAGCACCAGCGAGAACGACAGCGCACCGACGATATATGAGGTCAACCCCGCCGTGGCGTAGGCGAGCCAGATCACAGCCACGCCCGCGATCACAGATGCGACAGTGGTGCGGGTCAGTCCGTCGGTTGCTCCATCGGCGCGGACTTGCCTGGCGCCACGCAGGAACAGGCCCGTTGCCACCAGCACACATACCAGCCAACTCACCTGGATGGAGCCCCAGACCGGCCCCGCCCACAGACGGACATTCCCACTATAGGGATAAACGAGGCCAAAGACCGTCGCGAGCACGAAAAGACCCAAGGCGATGATCGGATCGTGCCGGGTCGTACGGCGATCCGGATCGACCCAGGCGCGCACGAAACCGATCAGGCAGACACCGATGAGGAAACACGCGGTGAGTCCGACCTGCAGCACCAGCTTGGAAATGTCGGGCCAGAAGTAGAAGAGGACGGACTTTCCGGTCCGCAGGCTCAGCATGAACACCAACGCCGCCAGCCAACACTGCGCCGGCCGCACGGGGGGCCGACATAGCAGGTAAACCGACAGCGCCACCCCGTTGAAGGCGCCCAGGCCGGCAAAGAAGAACAGGAGGTAGGACTCGAGCATGACGGAGCGGATGGCCTGAAGGGAGCGGATGGTTCTGGCTGAATTCAGTAGCCCGGAGTATGCCCGTTTCGGGCAAACGCGGCGGGATGTACCGGCGAGTTGGTCGCTGACCACTTTGAAGAATACGTAAGCGGCGGCTCCCCAGCTCGCATCTTCACTTCCCGCACTTTCGGCTGATGCTCGCAGCTCATTTCGCAAAGAGGCCGCGCACCCCAGCGGGATGCGCGGCCTCGGTTGCATGCCGCAGCGGGAAGGCAGTGCCCTCCCGCTGCCTGGCATCACAGCGCGATGCGGATACCCGCGTTGACGCTGTTGTTCTCCACGCCCGACCCCTGCTCGGTGCTGACGCCACCGTACAGGTAGCTCGACGCACCCAGGCGCACGGTGCCCTGCAGCTGGGCACGACCGAAGGCCTTGCCCGCCTCGGCGGCGGACAGGTCCACCCGCTCGCCGGCCAGTGTGGTGGTCACCGTGGCCTGGCGGGCCTGGCCGTGGTTGATGCCTGCCTGCAAACCGAACTGCCAGGTCCCGCGCGCTGCCAGCGGATCGTTCCGCAGCGAGCCGACCGACAGGCCGAGCGTGGCGCGGCTACCTTCCGCCTGGAGGCGTGCAACGTCCAGCGCCGCCAGCGAGTCACCCCCTTCGCGGTAGGCATTGCGCTCGACCTTCTGCCAGTTGCCGCGCAGTGAGGGCTGCCAGCTCAGGCCTGCCGCGGTGAAGGGCAGGCTGACACCGGCACTGGCCATGCGGGTAGTACCCGAGGCCTTGCCGGACAGCGGACCATCGGCACCCAGGGTGTCCGGACGCTGGCTTTCCCAGCGATCGGCCGAGTAGGAGAGCATGCCGTCCAGCACCATCGCACCTGCCCTGGCGGCGCCATAGGCAAAGAACGCGTTGCTGTCGAGCGTGTTGTCCAGCGGGCTGCGCTCCAGCTCCGACGTCGTGCGACCCAGGCCGGCGCCCCACGCCACGTTGGAGGAGCGGTACACGTCGATACCGGCCGTGGCACGACGCTGGCGGGCATCGAAGCGGTCGGCGCTGGCATCCGCGTCCACCGACAGATCCCCGTAGCCGATGTTGGCCCACAGCAGCTGGTCGATACGCGTGCTGGAGGCATCCAGCAGCACACCCTGGCCCAGTCGACCGGTCACGTCGTCGGCCAGTGCGGTCGCATTGGACTGCGCCAGCGCGGCCAGCTTGGCGTGGCTCTCACCGGTCAGGGCGGTCACCAGCACCGGCAGTGCCACTGCATCCTGCTGCCATACCGCGCGCAGCAGATCGGTCTGCTCCGCGGTGGTGGTGCCGGCGTCGCTGGCTTCTACCAAGGCATCCAGTGCAGCGGCAGTGGCCAAGCCGTTGCCGTTGACCTTGCCCACCAGGTCAGCGCTGTAGGCCGTCGGTGTCACGTACAGGTCGATGTCGAAACCGGTGGTGTAGTACACCTGGAAACGCGTGCTGGCGGCCAGGCCCTCGGTCGGCTGCAGGATCCTGTCGAAGGTGCCGGTGACGCCGCCCTCGCCACTGACGATGCGGAACATGTCGCCCACCTTCGGGGTGAAGGTGTTGCCCGCATTACCACTGATGCCGCGCAGCAGGGGCTGCAGGGTGCCGTTGGCGACGAAGCGACCGGCCGCGCCGGACACCAGCAGGCGCGAGTAGTTGCCCGCCCCGGCGCCGGTGCCGTACCCGTCGATATCGATCTGCAGCGTGGCGTCGTCGGTGAGCGTGACCGTACCCGTCACTGCCAGCGTGCCCGGCGAGTTACCCGGGGCCAACGTGCCATCGACGCGCATGTTGCCGGCGATGTTGCCCGTGCCACGCACCGTGCCGTCACGTTCCACCTGCACATTGCTCATCAGCACGCCATTGGCACTGAGGGTGCCTTCGTTGACGCACGTGCCATTGGCCAGGACCGCGGTGCCTGCCATGTTGAGGCGACCCGCACCACTCTTGATGAAGCAGCCGGTGCTGCGCGAACCGTCCAGCATGCCGGTCAGCTGCGTCGTGGTGCCCGAGGCCACATCCAGGGTAGCCTCGCCCATCACGAGCAGCGGCTGCGTCACCTGGGCGTCGACCGTCGTGCGCAGGGTCGCGTCATTGATCGCTACGGCGCCGGAACCCAGGCCGCCTGCATGCGCCAGCACGACCGTACCGCCACTGATCAGCGTGCCGCCTGCGTGGGTGTTGGCCGCGCCAAGCACCAGCGTGCCCTGGCCGTCCGCCACCAGGGTGCCGCCGCCGCTGATCGGGCCGTTGACCGTCAGGGTGCTGCCTTCCCCGCTGCGCAGCGCGCCCACGCTGTCCAGCACCATCGAACGGCCGGTGGTCATCGACGAGGATGCCTGCAGCGTGCCGCCATTGAAGGTCAGGCCGCCTGCGGCATCGCCGAGGTTGCCATCGCTGCTGACGTTGAGCACGCCGCCGTTGAGCGTGGTGCCGCCGGTGTAGGTGTTCTGGCCCGACAGGGTCAGCTCGCCTTCGTTGACGGTGGTGCCACCGCTGTGGCTCACCGTACCGGTCAGCTCCAGGCCGCCTTCGCCGTTCTTGATCAGGCCACCATTGCCCGACACGTCGCCGCTGTTGGTCAGGGTGGTATTGCTGTCGGTGGTGAAGGTGCCATCGCCCGCAAGGAGCACGTCGCGATCGCTGGCCACATCACCCGTGGTGTGCAGCTCGCCGCCGTTGAAGGTCAGGCCACCAGATGCATCGCCGAGGTTGCCATCGCTGCTGACGTTGAGCACGCCGCCATTGAGCGTGGTGCCACCGGTATAGGTGTTCTGGCCCGACAGGGTCAGTTCGCCTTCGTTGACGGTGGTGCCACCGCTGTGGCTCACCGTGCCGGTCAGCTCCAGGCCGCCTTCGCCATTCTTGATCAGGCCACCAGTACCGGACACATCGCCGCTGTTGGTCAGCGTGGTGTTGGTGTCGGTGGTGAAGGTGCCGTCGCCCGCAAGGACCACGTCGCGATCGCTGTTGACGTCGCCGGTGGTGTGCAGGGTGCCGCCGTTGAAGGTCAGGCCGCCCGTTGCATCGCCCAGGTTGCCATCGCTGCTGATGTTGAGCACGCCGCCGTTGAGCGTGGTGCCGCCGGTGTAGGTGTTCTGGCCCGACAGGGTCAGTTCGCCCTCGTTGACGGTCGTGCCGCCGCTGTGGCTCACCGTACCGGTCAGGTCCAGGCCGCCTTCGCCGTTCTTGATCAGGCCACCATTGCCCGACACGTCGCCGCTGTTGGTCAGCGTGGTGTTGGCATCGGTGGTGAAAGTGCCGTCGCCCGCAAGGACCACGTCGCGATCGCTGTTGACGTCGCCGGTGGTGTGCAGGGTGCCGCCATTGAAGGTCAGGCCGCCGGTTGCATCGCCGAGGTTGCCGTCGCTGCTGACGTTGAGCACGCCGCCGTTGAGCGTGGTGCCACCGGTGTAGGTGTTCTGGCCCGACAGGGTCAGCTCGCCTTCGTTGACGGTCGTGCCGCCGCTGTGGCTCACCGTACCGGTCAGCTCCAGGCCGCCCTCGCCGTTCTTGATCAGGCCGCCCGTACCGGACACATCGCCGCTGTTGGTCAGCGTGGTGTTGGTGTCGGTGTTGAAGGTGGCGTCGCCCGCAAGGACCACGTCGCGAGCGCTGTTGACGTCGCCGGTGGTGTGCAGCGTGCCGCCATTGAAGGTCAGGCCGCCTGCGGCATCGCCGAGGTTACCGTCGCTGCTGACGTTGAGCACGCCGCCGTTGAGCGTGGTGCCGCCGGTGTAGGTGTTCTGGCCCGACAGGGTCAGTTCGCCCTCGTTGACGGTCGTGCCGCCGCTGTGGCTGACCGTACCGGTCAGGTCCAGGCCGCCTTCGCCGTTCTTGATCAGGCCACCATTGCCCGACACGTCGCCGCTGTTGGTCAGCGTGGTGTCGGCGTCAGTATTGAAGGTGCCGTCGCCGGCAAGGACCACGTCGCGATCACTGTTGACGTCGCCGGTGGTGTGCAGGGTGCCGCCGTTGAAGGTCAGCCCGCCTGCGGCATCGCCCAGGTTGCCATCGCTGCTGACGTTGAGCACGCCACCATTGAGCGTCGTGCCGCCGGTGTAGGTGTTCTGGCCCGACAGGGTCAGCTCGCCTTCGTTGACGGTCGTGCCACCGCTGTGGCTCACCGTACCGGTCAGCTCCAGGCCACCTTCGCCGTTCTTGATCAGACCACCGGTACCGGACACATCGCCGCTGTTGGTCAGCGTAGTGTTGGTGTCGGTATCGAACGTGCCATTGCCCGCAAGGACGACGTCACGAGCGCTGTTGGCGTCGCCGGTGGTGTGCAGCGTGCCGCCATCAAGCGTGAGCTTGCCTGCGGCGTCGCCCAGGTTTTCATCACTGCTTACCTGCAGCACGGCGTTGTTGCTGACCGAGGTACCGCCAGCGTAGGTGTTGTTACCCGAGAGCACCTGCGTGCCGCCCTTGATGGCCACGTCGCCCTGCCCGCCGATGGTGCCCTCGAACTCGTCGTTGGCATCGGTGATGGACAGCGTGTTGTTGCCCAGCGCCACATCACCCTTGCCGTCCAGCGAGGTGATGTTCACGACCGGACCGGCCTGGGTCACGTCCAGCGTCCCGTCGATCACGAGCTTCTTCGACTTGTCGATGGAACCATTGCCGGACAATGCCAGCGTGGCGTTCTCGTCGACCTCGGTGGTACCGGTGTAGCCGTTGGTGTTGGTCAGCGTGACCGAACCGCCGTTGCCGCTGTTCTTGACGATCAGCGAGCCTGGAACGCCATTGGTGGCGTCGTCGATCTTGCCGGTGAACGTCGAGTCGTGGCCGTTCTGATCGATGGTGCCGGGCTTGTCGTCGATCTTGAAGTCGACATCCACGTTGGTGTCCTTGTCGACCACCAGCGTACCGCCCTCGAACGAGGCCTCGTCTTCGTTGCCCAGCTCATCGGTGCCCTTGGGCCCATCAATGACGATCGGGCCGGTCGGGGTCGTCGGCGTGGTCGGCGTGGTCGGCGCTCCGCTGCCCGGATTGGGCGCGACCGGACCGAAGGGCACGCCCTTGTCGAATGTCAGGCCCGGCGCCTGGTCGACGAACAGCACGGGGCTGTACGCCGTGTCCTTCAGATTCAGTGACAAGAACCCCAGGCGGTATGTGCCTGCCGTGCTGACCTGGTACGTTGCGACCTGCCAGCCGGTCGCACCATAACTGCCGGTGGAGTAGCTGCCCGTGCCGAGGTTGGTTGCACCCAGCAGCGCGTACTGCGCGTTCTGGTTGTTCACCGTCGCGAACACCGAGGCGTCGCCGAGGTTGATCAGCGAGGTCAGCGAGGCATCGTTGAACGGCTCGTAGTCGGTCGAGACGTACTGCCACGCCATGCTGAAGTAGTCCCCCGCAGCGAGGGTCAGGTCCTGATACAGCCACGATGCATTCCTGGGCGCCCCGGCCATCGTGCTTTCCACCAGCGCACTGCTCGCAGCGTTCAGCCCAAGTGCGGCTGCAGCCGTGGCGAACGTGTCCGAGCCATTACCCGCCTGCAATGAGGCCATGTTGTTGCCGAAGGGCGTCACCGTCCAGGTATGGCTGCCGTTGTCGGCCTCGAAATCGGTCATGCCGGTGACCACCGCGGCGCCGACACCAGTGGTGCCATAACTGGTAGAGCCCTGGGTGCCGGTCTTGGAGTACGTCCAGCCGCTAAGCGTGCCGGTTTCAAACCCGATGTTGGTGATGTCCACCGCCGCCATCGCGGAGGGACCGTACAACGCCAGCGCGGTCATCAGGCTCAGGGCCGCCAGCGGGCCGGTGGTCAAGCGGTTGGCCGTGCGGCGGGTGCGGCCACCTGCGGCCGTGCCGAATTCGGAGGTCACAACCCACTGACCCACGGCCTTGCTCCATACCACCTTGAATACTTTGTTCATTCCTTGGTCCCCTGATGACGCAATTGTTTAAAAAACGTGAAAGTGTGCCGTGCATCACATCATCGGCAGAGGGGGACCAATCTTTAGCTTTTCCTGCAGATGCCCTGGGCCATCCGTGAATGGTTAAGTAAAACAGCAACTTGGAGGCGCTCGTGGCCTAGCGTCATCTACCTCGAAGGTGATTTCGGAAATCCCCATGGCATCCTGGTTCATTACCGGCGCATCCAGCGGCTTCGGGCTTGGCCTGACCCGGCAACTTCTCGCACGGGGCGACCGCGTCGCGGCCACCGTGCGCAATCCACAGTCCCTCGAAGCGCTGAAAGCACAGCACGGCCAAGCCTTGAGGATCTACACGCTGGATGTGACCGACGACGCGGCAGTCGCGCGGGTGATCACCGAAGCGTTCAGCGAACTTGGCCGAATCGATGTGGTGGTCAGCAACGCGGCCTATGGCCTGTTCGGGGCCGGCGAAGAGGTGAGCGATGCCCAGATACGCAAGCAGATCGACACCAACCTGGTCGGCTCGATGCAGGTTATCCGGGCGGCGTTGCCACACCTTCGCGCGCAAGGCGGCGGGCGCATTCTGCAGCTATCCTCCGAAGGCGGTCAGATCGCCTACCCCAACTTCGGCGTTTACCACGCCAGCAAGTGGGGCATTGAAGGCTTCGTGGAGGCCGTGGCGCAGGAAGTGGCGCCCTTTGGCATCCGGATGACGCTGATCGAGCCCGGCCCGACCGCTACGGGCTTTGGTGGTGCGCTTGATCAGGCTGATGCCCTGCCCGCCTACGCCGATACCCCCAGCGGTGCCATCCGCAGCGCGTTGTTTGGCGCGAACGCAGGCGGGTTCTCGATCGATGGGGACGTGGAGAAGATGGTCACCGCGATAATCGCGTGTGCCGACGCTGCGGTGGCGCCGCGGCGGCTGTTGCTCGGCAGCAGTGCGTACACGCGGGTGCATGCGGCGTTGCGCGAGCGACTGGCAGAGCTGGAGGCAAACCGGTCGATCACCTGCGCAATGGACCTGGACAACTAAACGCGCGTTGCACCGGAGGATCGCAAGCAGCACCACGCCGGCGTACTCCCGAGTACAACGGCATGACTGCCGGCCCAGTGATGGCGTCGGCGCGGCTCACGACCGCTTCCGGCCAAAAGCAGGCCTCCGACGACCTTACTGCGGCTCTCTCGTTCACCTGGCCCGGGACTAGCGCTCGCGTGCGTCAGTGACTACCTACTGAGTTTGATCGTTCAAGCCGGGCATAGATCTCGCTCACCCACTCGACAAAGACGCGAACTTTTGTGCTGAGCTGCCGGCTCGGTGCATAGGCGATGAAGACGTCCAGCGGCGCAGGCCGCCATTCCTGGAGCACAGCTACCAGCTCGCCCCGATCGATTGCCGGTCGCACCATGAAATCCAGCGTATGAATGAGCCCGAGCCCGGCTAATCCCGTTGCCAGGTGGGCATTGCTTTCATTGACCATCACCGCACAGTCGGGCACGATCTCCATCGGCATTCCTTCGCTGAGAAAATGGAGCGGAGGTGCCTTGCCGCTGTGCGCGGAAAAGTACCCAACTACCGGAAACCGAGACTGAAGCAGTTCTTCAGGGTGAGCAGGCACACCGTAGCGTGAGATGTACGCCGGACTAGCGCAGGTGGTCCATTCAAGACTCCCGATCCTGCGGGAGATCAATGCACCGTCGTCTGATGTGCTGCGGATGGCACAGTCTATGTTTTCGCCGATGACATCCGACGTCCGGTCGGTAACGCCCAGGTGCAGCTGTATGTCCGGATACAGTGCGCGGAACTCGGGCAGTGCCGGGATCAGCACACCACTGGCGGTCGAGCCGCCAGTGTCCACGCGCAACCGGCCCTTGGGGCTGCCTTGGGCACGCCCCAGGGTGGCCTCCACGTCATCCAGCTCCGTCAACAGGTGGCGGATGCGTTCGTAGTATGCAGCCCCGTCATTGGTGACGCTGACGCGGCGAGTGCTTCGCTCGAGCAGCTTGACCCCAAGATGCCTCTCCAGTGCGCTGATCGACTTGCTCAACGTGGCATTGGGCATCTGGAGTGACTCAGCCGCGCGATTGAAGCCGCCCGTCTCCACGACGCGAGCGAAGGCGCGTATTGCCTGCATGTGGTCCATCAGGGGCTCCCGGTAGCGTGGAATTATTCACCCACGGAAATAAAGAATCAATTATTTCCGCGTTTATCTTGCAAATGCGACCAAATAGACTTGCACCATCGCGGCAGCAGCCGTCCACGCAGACAACGTCATGCACATTCAGGATTTGGTCAACGTCCACACCGCGAAACACGCCGGCAAGGTCGCTTTGGTAACCGGCGGCAGTTCGGGCATCGGCCTAGCCGCCGCCAAGCGCCTTGCGCACGAGGGAGCGCTGGTGGTCATCAGCGGGCGGCGCCAGCACGAGCTTGACCGCGCCGCAGCCGATATCGGGCATGGTGCACTTGCAGTGCGCGGTGACATCTCCATCGCCGCTGACCTGGACGCCATCATGGATGCCATCCGCACAGCACATGGTCGGCTGGACCTTCTCATTGCCAACGCAGGCGGTGGCGAGTTCACCCCTATTGGCTCCATCACCGAGGCAGGGTTCGACAAGTACTTCGGTATCAATGTCAAAGGCACGCTCTTTACGGTGCAGAAGGCACTACCGCTGATGACCGCTGGCGGTGCCATCGTCGTTACGGGTTCTATTGCGGCCAATCAGGGCGTACCCGCGTTCGGTGTCTATGCGGCGTCGAAGGCCGCGCTGCGCTCGTTCGTGAGGACATGGGCCTCCGAACTGAAGGGTCGGGATATTCGGGTGAATCTGGTTGCGCCCGGCGTTGTGGTTACCCCGGCCTACAAATCCGAGCTGGGCATGAGCGACCAGGACATCAACGCCTACCTTGCCGACATAGAGCAGAAGGCCCCATTAGGGCGTGCGGGCACGCCGGATGAGATTGCGAAGGCAATGTCGTTCCTGGCGTCGCCCGATGCGTCCTACATCACCGGCGTGGAGCTGACGGTCGACGGCGGCCTGACCCAGATCTGACATGGCAATGTAGGACACCCCGCGGTTCGCCCTCCCATCCCACTGAGATAGACGAAATGACCATGCAGGAAAATCTGAAAATTGCGCACCGTTTCCTTGAAAAAATGGGTTCCGGCGCAGCGCCCGAGGAGATCGCGTCACTGTTCAGCGCGGACCTGGAATGGCACATTCCGGGCGACAGCACCGCCCTGCCCTGGATCGGTCGAAAATCTGGACGAGGCGCGGTGGAGAGCTTCGTACGTGAGTCGAGCACATTGATGGAGCGCATCCGACTGGACGTGCATGATGTTCTGGTCAGCGATGACCGGGCCGTCATCGTGGGTGAGCTTGTTACTCTCATCACCGCCACGGGGAAGGTGATCGACTCGCCCTTTGTGATCGTGCTGACCATCGCAGGGGGCGAGATCTCCAACTTCCTGATGCTTGAGAACAGCCTTGCCGTGGCCGAGGCTACTCGTCCCTGATCCCAGTTTTCGCGTAACCGTGAGGTTGCATTCCGTAAGGCGAGGAACTGAATCATGCCAGCGTTTCCATTCGATGCCGTGCTGTTCGACTGCGATGGCGTACTGGTTGATTCCGAGCCTCTGACCGCCAGCGTGCTGTCGGAGATGCTGAGCGAGCAAGGCTGGCTCCTGACGCCAGAGCAGGCGGCCGAGCGTTTCATCGGGAAGGCCGTCGCTGGGCAGGCGAGCGTGATAGAGGCACATACGGGAAGACCTTTCACCACGCTATGGCTGGATGACTTCCGTCGCCGCCGTAACGTCTTACTGGAGCGTGACCTGGTAGAAGTCCACGGCGCCAAGGTCGCCGTGGCGTCCATTCTCGCCGCCACGGGCGGCCGGATTGCCTGTGCATCCGGGGCAGATCTGCAGAAGGTGACACTACAACTGCAGAAGGTTGGACTTGCCGAGCCATTCGCCAACAACATCTTCAGCGGGCAGAACGTGCCTCGCAACAAGCCCTATCCCGATGTCTATTTGGCGGCATCGGCGGCGTTGGGGGCATCGCCTGGGCGCTGCGCTGTCATAGAGGACACCGAGACCGGGACGATGGCCGGCGCCGCGGCGGGTGCAGTCGTGTTCGGCTACAGCGCGGGCGGCGTCTACGGAAGTACGTCAGAAAGCCTCCTCAGCGCAGGGGCGCACGTTGTCTTCCATCGCATGGAAGACCTCTTTGGCATTCTGAAGGGCTATCAGCGTAACGAGGGCAGCAGGACCCCGGACCCGACAGGCCCACGGTAGGAACTGGACACCAGCCTTGGAAGTGGCCTGCCCGCAATGTGTCCGCTTCCGGCCAGAAGCGGACGCCCGCGGCCTATGCAGCTGCTCTTGCATTACCCTTTCGGGGCAGGCGCGCGGCCATGCCTACCGGCAGACTGGCGTCTTCACCCTGGGAAGAAAGCGAAATGAGCACCTCCAACCGCAAGACGGCCAGCTTCGGCGTGCCGTGGGAATCGGCCTATGGTTACGTGCAGGCCGTGCGCGTGAACAATTCGATCTTCGTGTCGGGCCAGCTCTCACATACGCCGGAGGGACAGCTGGTAGCCCCAGCAGCTCTGGGTGCTGACGGAAAGCCTGCCAACTTCGACACCATGGAGGCGCAAATGAAGCGCACCTATGAGAACGCCAAAGTGTTGTTGGCCGAGCTGGGCGGATCGCTGGCGGATGTGGTGGAGGAAACTCTTTTTGTAATCGATGTGCCGGCCGCGTTCGCCGCCAGCGGCAAGGTCAGGCCCGCCGTCTATGGCCAGCCTGTTCCCCAGGTGGCCAGCAACCTCATCGGGGTTTCAGCGCTCGCCTTCCCCGAACAGTTGATCGAGATCGCGTTCCGCGCTGAAGTGCAGTCGTAGCCAGACCCCTGAAGCGAAGGAGCACCCCGGCGCTGACATGGAAGACCCGCGCGCGCATTCACGCCCGCGGGTCTTCCTCACGTTGGCTCCGCAGCTTACATACCCAGGTCGGACAGCCCCGGGTGATCATCCGGGCGGCGCCCCAGTGGCCAGTGGAACTTGCGTTCGCTGTCCTTGATGGGCATGTCGTTGATGCACGAGAAACGGCGCTCCATCAGACCATCCGCGCCGAATTCCCAGTTCTCGTTTCCATATGAGCGGAACCAGTTTCCAGAGTCGTCGCGCCATTCATAGG
>Ga0213825_1001641_pt1 | contig 15051 bp, 10 predicted proteins | sample MC6MC0900MG_FD_179896 | JGI IMG/M metagenome (GOLD analysis project Ga0213825, IMG submission 179896) | Enriched soil aggregate microbial communities from Iowa State University, Ames, United States - MC6-MC0900-MG | ecosystem: Environmental > Terrestrial > Soil > Unclassified | place: USA: Iowa... | reverse complement strand
GCGGAACAGACCGCGGCTGAGACAGCGCCCGGGGTTGAAGAAATGGCGGTCCCGCCGGGCTTCAGTGACCTGCTCGATGAGCTGCGCAATGACCCGCTGCTGAGTGGCGCCATGACGCTTCCCGAGGCCGGCATCACCGCCGAGGCGGAGGCACCAGGCGCTGTGGCCGAGGCGGCCGCGCCGGCCCCCGGCTTCGATGACCTGCTCGATGAGCTCCGCAACGATCCTCTTCTGAGCGGTGCGATGCCCGCGCCCCCGGACGAAGCGCGCCCAAGCTGGGACGACCTGCCGCCCGAGGTCGTCTACGAAACCGATCCTGTCGCCGTCGGCGCCAGCGCGCCGGCAGCAGCACCCAACCCTGTCGTGCCGCCCGCCCCTGCGCCGGTCCCGTCGACCACCCCTGCAGCCGCCGCTGCCGCGCCAGCAGCACGCGCACCGGTTGCCCGGCCGATGCCTGCCATGCCGCCGATGCCAGCGGCGACCAGCGCCCGCGCCGGCACGCCCTCGTTGGCGCAGAGCCGTCCCGGCAGCTGGGAGGAACTGCAACGCCAGGCCCGCGACCCGGCCTCCAGCCCGCGCGAAAACCGCCGTGCCAGCGAGCGCACCTCGCGCTGGCTGCGCCTGCGCTGCGGCGCCCAGGCCTACGCACTGGAGCTGCTCAAGGTCCAGGAAGTGGTTCTGCCGGTGCCCTTGCTGCCGCTGCGGGGCACCTCCCCGGCGATGCTGGGCATCATGAATCTGCGCGGCCAGGTGGTGCCGGTGATGGACCTGGGCATCCACCTGGGCAGCAGCGCGGCCGGCAACGACGCCAACACCCGCATCGTGGTGCTGGAAGAGAATGGCGAAACCATGGGCCTGCGCGTCTCGGCCGTGGAGGATGTCGCCAACCTCACCGATTCCCAGATCGAGCCCCCGGATACCGCCCGCATCTGCCAGATCTCCAACGACCTGTTCCGTGGCGTCGCCCGTGGCGGCGCGCAGCCGATGATCCTGCTGGATGCGACGCAGCTGCTGAACTGACCGCCGGAACGGCTAAAGCTTCCCGGGTTATTGCCGTTATAGACCTCGGAACCGTTTGTCCGGAGCAATGATGAGCACTGTGGCCCTGGGTGATGATCTCGGTATCGAGACCAGCACCGAGCTGAAAACACGTTTGGCCCCCCTGGTGGATCAGGCCGGCGATCTGACGCTGGATGCCAGCCAGATCGGCCGTATCCATACCGCCTCGGTGCAGGTGCTGTGCGCATTCGTCGAGGCCCGCCGCAAGGCCGGGCATCCCACCGGATTCCACGGTTGCACCGCAACCTTCCGTGATGCCGCGCGCCTGCTCGGCGTCACCCAGGCCCTCGGCCTGGATGCACCCCATGACAACCTGAAATCTGTGGAGAACGCTGCATGAGCGCACGTATCTTGGTGGTGGACGATTCGGCGTCGATGCGCCAGATGGTCTCTTTCGCCCTCACCTCGGCCGGCTTTTCCGTCGAGGAAGCCGAAGACGGCGCGGTCGCCCTCGGTCGTGCCAAGGGCCAACGCTTCAACGCGGTGGTCACCGACGTCAACATGCCCAACATGGACGGCATCGCACTGATCCGTGAGCTGCGCCAGCTGCCCGACTACAAGTTCACGCCGATGCTGATGCTGACCACCGAATCGGCTGCGGACAAGAAGTCCGAAGGCAAGGCCGCCGGTGCGACCGGCTGGCTGGTCAAGCCGTTCAACCCGGAACAGCTGGTCGCCACCGTCCAGAAAGTCCTGGGCTGATCCCGCTTCACCCTTCCCTCCCCTCGCAACTGGACACCCCGCACCATGAGCATGGATCTGCAACGTTTCCACGCCACCTTCTTCGAAGAAAGCCGCGAGGGGCTGGATGCGATGGAAGCTGGCCTGCTGGCGCTCGAATCGGGCCAGCAGGACCCGGAGATCATCAACTCGGTGTTCCGCGCCGCGCACTCGATCAAGGGCGGCGCCGGCACCTTCGGCTTCGATGCGATCGCCGCGCTGACCCACGTGCTGGAAACGTTGCTGGACGAACTGCGCGCCGGCAAGCGGGCACTGGAAGCGGCCGCGGTCGACGCGATGCTGGCCTCGGTGGACGTGCTGCGCGCCCTGCTGCGTGAAGCCGAACACGGCCAGGCGGCGGATCCGCAGGCGGTCGCCGAGGTCAAGGCGCGCCTGGAAGCGGTGCTGTCCGGTCAGGCCACTGCGGCGGCGCCGGTCGCCGCCGCCAAGGTCGATGACACCCCCGAGGCGTGGCAGATCGGCTTTGTGCCGGCACCGTCGCTGTTCATGAGCGGCAACGACCCGCTGCGCATCATCCGCGAGCTTGAGCATCTGGGCTCGCTGCAGGTCGCCGCGCGCCTGGACCGCCTGCCCGGCTTCGACCAGCTCGATCCGCTCGAAGCGCACCTGGCGTGGGACCTCGGCCTGGTCGGCAAGGTACCGCGCAGCAAGATCGAAGACACCTTCGCCTGGGTCGTGGACGACTGCGAACTGGACATCCGTCCGGCCGCGCCGCCGAGCCTGGCCACCAGCGCGCCGGTCGAAGCCAAGCCCGCCGCCGCTGCACCGACTGCACCGGCCGCGGCAGCACCGGCGGCCGCCGCACATGAAGCCGAAACCTCGATCCGCGTCAGCGTGGACAAGGTCGACGCATTGATCAATCTGGTCGGCGAACTGGTCATCACCCAGGCCATGCTCAAGCAGGTCTCGCACGCGCTGGACCCGGCGCAGGCCGAGCAGCTGCTGACCGGACTGGACCTGCTGGAACGCAACACCCGCGATCTGCAGGAAGCGGTCATCGGCGTGCGCATGCTGCCGGTGGACGCCGTATTCCGTCGCTTCCCGCGCCTGGTTCGCGATCTGTCCTCGCGCCTGGGCAAGCACGTGCGCCTGCGCACCATCGGCGAAGGCACCGAGCTGGACAAGGGCCTGATCGAGAAGATCGCCGATCCGCTGGTGCACCTGGTCCGCAACTCGATCGACCACGGCCTGGAAATGCCGGACGTGCGTCGCGAGGCGGGCAAGGACGAGACCGGCACGATCACGCTGGCGGCCTCGCACCAGGGCGGCCACATCGTGATCGAAGTCAGCGATGACGGCCGCGGCCTGAACCGCGACAAGATCCTGTCCAAGGCACTCGAGCGCGGCCTGAGCGTGCCGGACAACCCCACCGACGCGCAGGTCTGGGACCTCATCTTCCAGCCGGGCTTCTCCACCGCCGATGCCGTCACGGATCTGTCCGGTCGTGGCGTCGGCATGGATGTGGTCCGCCGCAACATCCAGGCACTGGGCGGCGAAGTGCAGCTGGAAAGCCAGGCCGGCAACGGCACCCGCGTGCTGATCCGCCTGCCGCTGACGCTAGCGATCCTGGACGGCATGACCGTCTCGGTGGCCGGCGAAACCCTGATCCTGCCGCTGGCCTACGTACTCGAGGCGCTGCAGCCGCAGGCCGACGATGTACGCACCATGGCCGGCGAAGGCCGCGTGCTGCGGGTTCGTGGCGAGTACCTGCCGATCCTCTCGCTCAGCGAGTACTACGGCTACGGCGGGCGTGCCCTGGATGATCCGTTGGTGGTGGTCGTTGAAGGTGACGGCCAGAAGATCGCGCTTGAAGTGGACGAACTGGTCGGCCAGCAGCAGGTCGTGGTCAAGAACATCGAGAACAACTACCGCCGTATCAGCGGAGTCTCCGGCGCGACCATCCTCGGCGATGGCCGAGTCGCCCTGATCGTCGACATCGGCGGGCTGGTGCGTTCGCTCAAGGTGCCGCAGGCCGCGTAACGCCGCGGCCATCGCGCTGTGCCCGACGCCGCCGCTCCCCCGGGAGCGGCGGCGTTCGTTCGTGGGTGGCTGCGTGTCATCAACGTGCGGCGAACTGTGAACTCCATCGGCAGTGGCGGCACGCAGGCTCGCCTCATTCCGTCCGCATGCGTACGGATGAAACGGCCCAACCCCTTGCAACAGCAACCATCGCCGGCCGATGAACCGTGATGGCGAACGTGAAAAAAATGTGACGCAGCACTATCAAGTTGCGGTCGATCAACGCCGCTATCCGAAGTAGCGACCACGGCAACCGTCGCGCGCCCCCGCTCCACTCTCTCCCACCCCGCTGATTCCGCCCAGCACCCCACGGCTGTGCGTCACTGCCCTGCCCGGAGTTTCAATCATGAAGTGGTTCCACGACCTGCCCATCGCCCGCAAGCTGGCGGTAGGCTTCACCCTCACCACGTTGATGACGCTGGCCCTGGGCAGCTTCGCCCTGGTCCGCCTGGGCCAGGCCAATGCCCAGCTGCGCGCGATGAGCACCAACGACATCCCCTCCGTCCAGCACCTGGGCGAAGTACGTGCGCAGCTCGGCGAATTCCGCACCTACGAAATGGCGCAGCTGACCGTGCTCGACAAGCCGGAGTCGGTCGCCGACTACGACAAGCGCATGGCCGATACCGCCAAGGTCGTCAACGCCGAACTGGCCGCCTATGCCGCGCTGCCGGCCGGCGACAAGGAGCATCAGCTGTACGAAGTGGTCGCTGCCCGCACCGCGGATTACTTCAAGGCCAATGGCCTGATCAAGGAAGCGATCGCGGCCGGCGACGGCGTCACCGCCCAGCAGATTTCCGATGAGCAGTCGCGCCCGGCACGCCGCGCCCTGTTCGCCGCGCTCAAGGAGCTGGGTGAGTTCAGCAACGGGGTGATGGCCAGCCGCATCGAGACGGCCAACGCCACCCACCAGAACAGCGTCTACGCGATCATCGGCTGCATCGTGCTGCTGTCGCTGCTGGCCGCGGTCATGGGCGTGGTCATCTCGCGCGCCATCACCCGCCCGCTCAGCCAGGCCGTGCATGCCATCCAGTCGGTCGCCCGTGGCGATCTGTCGGTCAACATCCAGGCCACGAGCAAGGATGAAGCGGGCAAGATGCTGACCGCCACCCGCGACATGACCGTGATGCTGCGCCGCTTCTCCGAGCAGACCCAGCAGATGGTCGAGATGCACGCCGGCCCGGACATCAGCCACCGCATCCCGGAAGATTTCCCGGGGGTGTACGGCCAGTTGGCCGTCGGCATCAATACGGTGATTTTCGAGCACCTGGATTCGATCAAGGACGCGATCAACGTCCTGAACCAGTACGCCGCCGGCGACCTCTCGCCGAACGCCCGCCGCCTGCCCGGTACCCGCGCGATCCTGCACGAATCGATGGACGCGGCCAAGGCCAGCCTGCTGGCGATCAACACCCAGATCCAGTCGCTGGCCCAGGCTGCTGCGGCCGGTGATTTCAGCCAGCGTGGCGACGCGATGCGTTTCGACCACGACTTCCGGGTGATGATCGAGCACCTCAACACGATGATGCAGGTCGCCGATGGCAACCTGTCCCAGCTCTCGCACCTGTTGCAGTCCATCGCCAACGGCGACCTGACCGCCCGCATGCAGGGCGAATTCCACGGCGTGTTCGCCTCGATGCGTGACGATGCCAACACCACCGTCGCCCAGCTGACCCAGATCGTGGGGCGCATCCAGCAGGCCTCCTCCAGCATCAGCACCGCGGCCGGCGAGATCGCCTCGGGCAACAACGACCTGTCCCGCCGTACCGAGCAGCAGGCCGCCAATCTGGAAGAAACCGCGGCTTCGATGGAGGAACTGACCTCCACCGTGCGCCAGAACGCCGAACACGCCCGTCAGGCCAACCAGCTTGCCATCGGCGCGCACTCGGTCGCCTCGCAGGGCGGTGACGTCGTTGGCCGCGTGGTCAGCACCATGCACGAGATCGACGCCTCCTCGCGCCGCATCGCCGACATCATCACCGTGATCGACGGCATCGCCTTCCAGACCAACATCCTGGCGCTGAACGCGGCGGTCGAAGCCGCCCGTGCCGGTGAGCAGGGCCGCGGTTTCGCGGTGGTCGCCTCCGAAGTGCGTACCCTGGCCCAGCGCTCGGCCGGCGCGGCCAAGGAGATCAAGGGCCTGATCGACGAATCGGTCGGCAAGGTCGCCGAAGGCTCGCAGCTGGTCAACCAGGCCGGCGCCACCATGGGTGAGATCGTCGCCTCGGTGCAGCGCGTGACCGACATCATGGCCGAGATCTCCGCCGCCTCGCAGGAGCAGTCGGCCGGCATCGAGCAGGTCAACCAGACCGTGGTGCAGATGGACGAGACCACCCAGCAGAACGCCGCGCTGGTGGAAGAAGCCACCGCCGCCGCCCGTGCCATGGAGGAACAGGCCGGTCACCTGACCGATGCGGTGGCGCTGTTCAAGCTGGACAGCCACACGCACGCGGCACCGGCACCGGCACCGGCACCGGCCGTGGTCCGTGCACCGGCGGCGCCGCGCGCCGTTGCCGCCCCCCAGCCGCGCAGCGTCGCCGCCGCACCGCGCCGTGTCATGAGCCGTGAACCGGCACTGGCCAATGACACCGAGTGGCAGGAGTTCTGATCGCGTCCGGCACGTGATCGATCGACCTTCGACACCCCGCTCCGGCGGGGTGTCGTCGTTCTGCCGGCGCCATGGCACGTCACGCCGGCACAATTCCCCCTACATAAATGTGAACTACTGCCGATAAACGGACAGAGCCCTGGCATGTGCGCATGCCGGCACCCGCCCAACCCAGCAGATTCCATGTCCGAAGGCAGCCTCGACGCACACGACCGACCCCATGCCACGCACGACGATGGCACGGATGACAGGTACCTGGTCCGCAACCCCCGCCAGATCCGGCAGTTGCTGCAGGCGCTGATTGACCAGCGTTCGTTGATCAACGCCCATCTGGGTGGCCGCGACCAGTCCTTCCCCACGGCCGTCCTGGAACTGGACGAAGACGACGATTGGCTGCTGCTCGATGGCAGCCCGTCCGAGCCCTCCAACCGCGCCGCTGAAGAAGCCGGTCACCTGCTGTGTTTCGCCCAGCTGGACCGGGTGATGGTGCGCTTCCGGCTGGACGGTCTGGAACGCGTGCGCAACGAAGGCCATGTCGCCTTCCGCGTCCCGTTCCCCGAGGAACTGGTGCACCTGCAGCGCCGCGAACTGTACCGGCTGGAAACACCGATCACCGACTCCCCCCACCTGCAGTTCCCGATCAACGAAGACCGCAGCGAGATCCTGCAGCTGCGCGTGGTGGACATCAGCGGCGGCGGCCTGGCCGTCACGGTACCGGTGGACTGCAACGTGTTCTCCCTGCAGAAACGCTACGCCGCCCAGCTCGACCTGCCTGACGGCAGCCCCCTGCACGTCTCGCTGATCGTCTGCAACCAGCTGGCGGTCAAGCTGCCCAACGGGGTGGAGATGAAGCGCATCGGCATGCGGTTCGACGACCTCCCGCGCGGTGGCGACAGCGCGATCCAGCGCTACATCTTCCGTATCGACCGGCAGCGGAGTGCAAGGAAGAACGGGGAGAGCTGATCGCTGCTTCATTTGCATGGCGCGGTTGATGCGTGGCTGGGTCGGCACGGGGAGGCCGGGCCCGAGCTGAAGGCAGCGTTGGGGGTGGGTGGGAGCTAAAGTCGCCCGCGGGCAGGCCGATATCCAGCGTGACCCCCGGTTTTCCGACCGCCACGCCCGACCCAGGACCCCTCGATGAACGACAAGAACAGCAACGCCGCCAGCGACGGCGGCGAATACCTCAGCTTCACCCTCGGCGCCGAGCACTACGGCGTGGACATCCTCAAAGTCCAGGAAATCCGCGGCTATGACTCCGTCACCCGCGTGCCCGATGCCCCGGATTACATCAAAGGCGTCATCAACCTGCGCGGCACCATCGTCCCGGTCATCGACCTGCGCCTGAAACTGCGCCTGGAAAATGCCACCTACGACGCCTTCACCGTCATGATCGTCCTCAACGTGGAAGACCGTGTTGTCGGCATCGTTGTCGACAGCGTCTCCGACGTCATCCCGCTGGCCGCCGATCAGATCCGCCCGACCCCCGAATTCGGCGCCGCCGTCGATACCCGCTTCATCTCCGGCATCGGCACCCAGGACGATCGCATGCTCATCCTGCTGGATATCGAAACCCTGCTCGACAGCGCCGACATGGGCCAGACCCCGGTCATTGACGACGTCGCAGCCTGAGACATCCGTCACAGAACAAACAGCGGACTGTGCCCGGTGCATACCGTGACGGCCACTGAAGAAAAAACTTGCTTCAGTTCCGCCCGGACCGGCCGATAGCTGGTTTCAGAACCCGGCTGCACTGGATCGCCCATGGCCGGGCCAACTGCCCATATCCCCGGAGAATCTTCCCGATGAAGTCCCTGCTTGCCCTGTTCTCGGTCGCTGTGATCGCCTCTTCCGCCTCCACGGCATTCGCCCAGTCCGGTGAAATGATTCCGCCGGAAATGGCCCCGCGCTCGGTCGGCAAGGACGGCATGGTCTGCGGCAAGGTCGAAAAGGCCCGTTATGCCGAAGGCTCCGAAGGCCAGCCGACCTTCCTGTACATGGGCGGCGCTTTCCCGCGCCACACCTTCTCGGCCCGCATCGCCGGCGCCAACCGCGACAAGTTCAGCTTCCCGCTGGAATCGCTGGAAGGCAAGACCGTCTGCGTGATCGGCAAGATCGCCCGCGATGCCTCGCGCGCTGAAATCGAAGTCAGCTCGCCGGCCGGCCTGAAGCTGGCCAACATCAAGTAATTCCCCGTACGCCCTGCCACGCCGGCCCAGGCCGGCGTGGTCGCTGCAACCGGCCACGACGGCCGGACGCGTTTGCCACTGGAGACCGCACCTGCCATGCCGTGGATCAACAACCTCAAACTGATGCCCAAGTTGATGCTGACTTTCGGCGTCCTCCTGCTGGTAATGCTGCTGCAGGGCATCGTGGCCTACCGTGGCCTGCACTCACTCAACAACGTCACCACCGAACTGGCCGGCCCCCGGATGGACAGCATCCGCACCGCCGGTGAACTGCGTGGCATGGTCGGCGAGTACCGCAACTACGCCTACCAGGGCCTCATCCGCGCCAGCGATGACGTCAAGACCGAAGCCAAGACCCGCGCCGCGGAGCTTCGCACCCAGATCGATGCCTCGATCAAGAAATACCCCGCGCTGATCGACAATCCCCAGCAGAAGAAGCTGTTCGACACCTTCGCCAAGGATTGGACCGATTCGCTGGCGTCCTACGACGCCGTCACTGAAATGCTCGAGCTGGACCTGCCCGACGATGCCGTGGACACCTTTGTCGGTGAGACCCGCACCAAGCATCTGAAGGCCTCGGCCGCCCTGGAAGCGTTGATCGCCGAAGACAACCGCCTCTCGCGCGCCTCGCGCGAAGAAGCCGAATCCACCTACGCCGCCTCGGCCATGCTGACTGCGATCACCCTGCTCGGCGGCGCCGCCCTGGGCCTGGTGCTGGTGTATCTGTTCGCCCGTTCGCTGGTGGGCAGCATGCGCGGCGCCGTCTCCGTCGCCAACGATGTCGCCAGCGGCAAGCTGGACGGCCACATCGACGTCAGCCGCAAGGATGAAGTCGGCGACCTGCTGCAGGCCATGCAGCGCATGCAGCGCGACCTGCGCGAGCGCACCGAGACCGACCAGGCCATCGCCCGCGAGAACCTGCGCATCCGCACTGCCCTGGATTACAGCTCCACCGGCGTCTACCTGACCGATGCGCATCACACCATCGTCTACAGCAACCGCGCCCTGCAGCAGACCCTGAGCCAGTACGAAGCCGACATCCGCAAGGACCTGCCGGACTTCGACGCCGCCGCGTCGCTGATCGGCAAGTCGGCCGCTGCACTGGAACACGGCAGCGAGATCGACCCCAAGACCCTGGCACAGCTGCAGCAGCACGGCGTCAGCCGCCGCCCGATGCAGTTCGGCGAAGCCCAGTTCGCCCAGGTGATCTCCTCGATCGCCAACGAGCAGGGTGAGACCGTCGGCCACGTCATCGAATGGCGCGACCGTACCCCCGAAGCCCTGGTGGAAGCCGAAGTAGCCCGCGTGATCGCCCAGGCCGCGGCCGGCGACCTCTCCGGCCGCATCGACAGCGACGGCAAGGAAGGCTTCTTCCTGCAGCTGGCCCAGCAGCTCAACGGCCTGCTGGACGCCAACTCGGCCAGCATCGAACAGGTCTCCAACCTGCTCGCCTCGCTCTCGCAGGGCGACCTGACGGTGCGCATGCACGGCGACTTCCAGGGCGTGTTCGCCCGGATGCGGGACGACGCCAATGCCACCGCCGAGCAGCTCAGCGGCATCGTGACCCGGATCAAGCACTCCAGCCAGCAGATCAATTCGGCCGCCAGCGAGATCGCTACCGGCAACAGCGACCTGTCGCGCCGTACCGAGCAGCAGGCGGCCAACCTGGAAGAAACCGCGGCTTCGATGGAGGAACTGACCTCCACCGTGCGCCAGAACGCCGAGCACGCCCGCCAGGCCAACCAGCTCGCCATCGGCGCCCACACCGTCGCTTCGCAGGGCGGTGACGTGGTCGGCCAGGTCGTCACGACCATGAGCGCGATCCAGACCTCGTCCAAGAAGATCGCCGAGATCATCTCGGTCATCGACGGCATCGCCTTCCAGACCAACATCCTGGCGCTGAACGCCGCGGTGGAAGCCGCCCGTGCCGGTGAGCAGGGCCGCGGTTTCGCGGTGGTCGCCTCCGAAGTGCGCACCCTGGCCCAGCGTTCGGCCGGCGCGGCCAAGGAGATCAAGGGCCTGATCGACGACTCCGTCGGCAAGGTCAACGATGGCTCCGCGCTGGTGCAGAAGGCCGGCGCCACCATGGGCGAGATCGTCGCCTCGGTGCAGCGCGTGACCGACATCATGGCCGAGATCTCCGCCGCCTCGCAGGAACAGTCGGCCGGCATCGAGCAGGTCAACCAGACCGTGGTGCAGATGGACGAGACCACCCAGCAGAACGCCGCGCTGGTGGAAGAAGCCACCGCCGCCGCCCGCGCCATGGAAGAACAGGCCGGCCATCTGACCGATGCCGTGTCGATTTTCAAGCTCGACGAACAGGACATCGCGCCTGCCCCGGTCGTGGCCGCACCACCGCGTGCCGTGCGCGCGCCGCTGGCGCAGGCTGCAGTGCGCCGCCCGGCCTCGCGCCCGGTGGCCACCGAACTGGCCGACGGTGACTGGCAGGAGTTCTAAGCCGCCCTGCGGCCTGCGATGAACCACACGCCCCGGTGCCTGCGCACCGGGGCTTTTTGTTGCCCGGCTGAATGCCCGAGAGGCGACGCACTCAATACTCGCGCGATCCGGCCGATAACAGCATTGCCCGACACTTCGTCGCGGCCAGCCAGGATGGCGATCGCCACCGCGAGCTCCTGGCATCGCCACGTGCTCTTGCCCGCTCAGATGCCCTGCCCATGACTCTATTCCGCCGCTGGAACCCGTACTTCTCCAACCTGTCTGTCAGGCGCAAGCTCAACCTGCTGACGCTGTTGATCGCGCTGGGCGTCATTGCCCTGTCCGTGGTCGCCGCGCGCATGCAGTACCTGGACCTGACCGACACCCGCAAGGACAGCCTGAAGACCCAGGTCGAGCTGACCTACGGCATCCTGGAGCATTACCACCGGCTGGCCGGCAGCGGTGAACTGACCGAGGCAGCCGCCAAGCAGGCCGCGCTCACCGCGCTGGAGAGCATGCGCGCCGACGGCGACACCTACTACTTCAACGTATACGACACGAACTACCGGATGCTGATGCATCCGTTCCGCAAGGAACTGATCGGCCAGGACATGAAGGATTTCCGCACCGATGACGGGGTGCGCGTGTACTACGACCAGATCGGCATGGCCCGCCTCGGCGGCGGCTTCGTCTCCTACCAGTGGGCCAAGCCGGGCACCGACAACGTGGTCGAGAAGGTCGCCTATGCCGGCATGTATGCCCCCTGGCAGTGGGTGATCAGCAGCGGCGTGTACATGGACGACGTGCAGCAGCAGGCGCTGGTGTTCACTGCCATCATGGCCGCCACCGGCGGTGGCGTGGTGCTGATCGTGCTGGCATTGAGCTGGCTGATCGGCAACCGCATCACCCTGCCCCTGCGCCAGGCCACCCACGTGGCCGAGAGCATCGCCCGCGGCAAGCTGGACAGCCGCATCGGCGAGCAGGCCCACGACGAACCCGGCCGGCTGCTGGAGAGCATGGCGCGCATGCAGGAGCAGCTGCACGCAGTGATCAGCGGTCAGCGCGAGATGGCCAGCCGCCATGACGCCGGCAATACCGGCTACCGCATGGACGAAACCGCCTTCCCGGGCGAGTACGGCCTGATGGTGCATGAAACCAACACCCTGGTCGGTGCACACGTGCAGACCATGGACGAGGTGCTGGCCGTGGTGCAGCGTTACGCGCAGGGCGACCTCAGCGCGGATATCGCACGCTATCCCGGCGAGAAGGCCGCCATCACCACCACGGTCGATGCGGTCAAGCAGAACCTGGGCAGCATCAACGGCGAGATCCAGCGTCTGGCGGCCGCCGCGGCCGCCGGCGACTTCAGCCAGCGCGGCGACACCGCCCGCTTCGATCACGATTTCCGCCGGATGATCGGCCACCTCAACGCGATGATGCAGGTCAGCGATGAGAACCTCGGCAAGCTCTCGCAGCTGCTGTCGGCGATCGCCGAAGGCGATCTCACCGCACGCATGCACGGCGATTTCCACGGTGTGTTCGCCACCATGCGTGACGATGCCAACGCCACGGTCGCGCAGCTGACCCAGATCGTCGGCCAGATCCAGGAGGCCGCCGGCAGCATCAACTTGGCCGCCGGCGAGATCGCCACCGGCAACAGTGACCTGTCGCGCCGTACCGAGCAGCAGGCCGCCAACCTGGAAGAAACCGCAGCCTCGATGGAGGAGCTGACCTCCACCGTGCGCCAGAACGCCGAGCACGCCCGCCAGGCCAACCAGCTCGCAATTGGGGCCCACAGCGTGGCCACGCAGGGCGGCAACGTCGTTGGCGAGGTGGTCACCACCATGGCCGCGATCCAGACGTCCTCCAAAAAGATCGCCGAGATCATCTCGGTCATCGACGGCATCGCCTTCCAGACCAACATCCTGGCGTTGAACGCGGCGGTGGAAGCCGCACGCGCCGGCGAGCAGGGCCGTGGGTTCGCGGTCGTCGCTTCCGAAGTGCGCACCCTGGCCCAGCGTTCGGCGGGTGCAGCCAAGGAGATCAAGGGTCTGATCGATGACTCCGTCGGCAAGGTCGCCGAGGGCTCGCAGCTGGTCAACCAGGCCGGCGCCACCATGGGCGAGATCGTCGCCTCGGTGCAGCGCGTGACCGATATCATGGCCGAGATCTCCGCCGCCTCGCAGGAACAGTCCGCGGGTATCGACCAGGTCAACCAGACCGTGGTGCAGATGGACGAAACCACCCAGCAGAACGCCGCACTGGTGGAAGAAGCCACCGCCGCTGCCCGCGCCATGGAAGAACAGGCCACCCAGCTGGCCGATGCGGTGGCGATCTTCCGCCTGGACAATCAGGTCGCCCAGGCCGTCAGCGCGGTCACCGCACGCGCGGGTGCCGAGATGCCCCCGATGCGTCCCGCCAGCCGCCCGGCCTCTTTGGCCCCGCATGCCGCCACGCCGGCGCGTCCCCCACGCAGCACGCCGGCCGATGACGGCAACTGGCAAACGTTCTGAGTTCCCGCGGCGATCGCCCGATCGCCGCACCCCCTTCCCCTGCGAGTCCGCCCGTGTCCACGCCCCCCGCCAACGCCGCTTCACCGAATGCCCGCGAATTCGAGTTCGCCGACCGTGATTTCCGCCGCGTCTGCGAGCTCATCTACCAGCGCGTCGGCATCTCGCTGGCGCCGGCCAAGCGCGACATGGTCTATGGGCGGCTGTCGCGGCGGCTGCGTGCGCTGGGCATGCGCAGCTTCAGCGACTACCTGGACCAGCTCGAAGCCCACGGCGGCGACGAATGGCAGGCCTTCACCAACGCGTTGACGACCAACCTCACCGCGTTCTTCCGCGAACCCCATCATTTCGAGAAACTCGCCGAGGAACTGCGCCTGCGCGCTGGCCAGGGCACGCTGCAGCTGTGGTCGTGCGCGGCCTCCACCGGCGAGGAGCCCTACTCGATGGCGATCACCGCCTGCGAGACGTTCGGCACGCTCAAGCCGCCGGTGCGTATTCTGGCCACCGACGTGGACACCCAGGTGCTCGCCACCGCCAGCCGCGGCGTCTACGCGATCGACCGCGTCGCCGGGCTGGATCCGGCCATCCGCAAGCGCTACTTCCAGCGCGGCACCGGCCCCAATGAAGGCCACTGCCGGGTCAACCCGGCACTGCGTGACCTGATCGACTACCGCCCGCTCAACCTGCTCGCCAACCGTTACGACGTCGGCGGCCCGTTCGATGCCCTGTTCTGCCGCAATGTGATGATCTATTTCGACAAGCCGACCCAGCGCGGCATTCTTTCGCGGCTGATCCAGCACATGGGCGATGACGGCCTGCTCTACACCGGCCATTCGGAGAACTACCTGCACGCCGCCGATCTGATCCAGCCCTGCGGCCGCACGCTGTACAAGCGCGCGCCGGGGGCGCCGACATGAGTCAGCCGATCCGCAACGATGACGTGATGCGCTATTTCGACAGCCGCTTCCAGGTCACCGCCGCCAAGCTGCTGCCGACCCAGTACCTGGCGGTGGACGACAACACCGCGCTCACCACCACACTGGGCTCCTGTGTGGCCGCCTGCCTGCGCGATCCGGTGCTCAAGATCGGCGGGATGAACCACTTCCTGCTGCCCGAGGGCAACGTCGGTGATGGCGCCCCCGCGCGTTACGGCAGCTACGCGATGGAACTGCTGATCAACGATCTGCTCAAGCGTGGCGCCCATCGCAAGCGCCTGGAAGCCAAGGTGTTCGGCGGGGCGAACGTGCTCAAGGGGTTCACCAGCAACCCGGTCGGCACGCGCAACGCCGAGTTCGTGCGCCACTACCTGCAGGCCGAGCACATTCCGATCATTGCCGAAGACCTGTGCGGCATCCATCCGCGTAAGGTATGGTTCTTCGCCGATACCGGCCGCGTGGTGGTGCAGCGCCTGCCGCACGCCCATGAAGCCGAGGTGGCCGCGACCGAATCTGCGGTGCGCGCGCGCCTGTCCAAGGCCCCGGTCACCGGTGGCGTG
>Ga0213825_1001638_pt1 | contig 15062 bp, 12 predicted proteins | sample MC6MC0900MG_FD_179896 | JGI IMG/M metagenome (GOLD analysis project Ga0213825, IMG submission 179896) | Enriched soil aggregate microbial communities from Iowa State University, Ames, United States - MC6-MC0900-MG | ecosystem: Environmental > Terrestrial > Soil > Unclassified | place: USA: Iowa... | reverse complement strand
TGTTCGGCCAGGTCCTCGACGGCCAGGCCATCGTCGACTCGGTCAAGCAGGGCGACGTGATCCATTCGATCACCCTGGAAGGCGACACCGACGCCGTGCTGGCCGCCCAGGCCGAGCGCGTGGCGGAGTGGAACAAGCTCATCCCCACCGCCTGATCCGATCCCGACGGCCCCCTGTGAAGGGGGCCGTTTTTACGCTTCTTAGCAGAGGAAATCCCCATGAAAGCACCTGTTCGTGTTGCCGTGACCGGCGCCGCCGGCCAGATCGGCTACGCCCTGCTGTTCCGCATCGCCTCCGGCGACATGCTGGGCAAGGACCAGCCGGTCATCCTGCAGCTGCTCGAGCTGCCGGTCGACAAGGCCCAGGCCGCCCTGCGCGGCGTGATGATGGAACTGGAAGACTGCGCCTTCCCGCTGCTGGCCGGCATGGTCGGTACCGATGACGCCGAAGTGGCCTTCAAGGATGCCGATATCGCCCTGCTGGTCGGCGCGCGTCCGCGCGGCCCGGGCATGGAGCGCAAGGATCTGCTGCTGGAAAACGCCAAGATCTTCACCGCCCAGGGCGCGGCGCTGAACAAGGTCGCCAAGCGTGACGTCAAGGTGCTGGTGGTCGGCAACCCGGCCAACACCAATGCCTACATCGCCATGAAGTCGGCACCGGACCTGAACCCGCGCAACTTCACCGCCATGCTGCGCCTGGACCACAACCGTGCGCTGAGCCAGTTGTCGACCAAGCTCGGCAAGCCGGTCGGTGGCATGGAGAAGCTGATCGTGTGGGGCAACCACAGCCCGACCATGTACCCGGATTACCGTTTCGCCACCGCCGATGGTGCCTCCATCGCCGAGGCGATCAACGACCAGGAATGGAACGCATCGACCTTCATCCCGACCGTGGGCAAGCGCGGCGCGGCGATCATCGAAGCCCGTGGCTCGTCCTCGGCGGCCTCGGCTGCCAATGCCGCCGTCGACCACATCCGTGACTGGGTGCTGGGCAGCAACGGCAAGTGGGTCACCATGGGCGTGCCGTCCGACGGCTCCTACGGCATCCCGGAAGGCGTGATCTTCGGCTTTGCGGTCACCACCGAGAACGGCGAGTACACCCTGGTCAAGGATCTGCCGGTCGACGACTTCAGCCAGAAGTACATCGACAAGACCCTGGCCGAGCTGGAAGAAGAGCGCTCCGGCGTCGCCCACCTGCTGGGTTGATCGCACGCGCTGTCGGGTGCCGGCCGTTGGCCGGTCGCCGAACGAAGAAACGCCGGGCTTGCCCGGCGTTTTTTTTGGTGTCCCTACGACCAAGGTCGTGCGGCCGGCCAACGGCCATCGGACTATGCTCGATCCCATGGCTTTGTCTGGGAGGGCTGTCATGCGTTACGAAGATGTCTATCGACGTTCGGTCGATGAACCCGAGGCGTTCTGGGGCGAAGAGGCCCAGCGCATCTACTGGCATACACCGCCGCAGCAGATCCTCGATTACAGCAACCCGCCGTTCCGGCGCTGGTTCGTCGGCGGTGAAACCAACCTCTGCTACAACGCGGTCGACCGCCATCTGGTCGATCGCCCGGACCAGCTCGCGCTGGTCGCGGTCTCCAGCGAAACCGGCGTCACCCGCGAGATCACGTACCGCGAGCTGCACCGTGAAGTGAATGCCTTCGCCGCCGTGCTGCAGCGGCTGGACGTGCAGCGTGGCGACCGCGTGGTGATCTACATGCCGAACATGGCCGAAGCCGTGTTCGCGATGCTGGCCTGCGCGCGCATCGGGGCGATCCATTCGGTGGTGTTCGGCGGCTTCGCCGCGCACAACCTGGCCCTGCGCATCGATGACGCCGAACCGAAGCTGCTGATCGCCGCCGATGCCGGCAAGCGCGGCGGCAAAGTGATTCCGTACAAGGCGATGGTCGATGCCGCCTGCGCCGAAGCCGCTTCGCCGCCACCGCACGTGCTGATCGTCTCGCGCGGTCTGGACCCGGCCGAACCGAAGGTGCCCGGCCGCGACGTCGATTACGCCACGCTGCGTGCCGAAGTGGGCGACCAGGATGTACCGGTGGTGTGGCTGGAATCCAGCGAGCCGAGCTATCTGCTCTACACCTCCGGCACCACCGGCAAGCCCAAGGGCGTGCAGCGCGATGTCGGCGGCTACGCGGTCGCGATGGCGCAGTCGATGGAGACCGTGTTCGACTGCAAGCCCGGCCAGGTGATGTTCTCCACCTCGGATGTGGGCTGGGCGGTCGGGCATTCCTACAACGTCTACGGCCCATTGATCGGCGGCTGCACCTCGCTGCTGTACGAAGGGCTGCCGACCAACCCGGATCCGGGCATCTGGTGGGCGCTGTGCGAACAGTACGGCGTGCGCACGCTGTTCTCCTCGCCGACTGCGATCCGCGTGCTCAAGAAGCACGATGCGGACTTCATTCGCCGCCACGATCTGGCGTCGCTGAAGTACGTCTTCCTTGCCGGCGAACCGCTCGACGAGCCGACCGCGCACTGGATCAACGACGCACTCGGCAAGCCGATCATCGACAACTACTGGCAGACCGAAACCGGCTGGCCGGCACTCACCCTGTTGCCGGGCGTGGACATGAAACCGGTGCGCTTCGGCTCGCCCGGTTTCCCGAACCTCGGCTACCGGATGAAGGTGATCGACGAGAACACCGGCGAGACGGTCGCGCCGGGGCAGAAGGGCGTGCTGGTGATGACCCCGCCATTGCCGCCGGGCTGCATGACCACCGTCTGGAAAGACGATGCGCGCTTCATCCAGAGTTATTTCAGCCACTTCAAGGAACTGCTGTACAGCTCGCTCGACTGGGCGATCCAGGACGAAGACGGCTACACCTTCATCCTGGGCCGCACCGACGATGTCATCAACGTGGCCGGGCACCGCCTGGGCACGCGCGAGATCGAAGAATGCATCGCCGGCCATCCGCTGGTGGCCGAGGCCGCCGTGATCGGGGTCAAGGATGAACTCAAGGGCCAGGTGCCGCTGGTGTTCGTCACGCTGCGCCAGGCGGTGGAGGGAGACGGCAGCGCGGCGATCACCGAAATGATGCAGCGGGTGACCCAGTCGCTGGGCGCGCTGGCGCGACCGGCGCACATCCACATCGTCAACGCCCTGCCGAAGACCCGCTCGGGCAAACTGCTGCGGCGCTCGCTGCAGGCGCTGGCCGAAGAGCGTGATCCGGGCGATCTGTCCACGCTGGATGATCCGGCGGCACTGGACGAGATCCGGCGTGCGCTGGGGCGGTGAGGGATTTCGGCGCAAAGTGATCGCAGTGACCGTTGCGCGAGTGATGCGCAGACACTCATCCGTACGTGTCGCCCCCTTGAATCCTGGGTGCGGCACGCACGGTGCATTCGTTGCTTCAATTACCATTGGATGATCACGAGATTGAGGATGCCGTGAATCAATCCGCGTATCCAACGGTCCAGCTCGAGCAGATAGACGCTGGAGCAAGGTGATGGAAAAGAAAAATGGGAAGATTTCGTTGCCGGTATGCGGATCTCGGAAAGAGCGTGCTCACCGCCAACGTCGCAACAGCTCTTTCCGATACTGTAAATCGCCAGAGAGAAGCTGGTGCTTTACAACTTTCTACTCAAACAGCGGCGCAGCGATGCAGCTGGTGACTACGCAAAGCACGCAATCCAAAAAAGAGCCAGCTGGCTCCAGTCGATGGAAGTTGCCGCTGCGCGTTCAGGGTAGTCGACCATGACCATCCGTAGCCCGGCACCACCGACCCGGCGGCGGCAATGCACAGCGTCAGTCTCCATAATCAGGGGCATGCGTTTTACGCGGAAGGCGATGCATGCAACCGGCGGTGTCATCGCCCTTGCGAAGATCGCACCGTGTTCGCCTCCAACACTACCGTAGTGATCAATATGACGACGATGTAGCTCTCTGCCCTATTGCTCGTCAACTGCAGAGTGGCGCGCCAACGCTCATTGAACGGCTCTCAGGAATGACATTGCCTCCTCCGCGTTGGCCGGGACGCGCTTCAACTCCCACCTTGCAGTCGGGCGGTGGAAAATCGTTCCGAAACCTCGATCACGCCAGCCGCAAATTTTCCACCTTTCAGGTGGGCGCTATGGCTGAAGTCACTGGCTTGCTACCCACTTGGGAGCCGTCACTGATTCGGACCTGGAGATGTGTGCAGCAAGAAATGCCAGGTGCATCAACTGCATTCAGCCTATAGAAATGCACTCCCCTCTTGCGGCCGCGTCTTCTCGATGCGCCGGTGAAGTTGCTTTTCTATAAGGCGAATGCCTCCTCTCATATTCTGAAACGTTGATGCATTCGCTTGGCGCCACATCTGGCTGCATATTGCTTTTGTGGGGGGCGGTGCAGTGATGCAAGTAAAATGCAGGCAAAAACTCACGTGGTGGCGGCATAGAGCCGCTTCACGAGGATTGAGGAGAAGGCCTTTTCAGCGCTCATTGGGCAGCATCCAATTGATGTGTGGGTTCCCTCTCATGCGTTTCAAGTGCTCATCTGTCCTTTGATGCGGCAGGGTCTATCAGGTGGTATGGGGTGGCTGCCAGCGCTTGATAACTACCTGTTTGATAACTGCGTCAAAGTTCGAGTCAACTGTCGTGTTTGGCTCTTGATCGAGGTATTTGTCAGGCATAAAACAGATCTACGTATTACTCGTTTGCTGAGTTCCCGAGTCGCTCGTCGATTAGTTCAGTTTCATGTTCGGTCCCCTATGCATTTGCTCAGATGAGCCAGTTTGTGAAATGCAAGCGTCCGCCGGTATGGATGCATAAGAAGGAGGATGAAGGAATGGTAGAGAACCTGCGACTTTCATCTAGAGAACTGCAAGGTGGCGACGAACGGCCGCGCCGTCGATCATTTAGGCGGGAGTCAAAGCTCGTACTCATTCATACGATCGATCAGGACTTTCATGCGGCAGTTTGCGGGCATGCTCTGGAAAATCGCGGTCATCGTGTAGTTCGATGGCTCGGGGAGGACTACCCAGTCTCGGCTGGCTCCAGTTTACATATTTCTGAAGGCGAGCGGGTCGATGTTCTCCATACCCGGCATGGATCGGTTTCCTCCTGCGAGGTTGACGTGGTCTGGTATCGCAGGCGAAGGGCGGCGCTTGCACCCGACTATCTTGATGCCGATGACATGGGCTTTGCCGAGAATGAGCTGAAAGTAGCAGAGTGCGCACATGCAGATGGATTTGAGAGAGCCTTTTGGATCAACCGGAGAGCGGCGGCCAGCATTAGTGACATCAAACCGAATCAGCTTCGTGCGGCGCAGGACTCTGGCCTCGAGGTGCCGCCCACATTGATCAGTAATGATCCTTACGAGATTCGAGACTTCATCCGTCGGCACGGTTCCACCATTTACAAGCCTCTTACCGGGCACACCTGGGGCGATGGCGGGTGCGTCAGGAGGACGTATACGGCCGCAGTTACATTGCAGGATTTACCTGAGGATCGTTACCTCAAAGCTACCCCTGGAATATTCCAGAGAAAAATTGACAAGGCATTTGAGGTTCGTGCCCAGTTCTTTGGGTCTGTCTGTTTAGCGGTACGAATTGAATCGAACTCACTTCGCGGCGGGGACGTGGATTGGAGGCTTGATCAGAGATCCATAACTCGGTGCGCTCCCATCGATGTTCCACTCTCGATACAGGATGCATGTCGAAAGCTGATGGGGAAGTTGGGTCTTGTAAGCGGTGGGGTCGACTTCATCGTCTCGCCCGACGGGAGCTGGTGTTTCCTGGAGATAAATGAAGCAGGCCAATTTCTTTTCATTGAGTCATGGTGCGCAGAATTGAAGGTTCTCGAGGCATTTTGTCAGTTCGTTGAGTCGGGTGAAGTTGATCTTGGTAATTTGCAACGTTCCCAGCATATCGGCCTTGAACAGGCGATTCTATCTGCGCGGGTGAGCGGTCTGCTGCGCGCTCAATGACACTTTAGCCGGTGTCCACTGCCGGGAGATATGGTAGTCATGATGGCTGCCTGACAGTCGCCGAATCCTGAAGATCTCGGCATTCAAGGGGTGCATTCGGCATCCCACAAGGAGAAGTGCATGTCCAGCAATTCTAAAAGTACCGACGCGGCCGCCAGCAGTGGTCGTGTCCTCGGGCGACTTCTGTCTCGGGAGGAAATGCAGCAAATTGGCGGTGGGCAAGGGAATTCCTACACTGAGCCCACAGATCCTTGGGCTGACGATGGTACTTGTACGCCGGAGCGCGACAATGGCTCGGATCGACCTGTGGTTGGGTGAGCATCCCTTTATGACAGATGGGATGGTTGCCGTGTGTAGCGTTACATCTAATGGTTGAACGTACTTTGACCCTGGCGGCATAGCATGACGCGTGTCGCCAGGGTTGTCAGTCGCTTAGGCAGGAAGGCGTATGAGAACTGATCGCAAGGGGTTAGTCTTTGTGCTGTATCTACTCCTTTTGACTGTGACTTGGGAATCAGCCGCCGAAGATGCTGGCTCCTCCGACTCAGACGTATACATAGAGTTTCTGTGGTCAAAGCCTGAAGCGGGTGCGCTCGCACGTCAGGAGACTCGTTCATTTGTACTTGGGAAGAGATTCAATCACCAGGTTTGCGTGGCCGTACTCAGATCGGAAACCCCGCATCAGTCGATGGTCTTGGAGGCCGTCGATAGCAGAGGGGAGGTAGTGTCTCGTCAGTCAGATGAAAGCTACAGCGGCAAGAAGCGCTGCTATGCCGCCCGTCTTCCCAGGTGGGGAGCGCCAGGTAAATGGTCATATAGGGTGTATCTCGACGGTGAATCTATGTTTTCAGCCAGCAGGTCTGTAGAAGTAGCCAAAAGTCTGAAGGCTGCAAAGTTCAATGAGCCTTCACCAGTGCCTTATGTGTTGGGCCGGCCAAACTATCCAGAAGGAATGTCACCGCAGAGGTTTTCAGGCCGATTGGTATGGGTGATGACGGTGGATGCGGGCGGAAAGGTAACGCATGTGGATATCGAGACCGCAGAAGGCATTGGAGAAGAGATGAAGGAGCGAGCGTTGGCTGCCGGATATATATCAAGATTCCCGATGGATTCCCGGCGCCCTGCTGCCGGTATCAAGTACAGGCGAGCCATGAACTTTCGTCCGGATTAGTTGATCCTCTGTGGCGGCCTGTGCGCTGAATCTGTTTGAGTTCTCCTAGAGGCAGTCACGGGATTTACTGAATTTTTCATAGGTCGCTATTCAATGGAGCGGGTAGTTCAATCGGAAGCCGCAGAATGCGGATTGGCGTGCCTTGCGATGGTGGCTTCGCACTATGGCGATCGTATCGGTCTACGTGAGCTCCGCCGCCGCCACGGGCTTTCATTCAAGGGAACCACCCTTGCCCAAGTGATGAAGATCGCCGAGCGGATGAATTTCAACTGCCGTCCGTTGCGGTTGGATCTGGAATACCTTGGCCAGCTTCAGCTTCCCTGCATCCTGCACTGGGATCTCAATCACTTTGTGGTGCTCAGCCGCGTTCGCAGACACGCCGTGACCGTACTCGACCCTGCCGTTGGTGAGCGAAGCTTGTCGCTGCAGGAGTTCTCGCGGCATTTCACCGGGATCGCGTTGGAGTTGAGCCCGGGTGCCGATTTCCGGGCCACCCCATCTACACCGGCGGTCGCTATCTCCCAGTTGACCGGCAAGATGAGCGGGTTGTGGTCTGCACTGGGCATGATCATGATGTTGTCGCTGGCGTTGCAGGTGTTCGTTCTGCTGGCGCCATTCTTCATGCAGTGGATCGTCGATCATGTGTTGATTGCTGCAGATCGTGACCTGCTTACTGTCCTGGGCCTCGGATTTGGCCTTGCGCTGTTGCTGCAGGTCGCCATCGGTGTGGTGCGCGGCTGGGCAGTCATCCATCTATCCAGTCGTCTGGGTCAGCAATGGCTGGGAAATGTGTTCGGCCACCTGATCAGGCTGCCGCTGGATTTCTATGAGAAACGCCACCTGGGCGATATCACCTCGCGCATGGGTAGCGTGCAGGCCATCCAGCGCACGTTGACGACCAGCTTCGTAGAGGCGCTTATCGACGGGGTAATGGCGCTAGTGACCCTGGGCATGATGTTGTTGTACAGCTGGAAGTTGGCGATGGTGACCTTGCTGGCGGTAGCGCTTTACATGGTCATGCGGGCGGTATCGTTCCGTGCATTTCGCAACGGTACCGAGCGGCAACTGGTTGCAGCAGCCCGGCAGCAGAGCCACCTGCTGGAGTCCATCCGCGGCGTCCAGTCGATCAAGGTGGCCGGGCGAGAGACGCTGCGCCGCTCCGGCTACTTCAATCTGATGAACGACACCATTAACCGAGATGTGTGGCTGGCCCGCTTTGGCGTCGTCTTTGGCAGTGCCAATCAGCTGATTTTCGGCGTCGAACGTGTCGCGGTGATCTGGATCGGTGCCGTGCTCGCAATGCAGAACGTGTTCTCGGTGGGCATGCTCATTGCCTACCTCGCTTATAAGGAACAGTTCGCACAACGGGTCGGCGGGCTGATCGACAAGTGGATGGAGTTCCGCATGTTGCGCCTGCACGGTGAGCGGCTGTCAGACATCATACTGGCCGAGCCTGAGATGCCTGCGGTTGATGCCACGGCGGAAGGGCTGCCGGCACGGTTGCGCATTGAAGTGACTGGGCTTGGTTTTCGCTACGCGTCGAGCGAGCCATGGGTGCTGCGTCACTGCAACATGGTCATCGAGGCGGGCGAGTCGGTAGCCATTGTTGGTCCGTCAGGCTGCGGGAAAACAACGCTGGTCAAGCTGCTGCTCGGCCTGCTGAAGCCTACCGAAGGTGAGATCCGTATGGGGGGCGTGCCGCTGGCCAGGATCGGGATGGAGCAGTACCGCCGGATCATTGGTGCGGTGATGCAGGATGATCAGCTTTTCGCGGGCAGTCTTCGCGATAACATCGCCTTCGAGGATGACGGCCTGGATGACGCGCGCGTGCAGGAAGCGGCGACGCTGGCCGCCGTGCATGACGACATCGTCGCTATGCCGATGGGCTACAACAGTCTGATCGGTGACATGGGCACCACCTTGTCTGGTGGTCAGAAACAGCGGGTGTTACTGGCACGGGCGCTGTACCGCCAGCCACGGCTGTTGTTTCTTGACGAGGCCACCAGCCATCTCGATGTAGAGCGTGAGCGGCTAGTCAATGACGCGGTACGTCGACTGGATCTCACGCGGGTCATCATTGCCCACCGGCCTGAAACCATTGCCAGTGCCGAGCGGGTGCTTGTGATGCATGCCGGGGCGATTGTTGCCGAGCACCGACCGCCGGTGCAGCAGGCGCAAGGCGCTGTAGATGAGGTAAGTGCGTGAGCGGGTTGTACCGCCCGGAGGTACTTGAGGCGAAGCGAGGAAGCTGGCTTGGGAGCATCTCACTTGCACAGCCTGTTCGGCTGTGGGTGCTGGCTATCCTTGGTGCGCTGTCGGCGGCGTTGGTGCTGGGCTTGTTTATTTTTGGGGACTACACGCGTCGCTCTCGTGTTGCGGGCGAGCTCATCCCCGACTTGGGTCTGTCCACAGTGGTGGCGCCCTCATCGGGTGTGATCGCTGTGGTGCATGCCGATGAAGGCGATCGTGTTGAGCGGCAGGCGCCCTTGATGCTGATCAACATCCCGCGGGTGACCGCCGCTGGCGACGATGCACTGAAGGTGTTACGCGAGGGCCATCACGTGCGCGTGGAAAGTCTTGCCGCCCTGCACGCATCGCAGGAAGCGCAGTTGCAGGTGCAACAACGCGGTGGCCGCCAGCAGCGGGACGCGTTGCGACGCGAGCTTGTTCAGATCGAGGACGAGATCCAAACGCGTAATGAGCAGATGCGCATCGGTCGTGAGACCGTTCAGCGATATCGTCAGGTTGCCGACCAGCGCTATGTGAGTTTGGTGCAGCTCAACCAGCAGGAGCAAGGGGTGCTTGATCTGCTTAACGCACAGCAGGCGCTGCAGCGACAGGCAACTTCGCTACGACGTGCGTTGGCGCAGATAGAGCAGGTGCTTGCAGAGGTGCCGTCACAGCGCCGCGCGGCACAGGCATCGGCGGAGCGGGACGGCGCCGCGCTGCGCCAAGAGGCCGTGCGTATGGAAGCGGACGGCGAGTTGCTGCTGCGTGCACCAGTGCCCGGAATGGTCGCGAGCCGGTTGGTTGAAGCCGGACAAGCCGTGCAGCCTGGCCAGCCGCTGATTAGTCTGTTGCCAGAAGGTTCCCGGCTGCGTGCCCAGCTGCTGGTGCCCAGTGCGGCAATCGGTTTCATCAAGGCCGGTGACCGGGTGTTGCTGCGCTACGAGGCGTACCCCTACCAGAAGTTCGGTAGCCATCATGGCGTGATCACCCAGATCTCGCGCAGTGCAATTGCGGGTCGGGAGTCATCGACTGAGCCGGTGTATCGGGTACTTGTCGCGCTGGATCGACAGAGCGTATCGGCCTATGGCGTACTCGAGCCATTACGTCCCGGGATGCGACTTGAAGCCGACATCTTGGGGGAGCGGCGCCGGTTGTATGAATGGCTGCTCGAGCCGCTGTACTCGGTAAAGGGCAAAGTGGGAAGTTGAGGCCTTTGCTTGGTCGCGTTGATGTCACATCTACATCTGGAAACGGCTCCGCGCATGCTCCACGATCGGTTCCGGATGCAGCGCACGATGCGGATGCGGTACGGAAGGATCAGGATGAAGCGCGAACCACGCATGGCGCTCTGGCTGATGAACCGGCTGGGCGTTGCGGTGCCGGCCGATGGGCAACGACGCTCGTTCTGGCGCAACGCACTCTTTTACGGTGCCGAATTCGCGCTGGTGTTCGGGGCGTTGAGGTGCGTTCTGGATATGGTGTGGCGCGTGCCGGTCGATGCCGGGGACATCGGATGGAACATGGCATTCGGGGGCGCCTTTTTCGGCGGGTTGATGGCGTGGATCCGCTCACGTGCGCGGTAGCGCTCTCCACGCGGCCGCCCGCAAGTGGGCCTTTGCTGCGACGCGTCACCCGCGCCCAGCCCGCTCAGGTAAGCTCCGGACGTGATCGTTCCCGGCCCATGGCCGGACGCCGCGCGCTGGGGACACGGCACGCTGGCGGCGCCGGGCGTGAAGCGCCGTCGGGAACCGTCGCAAGGGGCGCCCCCGCACCAGCCACCGGCTGCGTGCCGGGCGTGGCAATGCAGCAGTAACAGGGGGATGCACATGGCCTACATCCATGCCAAGACGGCCGCGGGCCGTCAGGAAATCGAAGACCGCGCGCGGCGCCTGCCGCCGGCATTGCGGTCCATTCTGCTGATGGTCGATGGTCAGCGCGATGACGACGCGTTGACCGCGCTGTTACCGGGCCTGCGCGCGCCGGAGGACGCATTGGCACAACTGGCGCAGGCCGGACTGATCGAAGTGGTTGGCGGCGCGGTTGCGGCACCGGCCGCGCGCACGCTCACCGCCGGCCGCGAGCAGGATCCTGACCTGTACAAGCGCCTGTACGACTGGATGAGCGAATCGGTGCGCAGGCACCTCGGGCTCAAGGGCTATTTCATGCAGCTCAAGATCGAGCGCTGCACCGATGCCGGCGCGTTGGAGAAAGTGTGGCCGGACATGGCCGCCGCAGTCGCCAAGGCCAGGAGCCCGGCGTTGGCCAGCCGCTGGCTGAGCGACACCCATGCGCTGCTCGACGCACCCGCCGCGCCAGCGACAGCGGTGCCGGACACGGCGACCGCGGTTCCTGGCTGAATCGTGGTGTCTTGGAAGGGTGGTGGTCGTCGCGCCCGGGCGTTACCTTGCCTGGCTACACTCGCAGGAGCCACGCGATGGACCCCACGAAGGACGATGACGGCACCCCGGGCTGGGATGCGATCAACGCGGCGCTGGCCGCGCTGTATCCCGGCCAGGAGCCGAAGCATTACGGCACGGCGCTGCCCTACACATTGGGCGGCGACGATCCGCTGGACGGCATCAGCGTGTACTGGGCCGACGCCCCGCGCCCGCACTGGCACTACGTCACCTACGGCTTCTCCGAGCTGTACGACAAGCAGAGCGATGACGCGGCTGACAGCGGCTACGGTTTCGAACTGACCTTCCGCCTGGCCGCCGCGCCGGGAGAGGGGCCGGTCGCCGCGCCGCCGGTGTGGCCGATGAACCTGCTGCAGAACCTGGCGCGTTATGTGTTCGGCAGCGGCAATGTGTTCGAGGCCGGCCATCATCTGGACGCCAACGGTCCAATCGCGCTGGAGACCGATACCGTGCTGCGCCACCTGGCCCTGGTCGAGGATCCGCAACTGCCGGCGCGTGACACCGCCAACGGCCGTGTGCGTTTCCTGCAGGTGGTGGGCCTGAGCGATGAGGAGATGGCCGCGGTGCGGCGCTGGTCGACGCAGGGCGTGCTGGACGCGTTGGCGCCGGCCATGCCGCTGTGGATCACCGAGCTGCGGCGCGGCTCGCTGCTGGCCGATCCGGCGCTGGCCGCGGAGGTCGAGGCCGGCAGCGCCCGCGAGGGCTCCACCACCGGCATGCTGTTCATCGAAACGCTTGGATGGGCGGTGGAGGGCGACACCGTCGAACTGGTGCTCGGCGCCGGCCAGGTGCCGGGCGTTCTGGAGCTGTTGCCACTGCGGCTGGACCACGGCCGTGCGCTGACCCTGGCCGACCGCGAGCGAAGCTGGCGCTTCGAGCCGGGCGAGGCCGACCATGTCGCGCTCGAACAGGACAGCGCGCGCTGCGTGGTCAGCCCGGCCACCCTGCGCGGCGTGCTGGAGCACGTGCAGGCCCAGCGCGGCACCTACCCGCTGCCCGGTGGCCGCCTGCGGATCCGGGTGGTGCCGACCGAGCTGCGCGACGCCAGCGGCAACGTGGTGCGTACGCTCGGCTAGCAGGGCGCAGGGTGCTACCGGCACAAAAAAGAGAGCCCGGCAGTGCCGGGCTCTCTTATATATCCGCAACGCCGAGCGACTCAGCTCAGGCCTTCGGCCTTCAGCGTGGACTGCACGCCGGTATCGGCTTCCATGCGCTGCTTGAAGGCGGCGAGGTTGTCCAGGCCGCTCAGGTCGATCTTCGCGCCCGCCGCCCAGCGCAGGGTGATGTAGAAGTACGGATCGGCGAAGCTGCGGAAGCCGGCCAGCCAGGGGCGGTCGGCCAACTGCGCATCGGCGCGCTCGAACAGGGCGCGCAGGCGCTTGCGGGCGGCGGCGCGGAGCGCGTCGTACTGGGTGTCGTCTTCGATGAAGGCGCCCGGCGCGAACAGCGGCTTGAACGCCGGGTGCAGATCCGAGTTGACGAAGGACAGCCAACGGGTGGCTTCGGCGCGCTGCTTCGGGCTGCCGTCACCGGTCAGGCCGGCCTGCGGGTGGGTATCGGCGATGTAGCCCATGATGGCCGCGTTCTGGGTCAGCACGAAATCGCCATCGACCACCACCGGCACCGAGCCGGCCGGATTGATGGCCAGAAACGGCGGCGCCTTCAGGGTGTCCTTGTCGAGCAGTTCCACCTCGAACGGCTGGCCGGTCCACTGCAGGGCGATGTGGTCGGCGGTGGAGCAGGCTCCGGGCTTGCTGTACAGCTTCATGGGAACTCCGTTGCGGATGGGTGGAAGGTGAGCCGCCCACTATTCCAGAGCCGGCCCTTCATCCTCAACGGTATGGCCGTAACAGATCGTTACGACGCGCGCGGCTTGAGTTTCTGCACGCGGTAGAAGGTGTGATCGCCGATCGTGGCCACCTGGTAGGCATTGCGCCAGCTCGGGTTGGCGATTGCCATGGCGGCGAAGTGGCTCGCGCCAGGCACGATCTCCTTGCGCTCACCGGCCGGCAGGGCCCAGTTTCGCTCGGCATCAAAGGCCACCGTCATCGCTTCCTGCCAGGCATCGGCGTTGCCGAGCTGGGTGCCGGGCGCGACGATGGTCGGGGCGAACTGCTTGCGGGCGGTCACCACCTGGCACATCGAGTCGCCCCAGAGGCCGCTGTCCAGGCGGCGCAGGGCCACTTCCGCGACGGCTTGCTGGCCGCGCAGGGTCTGGTCACGCGCTTCGAGGTAGACGGTCGTGCTCAGGCACAACGAATCGGCGGCAGGCTGCGGCAACAACTGTGACAGCCAGAGAATCCAGGCCAGTTTCATAAATCTCCTTGCTCCGTGTGGGCCGCACCTGGCTGTTCCATCCGATCGTGCGGACGGGGCGTGGGTACGACTTGGCGTCATGGGGAGGCGGCCATCGGGGCCGCCCGGGGGCGGACCCGAAGAAGACGTGGGGTCCGCGCGCTCACTCGAACTGGGTGGTGAGCGGGAAAGTTGGCGCACGATAGGGGGGGATTTCCCAATACATCCTGAACCCGAAAGCTTGACATTCAGGTTCGGAGGTGGGGCTGAATCAGCGGTTCAGCCCCGTATTCAGGTCGGTTTCGACCCGGATCAGAGCGCAGCGGCGACCCGGCTGCCCTGATCGATCGCGCGCTTGGCGTCGAGTTCGGCGGCGACATCCGCGCCGCCGATCAGCTGTGCCTGGATGCCGGCTGCCTGCAGCGCGGCGTGCAGATCACGGCGCGGTTCCTGGCCAGCGCAGACCACCACATGGCTTACCGGCAGCAGCTGTTCCTGGCCGTCCACTTGGATGCGCAGGCCGGCGTCATCTACGCCCAGGTAGGTCACGCCACCGAGCATGCTCACGCCCTTGGCCTTGAGCGTGGCACGGTGGATCCAGCCGGTGGTCTTGCCCAGGCGGGCGCCGGGCTTGCCCGGGCTGCGCTGCAGCAGCCAGACCTTGCGGGCGGGTGCTTCAGGTGCCGGTTTGGCCAGCGCGCCCCGGCCCTCGAAGCTGGGGTCCACGCCCCACTCGGCCATCCAGCGTGCCGGGTCCAGCGCGCTGGAGGGCCCCTCGTGGACCAGGAACTCACCGACATCGAAACCGATGCCGCCGGCGCCGATGATCGCGACCTGCTCGCCTACCTGGACCTTGCCGAGCAGCACATCCAGGTAGGTGACGACCTTGGGGTGGTTGGCGCCGGGGAAATCAACCCGGCGCGGGGTGATGCCGGTGGCGATCACCACCTCGTCGAAACCGGCCAGGGTGGTCACGTCGGCCACGGTGCCCAGCTTCACCTCGACAGCGGTCTCGTACAGCTTGTGGCGGAAATAGC
>Ga0213825_1001629_pt1 | contig 15151 bp, 13 predicted proteins | sample MC6MC0900MG_FD_179896 | JGI IMG/M metagenome (GOLD analysis project Ga0213825, IMG submission 179896) | Enriched soil aggregate microbial communities from Iowa State University, Ames, United States - MC6-MC0900-MG | ecosystem: Environmental > Terrestrial > Soil > Unclassified | place: USA: Iowa... | reverse complement strand
ATACAAGCTTTAAAAAGTAGGTTTGTAACTAAGGCTAGTGGTGCCATAGGAGTGATGGAAACCAATAGTGTAAGCAGTGGGCTTAAAGCATTAGATATTGCACTTAAGGGTGCAAACTTAAATTTAGTAAAACTACAAGTAGCATCTGGAATAAGTGGTAAACTTGTTTATATTATTTCTGGTGGACTTAGTGATGTAGAACATGGAATGAATATAGCTAAAGAAGCTATAGAAGGAAAACGTATTGTTCATGCATCAGTAATACCTTCACCGGATGAACTTATCATTAAGCATTTAACATAAAAACTTAAACTTTAGTTTACACAGTTATGAATATAAATGAAACGTAATTTATTAAATAAACAATTAACTTAATAAGGAGATGAAATGATGGGAATTAACGATATAATCGTATATATCATGGTTGCATTTATGGCTCTTGGAGCTATAGATAAGTGTTTAGGAAATAAGTTTGGACTTGGAGAAAAGTTTGAAGAAGGTTTCATGGCAATGGGTTCTCTTGCAATTGCAATGATAGGAGTTATCTGTCTTGCACCAGTACTTGCAGATATATTACAACCAGTAATAGTACCTGTATTTAACTTTTTAGGAGCAGACCCAGGTATGTTTGGTGGTACACTACTTGCAAACGACATGGGAGGAGCTTCACTTTCTCAAGCTCTTGCAGTAGATCCTCAAGCAGGAATGTTCGGGGGATTAATAGTTGGTTCTATGATGGGGGTTACTATAGTATTCACAATTCCAGTTGCCCTTGGAATAATAGAAAAAGAAGATCATAAATTCTTAGCTATGGGAGTATTAGCAGGGGTTATTACAATTCCGCTAGGAGCTTTTGTTGGTGGTCTTGTTGCTGGATTCCCAGTAATGATGATTCTTAAAAATTTAATTCCAATAGTTATAATTGCAGCACTTATAGCATTAGGACTTTGGAAATTTGAAAATGCAATCATTAAAGGATTTACAGTTTTCGGAAAGTTTGTAGTAATAGTTATAACTTTAGGATTAGCAGCGGCTGTAATTGAAGCATTAACAGGTATTGTTGTAATTCCAGGAATGGCACCAATTTCTGAAGGAATCCAAACTGTTGGAGCAATAGCTATAGTTCTTGCTGGAGCATTCCCACTAGTATATGTGATTACTAAAGTATTCCAAAAACCTTTAATGGGATTAGGTAAAATTTTAAAAATGAATGATATAGCAGCAGCTGGTATGGTTGCAACTCTTGCTAACAGTATCCCAATGTTTGGTATGATGAAGGATATGGATAACAGAGGTAAAATAATTAACGTTGCTTTTGCAGTATCTGCAGCCTTTGTATTTGGAGATCACTTAGGATTTACCGCTGGGTTTAATTCAGAAATGATACTACCAATGATAGTAGGTAAATTAGTTGCAGGAATTACAGCTGTATTCGTAGCTATATTTATTGCAAACAATGCGACTAGAAATGAGGAGGCTAAATAATGATGGAAAATATAGATAAAAGCTTATTGGAAAAATTAGTTAGACAAATAATAGAAGAAAAACTTACAGGAGCTTCTAATGATTCTGTAGACTTTGTAAGAAATAAAGATGCAAGTGGAGTTATTTCTGTTAAACTTCCAACAGTTAGAGTTGATGAGTCAAATAGACTTGATACTGGAAATAGTAGTGATATAGTATATACAAAAGATTTATTCACTCTTGAAGAAAGTAGAAGATTAGGTTGTGGAATAATGGAAATGAAAGAAACAACCTTCGATTGGACTTTAAACTATGATGAAATAGATTATGTTATAGAGGGACATTTAGATATAGTAGTAGATGGAAGACTTGTATCAGCAGATGCTGGAGAATTAATTTTAATACCAAAAGGAAGTACAATTAAATTCTCAGTTCCAAACTATGCTAGATTCATATATGTAACATATCCAGCAGATTGGGCATCTCAAAACGATTAAGTTAATTTAGAAATAAACACAGGTTATATCTAAATATTATTTTGATATAACCTGTGTTTTTTAGTTTTGTATATTAGTTTATATAACATATATTGAACATAATGTATTATTAACTTTAATAAAGTGAGTTTTGCTGAGATTTGTGTCTATGATTTATTTTAATATGAATAATTATAGTGGCTATTCCGCTTATTAATAGGAAGGCATAAAAGCTAATTACACGGCTTAATAGCATTGCAGAAAGCAACAATTCTTTTGAAAAGAATATTTTAAATAGTATCATAAAGCTACTTTCAGTGGCACCTACTGCACCAGGCAATGGCAAAGAAGATACTGCTATAGTTAATAAGGCTTGTATAGAAATTACATCCATAATGCTATAAGTACTTAATCCAAAAGATTTATATATGAAATACGGAACTAAATACATAGCTGTAATTTGTAAAACTGTAACTACTAAAACCTTAACAAGTAGTAAAGGATTATTCTTGATATAATTAGCACCATTAGTATATTCATCAAGGTGAACATTAATTTTAGATAGAGTATATTCTGCATTTTTTATAATTTTAAATTTTGATAAGAGTTCAACAATAAATTTAATAAACTTACCAACTAAATTTTTAGAAAATATAACTGCAAATATAAAACCTATTATAAATACATTTATCACAACTCCGTAAATTAATAGCCATTTAATGCCATGTACATTATTTATTATAAAAGTATATTTAAAAAGATACATAAGTAGTCCATATAAAAGCATTACTGATTGATAGACTATGGCAATTATCAATAAGGTTAAAGAAGAATAGGATATATTTATATTATCCTTTTTCATATAGTATACTTGCGCTGGCTGACCTCCAGATGATGAAGGAGTAATAGCACTAAAGTAAAATCCAATAAAGGAATAACCAATACATTTTTTAAAAGATACTTTTTTCTTTAGATTTTTAAGTATAATATAAATAACATAAGCTTCAAAAATTATAAATAGACACATCATAGAAAATGCTATGAATAAATAAATAGGATTAACTGTATTTATTACAGAGACTAGTGAAGTTATCGAAGTATCTTTAAAAAGTAAGTAAAAGGTAATAGCAATGAGCAAGGTCATAAAAATTAAACTTCCATAACAATTATTAAACTTTTCTTTTTTTATAGATTTTTCCACAATTATTGTCCTAACCTTTCTGGTGTTATAAATTTATAACCTTCTAACTTTAACTTAGGTAAAACTGCAGATAATGCTTCAATGGTTTTAAGAGGGGCATCGAAAGCACCACCTGAATTCTCTCCTGCATCATGTAGACATATAATAGAATTTCCATTAGTGCGTAATAATAACTTTGAAGATATAGAATCAACTGTTGCATATTTGCTCCAGTCCTCAGCCATAACATCCCATAAAATCATTTTTAAATTATACTTTTTTATAAAAAAGTTTGTAAACATATTACTATGCCCCCAAGGTGGTCTATAATAATTGATTTCATAGGTAAAGTTTCTCATTATTTCTATACTCTTCTTAAAATCTTTTCTTGTATATTTATAGCTATAAAATAGAGCATTTTTATGCTCTAAAGAGTGTAGTGCTATAGTGTGGCCTTCCTTATGCATACGATGTATAATATCAGGGTTATTCTTAGCATTTTCAGCAACAACAAAGAAAGTAGCTGTAATTTGATTTTCTTTAAGCACATCTAAAAGATTATTAGTATATCTTTCATCAGGACCATCATCAAAGGTTAGCATTATTTCATTATCCTCATTAGTACATTTAATAATATTTGAATTTATATATTTGTTGTATAAAGTTGGTATGACTGAGTGAATTAGAAAAATAATTATAATAATAGCTGTTAAAGTAGTAAAGTACATTAAGCGCACACTCCATCCACCATGTTTGGTTCTAAAGTAAGTAATACTTTTTCAATTACTGTACAATCAAATTGTCTTTTTAGGTTTTTTATATTATTAGAAAGAACATTTAGTATTGTATCATCATAGATAATTTTTTTTATTTTATCAAAACATTTATCAGGACTTGTTTCAAGAACTTTTCCAATACCATTATTTAATATAAAGTTAGTATTATTAATTTCTTGCTGAAGAAAAGGCTTAAATGCAATTAAAGGTGTTTCTGAGAAAATACTTTCAAATAGAGTTATTCCACCAGGTTTAGAAAGTATCAAATCTGCTTGCTGCATATATTTATAAACTTCATCAGTATATCCAAGTACATTAATATTTTCATATTTGTCATGAAGCATAGTATAGATTTCAGTATTATTTCCTGTAATAACTGTAGTTTTAACATTTTCTAAGGAATTAAGCTGATTATAAAATTCTAGAGATTTAGGTAATAATCCTAATCCACCGCCCATAATAAGGATCTGCTTTTCATTAGAAGAATTATTAGTTATAGTTTTTTTAAATTCTTCTTTCACAGGTATTCCATTAATAAATATTTTATTTTCAGGAACACCTTTTAAAATTAGATCCTTTTTTAAAGAATTACTTCCAACTAAATAGCAATTAGTATTTTCATTAATCCACTCTGAGTGGCTACTGATATCCGTTATGCAAGTTATGAGTGGAAGAGATGGATTGTATTTCAACTTATATCTTGATATAAGTTGTGAGCAAAAAGGAAGAGTAGAAATAATAATGTTAGGCTCTACATCTTTAACGAGTTTATCAAGTTTAGGAAGAAAATATCTTAAAAACATAGGGTTCATATTATATTTTCTATTTTCCGTAATTTTATAAACTTGATTATAAAAAATACTTCCCTTGTTCACCATAACATTAAAAGCTTTATAAATTGTATTAGAGTAAGTTGGTAATGCATAATCAAAAACATCCTTTATAACTACAGATACATTAGGATATTTAGATTTAATTTCTTCACATAAAGATTTAGATACTGAATAATGACCCATACCAAATTTCCCTGTAAGAATTAATATTTTCATATTTTTAACCTCCCATTAATGCTACATAATTTTTACTATGGTTTTATTTTACATGGTAAATCTTAAGAAATACCTTAATAAATCTTAAGATTTATTAAAGATTTAGGAAAAATTATTAAGTTTAACATAAATTTATAATAAATTACCATATAAAATAGAGAAAGAAAGGTATTAGTTATAAAAATAAAAAGGATTGTCTCAAAAGAATTAACTTTGAGACAACCCTTTTAAAAATATTATTTAAGGCTATCTAGTTTTTTATTGTACATAAACATGTAAAATGCAGCAGAGAATATAACGATGTATCCTAAAACACTTAGGATATCAGGGGATTGGTTAAATATTACCATACTTATAATAGCTGAAAATATTATATTAGAGTAATCGAAAATTGATATTTCTTTTGCAGGTGCATACTTATAGGCAAGGGTAATTCCAAATTGTCCTATAGTTGCAAAGATACCAGCTAGTATTAAGTAGGTAAATTGAAGCCAAGTCATAGGAGTATAAGAAAATATCATAAATGGGAAAATAGTCACTACGGAAAAACAAGAAAAGTAGAATACTACAGTATAATGTTTTTCACGATTTCCAATGGCACGAACACAGGTATAGGCAGCTCCAGCAAATATGGCAGATGAAAGTCCTATAATATAAGGAATTATATCCACACTAAAAGCTGGTTTTATAATAAGTAGTGATCCAAGGAATCCGACAGTGATAATAGCAATATGCCTTAGTTGTAACTTTTCTTTTAAAAAGATAGCACAGAAAAGTATTACAAAGAAGGGACTTAGCTTATTAAGCATATTAGCATCGGAAAGAATCAAATGGTCAATGGCATAAAAGTTTAATATTACTCCTAATGTACCTAAAGCAGATCTCATAATAAGAAGCTTTTGGTTTTCTTTTTTACCGAAGAATCTTTCTTTGTGATATATAATCATTCCAAGGGCTATGACAAAAGAAACTATGTTTCTAAAAAAAGCTTTCTGCATAGAGGGTAAATCTCCAGATAGCTTTACAAATGCGGACATCATTGCAAAGCCGAAGGCAGATAAAATAATTAATATTATTCCTTTAATTCTATTACTCATAGTACGTCTCCAATCTTAAGTAAATTTTTATAAGCTATTTTAAAATACAGCTTATGTATTATAGTAAAGTTATAAATACAATTCAAATGATATTACTTATCAATTATAATTATCCACTATTTTATAAATTTTTCAAGGTAATAGGGATATTTACGAATGTTATGTAAATTCAATTTATAAAGTATAAAACATGTACATACAATGATATAAAAGTATTATTTATAGGTGTAATCTATAAAGATTGTTGAATAAGTTATGCTAGTAGTATATAATTTAAATTAGATGAATAATAGTTTAAGGTACTTTAAGTTTAATAGGGAAAGTGGTTAAAATCCACTGCAGCCCCCGCTACTGTGTACGGATACAAGTCATGATACCACTGGTGATTCACTGGGAAGGGAATGATGAGGATAAGCCGTGAGTCAGGAGACCTGCCTAAAACTTTGTTAGTTGAGACCTTCGGAGGGAAGAGTATATCAAACTATTTTTTAGTTTAATAAATTTAGTTATGTGTATTAACACCCTTATCTTAGAGGATAAGGGTGTTTTTAGTTATAATAAAACTATTTAAAGAATAAATTTTACAGAATAAATTTAGATGGAGTGATAAGAGTGGAAGAGTTAAAAAAAATATTAAGTAGTATTGAAGATGTAGATAAGGAAGTTATGAATAATTCTAAGAATTATATAGATCATTTAAGCAAGCCTATAGGAAGTTTAGGAGTCTTAGAAGATATTGTTGTTAAACTTAGTGGGATTAAAGGCGAGCATATAAAAGAGATAAATAAGAAAAATATAGTTATAATGTGTGCTGATAATGGAATTCAAGAATCAGGGGTTTCATCATGTCCAAGGGATGTAACGGCTACAGTTACAGAAAACTTTGTGAAGGGTACTACTGGAGTGTGTATATTAAGCAAACACTATAATAGTGATACTACAGTGGTAGATATAGGTGTAGATAAGGACTTTACTGATTCTAGAATAATTAATAGAAAGATTAGATATGGTACAAGTAATATGATTAAAGGTCCTGCAATGACTAGGGAAGAAGCTATAAAAGCTATAAAGGTAGGAATTGATATTGTTAAGGAGCTAAAAAATCAAGGATATGATTTAATAGGAACTGGTGAGATGGGGGTAGGTAATACAGCTACTTCTGCAGCTATAATAAGTGTATTCTCAGGAATTGATAGTGATTTAATAGTTGGTAAAGGCTCAGGTCTAACAGATGATGGATTGTCCCATAAAAAGGCTATGGTAAAAAAATCTATTGAAATAAATAAGCCTAACAAACATGATGTAATAGATGTGCTTAGTAAGGTAGGCGGATTTGATATAGCTGGACTTTGTGGAGTGTTTTTAGGAGGAGCTATATATAAAGTACCAGTGGTAATTGATGGGCTTATATCATCAGCAGCAGCTATTTGTGCAAAGGAATTAAATTCAAAGGCTTCTGATTATATGTTTGCATCTCACCTTTCAGCAGAGCCAGGAGCACAATATGCAATGGAAACTTTAGGACTTGAGCCTATGTTTAGTTTGGGAATGAGATTAGGTGAAGGTAGCGGATGTCCAATAGCCTTTGGAATAATAGAGAGTGCTGTTTTTACTATGAATAATATGGATTCCTTTAATGAAGCTGGTATAGATAAAAAAGATTATATAGATATAAGAAATCAATAGAGTATGCACAGGTTGTATATAGATTATTGGGTATACATCTTTTTATAAAGGAGTGTAGTAATTGAAAATATATATAGTTAGACATGGGGAGACAGAAGAAAATATAAAAAAGACTTACTATGGAGAAATAGACTGTGAGCTTACAGCAAAGGGAATTAAACAAGCTGAATTAGTAGGAGGAAAATTGAAGCATATAAACTTTGATAAAGTGTTTTGTAGTGAAAAGAAGAGAGCAAAGGATACACTGAAAAGAATATATGAAGGGGAAGAGTTTATAGTAGATTCTAGATTGAATGAAAGAAACTTTGGAATATTTGAAGGTAAAAACTATAAACAGCTACAAGATTTATTCAAGTTGGAATATGATGCTTGGACAAAAGATTGGAAGAAGTATTCCATAGAGAATGGAGAAAGTTTTGAGGAAGTTTATCACAGGGTAAAGAGCTTTATGGAAGAACTAAAAGGAGAATCCGTTGACAATATACTTATTTGTACCCATGGAGGAATTATAAGAACTATATATACTTATATATTAGAAGGTAGTTTAGATAATTATTGGAGGTTTAATTCTAAAAATGCAGATTTGTCCATAATTAAACTAGAATACGGTTACTTTTATATTGATAGTATAATTCCAGTAGAATTTTAATATAAATTAATTTGTTTATAAGTATAAAGAAGAGGAGAAAGATAATGAGTAAATTAACTTTAGTTACTGGTGGATGTAGAAGTGGAAAAAGCAAATATGGTGAAAACCTACTCAAACATACTGATGATGTATTATATATAGCAACAGCTATAGTAACAGACGATGAAATGAAACACAGAATAGAAAAGCATAAGGAAAGCAGAAATAAAAAATGGGAAACCTTAGAAAGTTATAAAGATTTACATAAGAAAATAGAGAGATTCAATGAAAAATATATTTTTTTAGATTGTGTTACTATAATGACTACAAATTTAATGTTTGAAATCACTACAAATTACGATAACATAAGCGATGAGGAAATAGATAAAATATGTGATAGCATAAAGAATGAATTTACATTATTCTTAGAAAAATGTAGAGAATTAAATAAAGAAGTTGTGTTAATTACTAATGAAGTTGGATGGGGATTAGTACCTGAAAATAAATTATCTAGAATTTTTAGAGATATTCAAGGGTTTATAAATCAACATGTAGCAAACATTTGTGATGAAGTATATTTAGTTTGTTGTGGACAAGGATTAAAAATAAAAGGATAGACGAGGAGTATTATTATGATTAAAGGTTTTATAATTTTAGCTATTTTAGCTATTATGGTATTAGGGGCCATAGGGAAAGAAAAGATTTTCTTTAATAATTTTCTTTTACTATTTCAATTTATAACTAGAATACCAGTGAATATATCTTTAGCTTGTGAAAAAGAAAACTTTAAAAAAGCTACTTTATATTTTCCTGTAGTAGGAGCTATTCTTGGGGCTATTGAATATTTAGTTTTTTATATTACATCTCTATGGTTACCGTTACCTATGGTTGCTATAATTACGGTTATAGTTGGAATAATTATTACAGGTGGACTTCATATGGATGGATTAGGAGATACCTGTGATGGATTCTTTTCTTTTAGAAGTAGAGAGAGAATAATTGAGATAATGAAGGATAGTAGAGTAGGTTCTTTTGGAGTATTAGCTATGATTATAGATATAGTAGTTAAGGCTTTGGGAATATACTATATAGGAACGAAATCCATGGGCTATATGATAATAGTAGTACCTATGATAAGTAGACTATTTACTGTATTTATAGCTTTAATAGGAAAGACAGCTAAAAAGGAAGGTACTGGAAACTTATATATTGGAAATACTAATGGGGTATATTTTGCAGGAGCATTAGCACTTACTATACTTATTGGAAGGTTATTCTTTAGTGTTAAATATATATTTATACTTTTACTTGGTGGACTTATAGTTACTATAATATTTAATTCATTTTGTAATAGCAAAATAGGAGGTCATTCTGGAGACACCCTAGGTGCCAATAATGAAATAGTAGAACTTACGTTATTTATACTGATTAGTAGTATGATTTTTTAAGAAAATAATGCTTATCTATATATTTTTAAATCCAGTATTGATATAATCATAATATTGTTTAGAAAATTGTACATAATTAATATTGTAGTTTGCATCTAGAATTTTAAATTTAAGGTGCAAACTTAATTTAAATATTATATTGCTTAAAGCTTAGTTCCAGAGAGGGTTTTATATTTTTAAAAATTAATATGTTATAGAATAGTTAAATGTAATATAAAATATAAATATTAATTATGATTATAATAAATAATAAGCATATAATTATTGTTATTTGGAGGCATGATTTATGAGTATAAAAATAATAACAGATAGTACTAGTTATATACCAAAGGAGCTCATAGAAAAATATGATGTTACTGTAGTTTCTTTAGGTGTAGTTATAAATAATGTAGCTAATAAAGAAACAGAAATTGAAAATGATGAGTTTTATAAAACCTTGGAGAAGTTAGATAGTATACCTACTTCATCTCAACCAAGTATAGATGATTTATTTAATAGCTTTGACCAGGTTATAGGGGAAGGAAATGAAGCATTAGGAATTTTTATATCCTCAGAAATGAGTGGTACATATGCTACTTGTAATCAACTAATAAAGACAATGATAATGGATAAATACCCTAAGGCTAGGATGGAAGTTATAGATTCAGCATCTAACTGTATGCAAATGGGATATGCAGTTTTAGAAGCAGCAAAATTAGCTGAAGAAGGTAAAACTATGGATGAAGTTATAGCTGGAGTAGAATGTATAAAAACTAAGAGTAGATTTTTATTTGTACCAGATACTTTAGAATATTTAAAAAAGGGTGGTCGTATAGGTGGAGCAGCTGCTTTATTTGGGGCACTTCTTAAAATTAGGCCTATACTTACTGTAGAAAATGGAAAGACTTCAGTTTTTGATAAAGTTAGAACAAAACAGAAGGCAATACTTAAAATTATAGAAAAATTGCAACAGGACATAAAAAATAGAGGGCTTGGACAGATAATAGTTCATCATATAAACTGTGAAGAAGAAGGAAGGGCTCTAGCTAATAAAATTAAAGAAATACTAGGCATAGATGTAGATATACAATGTATTGGACCTGTAATAGGGTGCCATGTAGGACCAAAAACTGTAGGAGTTGTTTATTACACTGAAAAATAAGATTAATATTTAAACATTAATAAAATTTATTTTATAAGGAGATGTTAAAGTGAATATTAAATCAAGAATTGAAAGTTTAAGAAGTTTAATGAAAGAAAGAAGTATAGATGCTTTTATTATTCCAAGTTCAGATAACCATGGAAGTGAATATGTAAGTGACTATTTTAGGGTAAGACAATGGATTTCAGGGTTCACTGGGTCTGCTGGAACTGTTGTTATAACTGAAAAAGAAGCTCATTTATGGGTGGATGGAAGATATTTTCTTCAAGGTGAGCAACAAATACAAGGTACAGAATACATACTGGAACGTATGGGAGAACCAGGTGTTAAAACGTATACACAGTGGATTTGTGATAATGTGCAATCTGGAGGTACTGTAAGCTTTAATGGAAAGGTATTTACAGTTTCCCAGCTTCATGATTTAGAGGTAACTTTTAAAGAAAAGGGAATTAAAACAAAACCTGAGGATGATATTTTCAATATTCTTTGGAAGGATAGGCCAGCGATGCCTAATAAAAAAGTATTTATTCATGAGGACTCTTATGCAGGAAAAACTGTAGAAGAAAAGTTAACTTTAGTAAAAGAAGAAATGAATAAAATTCATGCTAATAATTTATTATTAGCATCTTTAGATGATATAGCATGGCTTTTAAATTTAAGAGGTGGAGATGTGGAATGTAATCCAGTATTCTTAAGTTATTTCTTAATCAGTGATGGTCAGTGCAGTCTATATGTAGAAAAGGAAAAATTAAATGAAAAAATAGTAAATCTATTAAGTAGTAAATCCATAGCTATAAAAGATTATAATGATATTGCATCAGATCTTAAGTTAGTTAAAGGAAATATTACTTTTGATCCAAGTAAAACTAATGTATGGCTTAAGGAAGCTATAAGTAAAGAAGTTAACATAATAGAAAAAAGAAATATAACTACAGATTTAAAAGCTAGAAAAAATCCTGTAGAGCTTAAAAATATAGAAAATGCCCATATGAAAGATGGAATAGCTATGGTAAAATTCATAAAATGGGTAAAAGAAAATGTAAATAATGAAGAGATAACAGAAATATCAGCAGCTGAAAAATTAAAGAAATTTAGAGCAGAAGGGAAGGACTTTATAGATATAAGCTTTGAGACTATAGCAGGATATGGTCCTCATGGAGCTATAATTCACTATAAAGCATCTGAAGAGACTAGTTCAAAACTACAATCAAAAGGATTGTTCCTAGTAGATTCTGGAGCTCAATATTTAGATGGAACTACTGATATTACAAGAACTATAGCTCTTGGCGAACTTACACAAGAAGAAAAGGAAGATTACACTTTAGTTTTAAAAGGTCATCTAAATCTTTCTACAGCAATATTCTTAGAAGGAACTCCAGGATGTAGTCTTGATGTTTTGGCAAGAAGAGCTCTTTGGAGTAAAGGCTTAGACTTTAAACATGGAACAGGACATGGAGTTGGTTATTTACTTAATGTACATGAGGGACCACAAGGAATAAGAAGAGAATTAAATCCAGTTGCTTTAGAAGAAGGCATGATAGTGTCCAATGAGCCTGGAGTTTATAAAGCTGGTAAACATGGGGTAAGAATTGAAAATTTAATAGCTGTTCAGGAAAAAGAAGAAAATGATTTTGGAAAATTTATGTACTTTAAAGATTTAACTTTATGTCCGTATGAACTAGAGGCTATTGAAACATCATTACTGAATGAGGATGAAAAGTGTTGGTTAAATAATTATCATAGAAAAGTCTTTGAGAAGTTAAGTCCTTATTTATTAGAAGATGAGATTTCATGGTTAAGGAATGCAACTAAAGCTATCTAAAAAAGTAAGAAACCACAATGTATATTTGTGGTTTTTTATTTTTCTTACATATTTATTTTATTATGGTGAAAAATAAAACAAGATTACTTATTTAATAAGTAATTAGATAAAATTAAGTTTAAAACTTAATTGAGATACAAAGGAGGAGAAATAATGTCATCAAAGAAAGGTAGTACAGAAAAGTTATCTATCACAGCACTGATATTAATGATTTTTACATCTGTATATGGCTTTAATAATATGCCGAGGTCATTCTATTTAATGGGATATGGGTCAATACTATTCTTCATTATAGCTGCAATATTATTCTTTATTCCATTTGCATTTATGATGGCTGAATATGGGGCAGCATTCAAAAATGAAACCGGGGGAATATATTCATGGATGGAGAAGTCTGTAAATGCTAAGTATGCATTTATTGGTACATTTATGTGGTATACTTCAACAGTAATATGGATGGTTAATGTATCTTCAGGTATATGGATAACTTTATCCAATGCAATTTATGGTACAGATACAACTAGTACGTGGAGTATATTTGGATTGGGAGGACGTCAAACCCTTGCAATACTTGCTGTTATTTGGATTATATTTGTTACATTTGTCTCAACTAAGGGTATAGAAAAAATTAAAAAGATTACTTCTGTGGGTGGTACGGCAGTAGCAGCACTTAACATATTGTTAATAATAGGTTCCATAGTTATATTAATAGGAAATGGTGGAGAGTTAGCAGAACCAATAGTTAATTCTACATCTTTTATATCATCACCTAATCCAGCTTATCAAAGTTCAATATCACTATTATCATTTATGGTATTTGCTTTATTTGCTTTTGGTGGTATAGAAGTAGTTGGAGGATTAGTTGACCAAACTGATGAACCAGAAAAAAACTTCCCTAAAGGACTTGCAGTTTCTGCCATAATAATAGCAGTTGGATATTCAGTAGGATTATTCTGTGTTGGAATATTTACAAATTGGGATGCAATACTTGGAGCTAATGGAAAGTATGGAGATATAGTTCACATGGGAAATGTAAGTTATCTTATAATGAATAACTTAGGTTATCAATTAGGAGCAGCCTTAGGAGCAACTGAAGCTGTATCAATACAAATTGGTAATTGGATAGGAAGATTTGTTGGATTATCAATGTTACTTGCACTTACAGGTGCATTCTTTACTTTAACATATGCTCCACTTAAGCAATTAATAGCAGGAACTCCTAAAGGGTTATTCCCAGACTCAATTGCAAAAATGAAAAAAGGTATGCCTGTAAATGCAATGGTTCTTCAAGCTATTGTAGTAATAATTATGATATTACTAGTAGGATTTGGTGGAGAGGCTATGGAGGAATTTTTTGGTATTCTTGTAGCAATGACTAACGTAGCAATGACAATTCCATATATGTTCTTGTCTGGAGCCTTTATATCATTTAAAAGACGAGATGAAATACAGAAACCTTTCCAAGTTTTCAAAGGTAAAGCATTCACAATACTTGTAACTATTGTAGTAACAGCTACAGTTGGATTTGCTAACTTTTTCTCAATAATCGAGCCAGCTATGAATAATGATATAACTAAAACTATATGGAGTATTGCAGGACCAATATTCTTCTCTATAGTTGCTTTAGTACTATTTGCTAGATATGAAAAGAATATAAAGAAAAGTAATTAAGAAAATATTGTATAAATTATAAAGTTCAGATAAAAAATGTCTGAACTTTATTTTGTAAAAACAACTAAACATAAAGTATAATATTTTTAAAGTTTTAATATGTCTTTTATTTTAGTAAAAATTTTATAAACATTTATTTATATTTATAAAATTTATTTATCAAATTATAAACTTAGCTAGACAATACTTAGGTATTGAGTAATAATATTAATATCAAGTGAAACTTAGCTTAATAGGGAGTTTTATCTCCTATTGAAATTTAGTGAACTTATACCCCAAAGGTGAGTCAGTCTAATTGGTGACATTATTATCTATTACATGGTGGTAAATAACAATGTTAAAGCGGCTAGACGCCAGATAAAAAGTTTGATTAAACAAAGAGGTGGAATTGTTGAATAAAATCATAGGAAGTAAAATTAAAGAACTTAGAACTAATAAGAAGATGACATTAAAGGAACTAAGCGAAAAAACATCTTTATCTACTGGGTTTTTATCTCAATTAGAAAGAGGTCTTACCAGTATAGCTACAGATTCTTTACTTAATATAGCAGAAGCTTTAGATGTTGAATTATCGTACTTTTTACTATCAACTAGTAAGAGGAGAGAAAGGTTTATACAGAAGAGTTACGAAAGAGATATATATAAAATAGATAATGCTCTTCATATAAATTATATATTATCAAATAATCCTGAAGATAAAACTTTATTACCTA
>Ga0213825_1001624_pt1 | contig 15167 bp, 14 predicted proteins | sample MC6MC0900MG_FD_179896 | JGI IMG/M metagenome (GOLD analysis project Ga0213825, IMG submission 179896) | Enriched soil aggregate microbial communities from Iowa State University, Ames, United States - MC6-MC0900-MG | ecosystem: Environmental > Terrestrial > Soil > Unclassified | place: USA: Iowa... | reverse complement strand
TTACTACTTGGAACTGTTATTATTGGAGGATGTAATGCAAGTAATTCAGGTTCTAATGAAGGTAAAACTATGGATCATTCCAGTATGGGGCAGAAAGAAATATCGAACATGGAGGGGATGGATCATTCCAACATGCCTCAGAGGGAAATGGCAGATATGGAGAATAGCCATGCGAATCATACAAATCCACTATCGTTAAATAATTCCACCGGAGAAAATGAAATAGCGCTACCCACACTAGTTGAACCTAAGAATGGAGTCGTTAATATTACTGCACAACAAGGAACGAAGGAAATCTTTAAAGGTATTGAAACTGAGACATATGGATATAATGGTTCGTTCTTAGGACCTATTATCCGTTTGAAAGAAGGAGAAACCGTAACATTAAGAACTAAAAATGATTTATTCGAACAAACTACATTCCACTGGCATGGCGTAGAGATTCCAGGTGAAGGTGATGGTGGTCCACATCAAATACTTGAACCAGGTACATCAAAAGATGTGAAATTTACAGTAAGTCAGGAAGCATCAACATTATGGTTCCATCCACATCCAGAGGGTGCTACAGCTGAACAGGTGTACAAAGGGTTAGCTGGTTTAATCTATATTGAAGATGAGAAGTCAAAAAAACTTGGACTACCAAATGAATACGGAGAAAATGATTTTCCTTTAATATTTCAAGATAGACAGTTTACTAAGGAAAAGCAATTTGACTACCAATCAGTTCTTAATGAGGATGGTACTATTGGAGACACATTATTAATTAATGGTACATTAAATCCAAAACTTACAGTTGGAAAAGAAAAAGTGAGACTTCGTTTATTGAACGGATCGAATGCAAGAAATTATACATTTAAATTAAATACAGGAAATAAGTTTCAACAAATAGCTACTGATGGTGGTTTTTTAAATAAACCAATTTCTATGAGTGAAATTACATTATCACCAGGTGAGAGAGCAGAAATTATTCTGGACTTTTCAAAATTTGATGCTAAAAGTGAAATGGCTTTAGTAAATGAAGAAGATATAATTTTATTACCATTCACAGTTGATGAACAAAAGAAGAATGCACGGGAAATCCCAAAAAATTTAAATGATTATATGGTTACAGATAGTGAGAGAAACTTACCAGTAACAAAAAAACTTGAACTTTTCGGAATGGGAAAAATGGTAACAATAAATGATAAAAAATTTGATATGAACCGTATTGATTTCACTCAAAAACAAGGTGATACTGAGGTATGGGAAATATACAATAAACCAGATATGATGGGTGGCATGACGCATCCTTTCCACATCCATGGTACGCAATTTAAAATAGTTTCAATGAATGGAAAAGAACCTCCTGCAAACCTACAGGGCTGGAAGGATACAGTTTCAATCGAAGCTGGTCAAACAGTTAAACTAGCAGTAAAGTTTAATGATAAAGGGATTTACATGTTCCACTGTCATATCCTTGAACATGAAGAAAATGGAATGATGGGGCAAGTTGAGGTAAATTAAACTTTAGAATTGGTTTATTTAGTTGCTATTTTAGTAGAGAATTCTGTAAATAATGATGTTCTACCGTCATTCTTGATTCCTCAACTCTATACACAAAGCCCAGATACTCATTTATTTTAAGTCTGGGCTTGCTTTTGTTGTCGCGAAAGCGCTGCATTCATATTCATTTCAAACCATATTCTATTAAGTACAAGTAGCCTTCTATTAAGCACAAATACTAGTCAATCATGCACATTTTCTCGTCAATTCAGCAATCCTCCCCTCAAAACAAAGATTTCATTATGTATTCGACAAAAACCCCAAAAATGCTAATTTTTTATTTATCCTGTTACATAGAAGGGGATTTCTGGTGATTTTGATATGGCTGTTAATGAACATGTACATAGCAATTTTTTTAGAAATTAGATTTTTTTGAAATTTTTAACTTTGAACTTGTAATGTTAAAGAAACTGGATTTATATAGGGGTAATAATGAAAAAATTAGTTAGCCATGGACAATAGGCGATTTGTTAAACATCAAAAGGGCAGCATTCCTAAAAAATGGTGGGATTTAATCAATTAACTTGTAAGGTAGTTTGACACCTAATTAAAGAATCAAAAATGAGACAATCAAGTAACGCTTCTATTAAAGTTATAGCGTAAAGGATCTTGAAACAGATTAAACAATAGAGCTTGTCCCAGTATAAACAACTCAGTTAGCAATTAAACTTCAGTCAATATTATAAGACGACTAACCCTAAATGAATATATAGTAGAGAAGTTTTTTATAGGGATAGTGTGATTCTAAGTCACTTGATTACAGATATGGGAGGATTAAAGTAGGGATATGGATCAGTGGAGTAATATGGAGACCGCATTGTACACTTCTATTTTTACTGTTTTTCTTGGTTTAATATTTTATTTTAAATTGTGGAGGGATGGTCCAGGTGTGAGCTGGTCATTTACCAAGAAGTTTTTTGTATTTTGGTCATTATAGTATGTAGTGTCGGCGTTTGTGCTTATTTTATGAGCTAAATGAAAGGGTAGGTTGAGTTGACAAGTAAGAGTTAACACAAAGATTAAGCTAACATTTGAATCTAATATAAATTTTGGGTTTCAATTCTATGTAATATATAGAACTGTTTATTAAAAGGAGTAATAAAAAATGAGATTATGGCATGTTGATTTACTAAATTATTTACCAAAAGGACAGCTACTTTCACAGTGGAGAGAATTAAATAGTATATTTGCTAAAGAGGATAAACATATATTAATTAATTATATATATGTTTATCCTAAAAATGATTTGTATATTTATGCGAAAAAAGTAATTGAAGAAATGAAAAAACGTGGTTATCAAATTAGATCATATGAAAAAATGAATAAATACTTCGGAGATTTAGAGTCGGTTAAGCATGTTAAACCTTTTAAAAATCATCATGACAATGAATATCTTCAAATTTGTTATTACAATCTAAAGGAAAAATTTATACGGGGTCAGAAAGATTTTGAAGAGGATAAGTATAATAATTTATGTAGGTATGTAAATGACATACTTAAGAACAGTATCGATGGTTTTAAATAGATTTCTTTTCACAAGTTAGTGTTTTTTCACCGTTATTGCGATTGTTGTTAAGCATTTTTAGAACAACAGATAATGGTGCATGTGCTAAAGGAACAACTGTTGATTATCAAATATTTGTAGTTTGTCAAAAAAATGATTAGCAATGTGTCCTGACAATCTCAATATTGGCCAAAACTTTAAAAAACCAATTAGAATATTTGTATTTTTATAACCTTAATTGAACAAGATTAATTGAGTTTATATAAAAAATACTTAAAAACTTCCGATATTTACATCATATTAAAAATAATTGCAGCGAAATAAGGGGGTATTCACAAATGGGAATGATCGGCTACTACATTGCTTTTCCGGAAGAAGAAATCCAGCAGCTTGCGGCTGGAACTAAAATGCTAGAGGACATGGATCCCTATAATAGAGAAAATCTTGATATTGACAAATCATGGCAGGCGCTTTATTACGTACTTTGCGATGATATTTGCGATGGTGAGCCACCGCTTGGTTATGTCGTTCCGATGGATCAGGACAACTATTTGGAATTTGGAGATATTGGTGCCTTTTATTTAACTCTGCCACAACTTCGTGAAGCCTATCAAGCCATTGTGGCCATGACACGAGATGAACTTCTGGCTAAATACAACTATAACAAGATGCTTGAGGGAGATATTTATCCTCTATACGGCGACGGCGATGTGAAAGATGGAGAGGCAGAGCAATTTTTTGACTACCTATATAGTTATTTTAAAGATATTCGCAAGTTCTTTGCTGAAACCATATCCGAAGGCAAAGGACTAGTATTTTGTATTTCGTAATATCTGTGCATACTACTACAAAGTCTGGTAACACCTGCCAGACTTTTGCCTAATAGAGAAGTATTCCGTTTTTCATTTTTTACTTATTGCACTTTTCCCTCGAAAGTTACGTTCTATGCTTCACATAAAATCCTTCTCCCTTAGTGAAATTTTCACATCTACTAATCAAAGTTAGACAAATTTTAATAATCAATTCTAACCATTCCTTCCTTAGAGTATTTAAAAATTGAATTTACCCTTAAATTCATAAAATAAAATCCATTGATAGCTTTTTGTGCTTTTATATTGAGAAAGATTATTTTTGAAAGTATTATAGGATAAAAAATTGAATGAGTTATCTTTAAGTACTGAAATTCACATTTTTAATCAATCAGAATATGTTGGTGATTCTCCCTTATGATCTGTCTATGGTAACATCTCTATCGCCACTGAAAATAAATCTTGGAAAGGGCTGCACAAAAAAGCAATGTGAGGATCCCTATTCTTTAGATGAACAGCTGATAACGATTCCGTATACAGCTAAGACACCTAGAATTTTTGATTAAAAAGTATAGAGGGCAATATCATACAAGAATGTGATTTCTACTTTTGCTATACTGGTCAGCAGGTAATCAAGAAGGGAGGCAGGAAAAACGTATGAAGCAGGAAATGAGAATAGTAAAATATGATGCCCAATTAAAGATTGAAGCCTATCACTTCAAGGGAATTATGCAAAAATTCCCTAATCATTTTCATGAATATTATGTGATTGGGTTTATAGAAAGTGGTAGACGACTTTTATCCTGCAAATCTAAGGAATATATCATTGAACCGGGAGATTTGTTGTTATTTAATCCCCGTGACAATCATGCTTGCGAGCAAATTGATGGTAAAACATTGGATTATCGCTGTATAAATATCCAACCTGAAGTGATGAGAAGGGCTGTCTTTGCTATTACAGGAGAAGAGCTACTACCATATTTTACTCCCCCAGTACTTTTTCATAATGAATGGGTAGCTGTACTTCAGGATCTACATCAGATGCTTATGCAGGAAGAAGCTTGCTTTAGAAAAGAGGAAGTTTTTTATTTTCTTTTAGAGCAGCTAATGGAAGAATATACGGAGCAGGGGATATCAACAAGTACTACAGCGCAAAGCACAAAAATAACAGCAATCTGTGAATTTTTAGAAAAACATTACATGGATAATATTATACTAGAGGACCTATGTAATCTATCAGGATTGAGTAAATACTATTTGCTTCGATCTTTTACCAAGCAAATGGGCATCTCTCCATACAGTTATTTAGAAACTATAAGAATAGATAAGGCGAAAAAAATGCTAGAGCATGGAATATTACCAATAGACGTGGCATTTAAGACAGGGTTTACTGATCAAAGTCATTTTTCTAACTTTTTCAAGAAGTTTATAGGGCTTACACCAAAACAGTATATGAATATTTTTAAGGATGTACGGAACTGATCATAGAAAGGATTTATATGGATACAGAAAAAAAGATTAACGGACATTTTTTAGCAGTAATCACTATTTTTATTTGGGGTACAACCTTCATATCAACTAAGATCTTATTAGATACAATTTCACCTATTGAAATCTTATTTTTGAGATTTATCATTGGTTTCCTTGTTCTACTCCTTGTTTATCCTCACTGGTTTAGTGTTAAAGAAAAAAAACAGGAGCTGTATTTTGCAGGTGCAGGATTATGTGGTGTTACATTATATTATTTACTCGAAAATATAGCACTAACTTATACCTTTGCATCCAATGTAGGTGTCATTATTTCAATAGCACCGTTTTTTACTGCCTTCCTTGCACATTTATTTTTGAATGGTGAGAAATTAAGATACCAGTTTTTGATTGGTTTTGTAGTTGCACTAGTTGGTATTTTCTTTATTAGCTACAATGGAAGTAGCAACTTAAAACTAAATCCGTTGGGAGATCTACTAGCTGTTTTAGCGGCAGCAGTATGGGCTATCTATTCTATACTGACCAAGAAAATTAGCGAGTTTCAGTATAATACGATTCAAACAACACGAAGAATTTTTTTCTATGGGTTAATTTTTATGATACCTACATTATTTATCGTTGGATATAAACCAAATATAAATCAACTAATGCAACCAATTAATCTATTGAATATCCTATTTTTAGGGGTGGGAGCATCTGCAATTTGTTTTGTAACGTGGAATTCTGCAGTAAAAATATTGGGTGCAATAAAAACTAGTGTTTATATCTATATGGTTCCCGTAATAACCGTTATTACTTCGGTACTTGTACTGAATGAAAGAATTACAGGATTCGCTATGATTGGAATCATACTTATTTTAGTAGGATTATTTATTTCCGAGAGTAAAGCTTTGCAATACAAACGTAGTGATTAGAGCAACTGTGAGGTTGCCTAAAATTGAAATATGGATTGGGATAAAGATAGTATATTTAAAGCACTTGGCGACTCGACTCGGCGGATTATATTAGATGAACTTTCAGAACGCAATGAGCTGACGCTATATGAACTTACGGCACAACTCGTTATGAAACATAACTTTGCCATTTCACGACAGGCGATAGCTAAGCATCTTAAGACATTGGAGGATGCAGGGCTTGTAATTTCGAAACGAAAGGGAAAACATAGAGTATTCACATTTAACAAAGAACCACTAAGAAGTTTACTGGAAGAATGGATAAATTAACATTATCACTAATGATGATGTATGAGTTTTGCAATTTGGAGCCAGATTGTTAGAAGTGAACCATATAGCGTAAAAATAGTAAGGAGGACAAAACATGTTGAAAATCATTATTACTAGTATATTCGTCCAAGATCAAGACAAAGCACTAGAATTTTATACAAAAACATTAGGTTTTGTAAAAAAGCATGACGTTCCCAGTGGAGCATACAGATGGATAACGATTGTTTCTCCTGATGAGGAAGGAAGTATCGAGCTTTTACTTGAACCTAATGAGCACCCTGCTGCGAAAGAGTATCAAGAGAAGCTATTTGCAGATGGTATTCCAGTAACTATGTTTGGTGTTGCAGATATTGACAAGGAGTACGAACGATTAGTCGAAAATGGCGTAAAGTTTACTATGAAACCGACAAAAATGGGGGAGATCACAATAGCTGTCTTTGACGATACATGTGGCAACCTTATTCAGATTATACAGCAGTAACTTTATGTTAATCTTAACCAATTTTTAGGATGAGGTTATACAGGTCTAAATTTTACATTTTACAATCGGGATGATTAATTGAAATAAAAGCGTGTTTGATCAATTTCAAAACACGCTTTTTCTATTTATTCATTCATCATGGGGATGTAATCATATTTTATTCTAAGTCTACGGTTAATAATTATTTTGATGTAGTAATAGAGGGAGAGAGAATTAAAGAATGCGTTCAAATTTATATATAGAGGTGCAGGAAATGCTTGGATTACCAATAGGAGGGTGTTTTTAGTTTCTTGGACAACTGAATGGGAAACGGAAATTAATTTAGATTTGGAAGTACAGCCGCACAAAATTCAAGTGAAAAGCCAATTATAGTTTAAGTAAACAAGTTTACATTTGAATTTTTATCAATATGTATGGGAGGTAAAGCTGATATGGCATTTGAAAATGTGGTTTATCCAGCATTTATAAGACTAGAGGAAGAAAGTTTCGGAGTTCATTTTCCAACATTACTTCCGGAATATGGGTGGGAGGTTTGCTTAAGCTCAGGCTCAACGAAAGAGGAAGCTATTCAAAAAGCAAAGAAGGCTTTAGCATATTTGTTAGCGGGTGCTCTATATGATAATGAAGATTTACCAAGTCAGGCACCCATTCCTGCTAATCTTGTAACAGAAGAGATGGAATTGGTTTTTATAAAAACATCTTATAGTGATTATGCGAAGGAAATTGAGGATCATTTACCTGGACGTCATTGGCATATCTATTTTAAAAGAGATGAGCAAAGTGAATTTCGAGCCGTTGCATATAAGAATAAACGAGGATTTTGGGATGTAAAGGTTGATGGTGATTTACCTATTAAAATCAAAAAAGAGAAGTTGTTAAGACTTTGTCCTACATACCCTGAAATTTGTAAAGTACAACGTCGTGTTGAGGCGGAAGAAGCATTTGATAGTTTTGTAATTAAAGTAAAAGAAATTTAGAGCGGTTATACGAACTCTAAAACAATTTATAGATAATACTTATTTAGTAATTGATGAGTAAGAAGCGATTGCCAAACATGCAATCGTTTTTTTGTTGTTTGTTTTTTGATAAGAATAGTTAATTATTCATTCTCATCTCCTGTCAGGTTTTGTTGTTTTCTTAAATTTTTGCTCCTTCTATAAAAGGAGAATCTCCCGCAACAGGTAGAGAAAAAGGAAGACATCATTGATAATTAATTTTGTTGATAATAATTATCAATTAAAATTCCGATTAAGCTATATGTCGGATTAGGAAATGGACAGAGGAGTGATTTAACAAAGGGAGGTTAGAAGCTTTATATCATATAGATAGATTTTTATAAATAGTATTGTAATTTATTGTCAATTATGTAATGAAGGAGGAGGTACTATGGCGACAACAGGCGAAAAGTTGGAGCAACAGATTGATCCGCGACGATGGTATGCGCTGGCGGTCATTCTTCTTCCGATACTGCTAAATTCTTTGAATACCTATATGATTCAGGTCGCGTTGCCATTAATACAAAGTAGTTTAAACGCAAGTTTTACAGATGCTCAACTAATTATGACCTGTTTTTCGTTCAGTTTAGCCGTCGCATTGGTTATAAGTGGAAAACTTGGTGACATTTATGGCAGGAAGCGGCTTCTGCTTATTGGGGTGAGCGGATTCACGCTCATGTCTATGTTGGGAGGTTTTACATCCAGTTCGACAATCCTAATTGTCATTCGGATTGTGCAAGGAATTGCAGCAGCATTAATACAACCCCAAGTGCTTTCCATGATGCAGATAAATTTTCTATCGCGTGAAAAAGGTCTTGTCTTCAGTATTTACGGTGCTTTACTAGGGTTCGGATTTGCATTTGGACTTACATTGGGAGGCATTCTGGTTAATTGGAATGTATTTTCCTTAGGGTGGAGAACTGTATTTTTTTTCAATGTTCCCTTCGGTATTCTTGTTCTGCTATGTTTACCTCTGATCCAGGAATCGCATGGCAACCGCGCACAGAGAATTGATTGGACTGGTACAGCCTTCCTTATTAGCGGATTGTTTCTGCTAGTTTATCCGTTATCAGAGGGACAGAAACAGGGATGGTCACTTTGGATATGGGGATGTTTGATTTTATCGTTAGTGCTCCTGCTTGCATTTATTGTAGTGGAGGTTCATAAGCAAAAACAAGATGATGGACCACTTATCAATTTGATGATTTTTAAACAACGTTTATTTGGAGTGGGATTGCTTTCAGTTGTTTTTATTTATCTTAGCATGTTCTCCCTCTTTTTCATCTTGACATATTATTTGCAGTTTGGCTTACATTTTGATGCCCAAGCGACCAGTTTTGTTTTTCTACCACTAGGTGTCGGTTTTTTCCTAACTTCACTAATTTCATCCCGAGTGGTGGACAGATGGGGAATGGTTGTGATGAAAATTGGCGCGTTAATTACGGCAGGTTGTTGTTTTTTACTTATTTTATTATTGCATATTGATGCTACACATCTGTTGCATCTGCCATATAGTTTGACTCTACTAGTGTACGGGCTGGGACTCGGTCTAGTTACAACACCACTTACTAGAGTTGTGTTAAATACCATTCCAAGGGAAGAAGCAGGGACAGGTTCGGGCTTATTTAATACAGTAATGTATTTGGCCAATTCATTAGGAGTAGCATTGAGTAGTATTGTATTCACTGTTGCTTTAGGACATTCCTTGACAAATGCGACCATATCCAACTATGTAAGTGCATTTTCCGCCTCTTTAATGCTATGTGGAGGACTCTCTTTGTCTGCTTATGTTTGTCTTGTTTTCTTATTTAACCGACAAAACAAATAGAAATCAAATTGTATAAAATTAGGAGGGAGAATATATGTTTATGAAAAAATACGTCTCGATGTTTATGATTGTCATGCTTTGCTTGTTAATGTTATCTGCTTGCTCGCAAAAGACAGTTGAATATAAAAAGCCGAGTCAGAGTCTTACCGAAGCAACTCAAAGTAATTCGATTGGAAAAAGCCATTACCCGTTGACTTTAACGGTTTATGACGACACAGGGAAGGAAGTACAACAAACGATTGAAAAAGAACCGAAACGCATTGTGGTCATTGGGCAAGGTTTTGCAGAGTGGATGCTTGCTTTCGGAGAAGAAAAACGTATCGTTGGACTAGCTTATTTGGACAAATCCTTTTCAGAATATGAAGAACAAATTAAAAAACTTCCTATTATTACGGATATGTGGCCTTCAAAAGAGGCTATTTTGGAGTTGCAGCCGGATTTGATTATCTCGATGTCCTCTGCCTTCCAAAAAGAACGGATTGGGGATATTTCTTTTTGGAACAAGAGGGGCATACCAGTACTTTCTGGAATCAACTATACTACTGGTCGCACCATCGACAGCTTTTTTGAAGATATTACGAATCTAGGAAATGTACTGAACATCCAAGATAAGACGGAGGCTTTTGTAGACAAGCAAAAAGAACAGATTAACGATATTCAGACGAAAGCTGTGCTTGCAAAGGACAAGCCTAAAATTCTGTTGCTTGGAACTAGTGGAGAAACGACTTATTATTATGGTCCAACACTTTGTCTCATTGATGAAATGATTGAAGGTGCAGGAGGAGAGTATATTCAAGTGTCTAAGGAAACATATGTAGAGATGTCTGAGGAATCGATTCTATCTGTAAATCCGGATAAAATTATCATTACTGGATTTCAAAAATCAGACAGTGAAGCTTTGATTAATCAATACTTGAACAATCCAAAGCTGAAAAATGCGACGGCAATTAAAAATGGAAATGTAAAAGTTGTCGAATATACGACAGCTGTTCGTGGAAGTCTTGGGCTTACAGATTTGTATAAGGATGTTGCCCAATATATTCATCCTGAACTGTTTAAAGGAGAATAGACATGATAACCACACAAAGAAGTATGGAAAGATGGAAAGATAAACGTTACCTGTCCTCAACAATTATAGTGATACTATTCATTGTACTTGCTTTATCCGTCGTTGTTTCGATTTCAATTGGACAAGTATCTATTCCCTATAATCAATCTTTTTGGATTTTAGTGGAGCATATCACAGGATTACATACTAGCCACATTATCGAAGATGCAGATGGCATGTTTCTAGATGTGATATGGCAAATTCGCTTTCCACGAGTGTTATTGGCTATGGTAACGGGTGCAGGTTTAGCGCTATGTGGAACTATCATGCAGGCATCAGTTCAAAATCCATTGGCTGACCCATTTATACTAGGAATATCTTCTGGCGCTTCATTGGGTGCAACGTTCTCCATTATGCTTGGGTTTGGAGTAGGAGGCATCTTAGGAGAGCTTAGCGTTGCGACATGGGCATTTATCGGAGCTTTATGCGCAGCAGTTCTTGTTTTGGGTTTGGCTAGCATCGGCGGTAAAACCTCCTCAGTGAAACTAATTTTAGCTGGAACTGTCATTAATGCGTTATGTAGTGCATTTTCAAACTTTATTATTTACTTTGCTAAAAACACAGAGGGTATTCGCTCCATTTCTTTCTGGACAATGGGAAGCTTGGCCTCTGCAGAATGGGGAACACTTCCATTTGTAACAGCGGTGGTTCTTGTGGCAGGGTTATTTTTTCTGTTCCAATTTCGAGTTCTTAATACCATGCTGATGGGGGAGGAAACAGCGGTTACGTTAGGAATTAATCTAAATTATTATAGACGATTGTATATGATAATCTCATCAATTATCACCGGCATGCTTGTCTCAACTTGTGGAATTATCGGGTTTGTGGGTCTTATTGTTCCCCATATAGTGCGTAGTGTTGTCGGATCCAATCATAAGCGACTTGTACCTGTTGCTCTTCTGTTTGGTTCATTATTCATGATATGGGCGGATGTATTTGCACGAACAATAATTCTTAATGGAGAATTACCACTTGGAATTGTTACATCGCTTTTGGGTGCACCAGTCTTTATGTACATGTTAATCAAAAAAAGTTATGGATTCGGGGGAAACTAAATTGAATCTATCGGCAGAACATATATCAGTAACGCTATCAGGAGTAGACATTGTAAAAGATATTAGTCTTCATGTGGAAAATGGACAATTTGTTGGACTTATTGGACCTAACGGATGCGGGAAATCAACGTTATTGAAAAGTATTTATAAAGTCATTAAACCGCAAAAGGGTTTTGTATTTTTAGGACAGAAGGATGTTCTTAACTCATCCGCGCGTATGATTTCAAAGGAGATAGGGGTAGTAGGGCAATTTAATGAATTAAGTTTTGATTTTACAGTTCATGAAATGGTGATGATGGGGAGAACGCCACATAAACATCTGATCGAATCCGATAACAGAAAGGATTATCAGATTGTCGCAGATGCGCTGAAAAAAGTTAACTTGTCAGAGTATGCAGACAGAAGCTATTTGACATTATCAGGTGGAGAGAAACAACGTGTGATACTTGCAAGAGCGATAGCACAGCAGCCTCAATTTTTAATTCTTGATGAGCCAACAAATCATCTAGATATTAAATATCAACTTCAGATTTTAAAGGTTGTCAAATCACTAAACATAGGTGTTCTTGGGGCTTTGCATGATCTTACAATGGCAGCCATGTATTGCGATATTCTTTATGTAATTAAACAAGGTCAAATTATAGCATCAGGAAAGCCTGAAGAAATATTGACCAAGGAGCTTATTGAAATGGTCTATGAAATAGATTGTGAGGTTTACTCAAATCCAATTACCGGGGATATGGCAATTACTTATATAACATAGAGTATAAAAAAGTGCTCCTTGAATTTGATAATCTACACTGTATATAACACTGGCTTGACATGTAATTGTCAAGCCATTTTACCGTTCATATTTAATTTTATGGTGTGAAGCGGTTTTTTAGCTTGTTATCCTCTACATCCAATTGACTAATCCGTTTAATAAGATCACTTGGATTACAACCATAATGCTTGCGAAAAGCAGTTGTGAAATTGCTGGCATTACTATAACCAACAGACGCTGCGGCTTCGCCTACATTTAAACGCTCTACTTCTAAATACCAAAGTGCTTTCTCCATTCTTTTTTGCCGCACAAGCTCAAAGATTGTCATGCCAAACAATTCACGAAATCCTTTTTTTAGCTTAAATTCATTCATTTCAATACGCTTGGATAATGCACGAATAGATAGTGGTTGTTCAAAATGCTCCTGCACTAATTCATGAGCTAGTTCTAGTTTGGAAATATCACTGCGACGCAGCATCATATTTCCTCCAACATGACCATATCCATCTGACTCTCCAAATAGTGCTAAAAATTCTAGAGCCTTACTTTCTAAATACAAACGTTTCATTGTCCCAAAATGTTTACAATGTATCATTTCAGAAACACATCTTTGGATGGCAGGCGTATTCGGATATTGATCAATATTTCCACGGTGATGATTCAGCCATTTCTCCATTTTACGTTTCTCCGTCACATCCTCAGCATAGCGTAGCAATTCAACAGGAGTAAACCTGATTTCAAGAAGCTGATTTCGAATGTCTGCTTTTTTTTCCTCATAGACTCGAACGTCTTCCAAAAAAAGAACATTCCCTGTTTGGGCAATTGTTAGGCTATTCTTCCCATTCCAATCACAATGAATTTCTCCGTTAACACAGTAACTCAATTCAAATAATTGGCAAGATTCCTGAATATGAAGTTTCATATCCTGCTGGAATGTGACGTCTGTCAACATAATCTCCATACCTGGACGAATCTTAGTTCTAATCAGATTTCCCTTGCCTATATGAGATGGAATGGTGAGTTGTTGTTCCCAGTTTCTTTGCTGGACGTGTCCTTCGACCATTTCCGTAAATTGATCAAATAAATCATGAATCTTAGTAACGTTTAAAGTCAATTTATCTATCAACTCCTTTTCTATATTTTTTATATTTCATAAAAGGAATCTATGATTACCACAAATGATAATTGTCGTATAAACTAAACTATTTAGTCAGAGAAGAGGGAAATATGACAGTAGTGTTTGAATCATGCTACTGGCTTATCAGTATATTTTTTCTCATTCAGTTTTTATGCAGACAATTAGAATGAAAATGATTATTATTATCATTCAAAAGTATACTTGAAACTTCTTAATAGTTCAATAATGATGAAAGTTAATTTCAGACAATGGATTGAGGTTAAAAAGTTAATTTATTAATATAATAACAATTAAGAGAGTAACTGGTATCAGATATTCTCTATTGAAGGTAATTTTATTCTAATAATTTATAATTACAGTTATTAAGAAAGGTTGATAGTATGAGTAAGAACTTTATTATTTTTGGAGCAAGTCAAGGACTAGGGGATGCGTTTGTAAAGGGTTTACCAATAAAGGGTGATACGGTATGGATGGTGTCACGTACACGACCAAATAGCTTAGATCTAAATGATGGAGTAATTCGTAAGTGGCTCTCCATTGATTTAGCCAGTCAACAACAAATTACTATTTTAAAAGAAACGTTACAAGGGATTGCCATCGATGTATTAATTTATAATGTTGGAGTATGGGAAAAGCGTGGTTTTGAGGATGACTATACATTTGATCAGGATGAAGTAGGGGATATTTCCAACCTAATCAACATTAATCTAACTTCCACAATTACCTATATACAAGCACTTTTACCTAACTTAAGACAGGCGAAAAATGGGAAAATAATTTTAATTGGTTCAACGGCAGGTTTAGATCATACGAATAATGCACAAGTTTCGTTTGTCACATCTAAATTTGGCTTACGGGGAATAACAAATGCGCTACGTGAACATGTAAGAAAAGATAGGATCTCCGTAACATGCATTAATCCAGGAGAGCTTGCTGCAGAAATACCATATGAAGAAGGTGCAGAAAAGGCCATTCTTTTATATGAAGGTACTCGTATTCCTGTTCAGGATATTGTGTCTATTGTCCAATGTGTGATAAATTTATCACCTGTTTCATGTGTAAAGGAAATTAATATCCCAGCTATAACGGATTCAAATGCTTGATTGTTTTCTATTGGTCAGCTAGCAGTGATTGGGTCCTCTTTTCATCTGCTTGTATAAATACAATACATAATTCCTCAAGTGAACCGAATATCATTAAAGTTTCAAATCAAGGAAGTTGCAAAAATACTGA
>Ga0213825_1001619_pt1 | contig 15172 bp, 13 predicted proteins | sample MC6MC0900MG_FD_179896 | JGI IMG/M metagenome (GOLD analysis project Ga0213825, IMG submission 179896) | Enriched soil aggregate microbial communities from Iowa State University, Ames, United States - MC6-MC0900-MG | ecosystem: Environmental > Terrestrial > Soil > Unclassified | place: USA: Iowa... | reverse complement strand
TCTTGTCCCTTTACTTAAATTATTCTAAAGCAATTAATTTTATTATATAGTCCATTCAAAATTAATCACTAGTTATTTATCTAATAATTTATAAATTTCTTCTTCCTTTTCTTCTACTTGTTTTTTCATATTAACCATAGAAGGATTTTTAATATACCATTGATAACAATTCCTTAGCCCTTCCTCCATGGACGTTTCTTCCTCAAATATTCTATGAATTTTTTTCACATCTAGTACATTGTCATAATCGAAGAATGGAAAAAAGTCTCTCTCCTTATATCCATTATTTTCATAATAAAAGTGATGCTTTATTGCCTTTTTGCCAGCAGCTTTCTCACATAGCTCTATCCATCTATTAAAGGTCACTGCCTCACTATTTCCCATATTATAAATAGATAAATTATCCTGCTTTGTCTCTAGAATTCCTGCTACTATATTACCTAAGTCCTTAGCATAAATAAATTGGATTTTAGTTTCTCCATCATTAGGAATTAGGATAGGCCTATCATTAATAATATGATGGAATATGAATCCCTCTCTAGCTGCATAATTATTTTCTCCATAGACATAAGGAGGGCGTAGTAGTATAAGCTGAACATTACTGTAGTTATACTTATCTTCTAGGAACTCTTCACACTCTATTTTATTTGTTCCATAATCACCCCAATATTTATTTTCTCCTAGCATAGCTGATTCTTTGAAAGGTATTTTATAATTTTCTACATCATACACAGCACTAGAACTAATAAAAACAAATTTCTCTAGCTGTTCATAATTTAAGACTTCATGAAGGATTTCTAACTGTTTTACATTAAGACCAGATACATCAATTACATAATTAAACTCATGTTCACTAAGGCATTTTTTCATTTCATCTAAGTTTTCTCTGTTACAAAGTATATTAGTAATCCTATTGTCTTCTGCTTTTCTGCTTCCTCTATTTAAGGTGTAAATTTCATAATCTTTCTGAGAATCTAATAAAGCTTCTACAATGGCTTTTCCTATAAAATAGGTTCCACCAAGAACTAAGATCTTTTTCATTTTATTCACCCCTATATCTATAAATTTAAAGCTTTTATAAAAAACTTTCTAAAACCCTCTCCTACCTTTTCTTCATAACTTTCTTCATCTTCAATATCCATATAATATTTTCCTGATTTCTCATCAATAGATATATGATCTAAAGGATCATTACCACTCTCATCTATTTCTCCTACTTTCATCTTAATTTCATTAAACTCAACTATCTCTACATCTAGTCCTTGTAACATTTCTTTCATGTGCTCTAACTTCGCAGGATTTGATGTACCATATAATAATTTCATTCCATCAACCTTCTTTTTATGTAAATTTTTACATTTTATTAATTACCTATATTATAATATTATTTTACAGGATTAATTTGTATAAGTATATAATTAATGTAATATCATTTTAATATAAATAAATTTTATATTAGTTAAAATCCTTACTAGACTAATAATTTTTCAAGAATGGAGTGAAGCTAAAATTGAAGAGAATATGTAATCAATGCAACTGCGAAATGGTAGCTAATTGTAGTGTCAATGTAGAGGGTGCTCTCTATGGAATTAGAATCAAAAGAAAAGGAAAAGGTCTTTTTAATAGCGTTTCTGCTGTTCCTAAAGCTGCTGTATGCCCTAATTGCGGCACTGTAATATTTTATGTTGAAGATTTTCAAGGACTTGTAAAATAAAATTTTCATATAAATATAAAGGTAGCCATTAAGGCTACCTTTATTACTAAAAAGTATATTCATTTCATTCGCTGGAGTAACTAACACTTAGCCAAATCATAGATTTGGAGTGTTAGTTACATTCTTGTAGCCTATATAGGTGGCGTAGAAATAACCTCCATAAATGGCTATTATCAGTAATGCTGTTATAGTGGCTGAAGCTCCTATATCTGCATTACCATAAAGAGATATAAAATCATTAGCTACATTAATTCCAACAATTGAGTGAATTACAGCTAAGGCTAATGGCATTACAAAATATATTAAAGTTTGAATAAATATAGTTTTATTTATCATCTTTCTTGAAGCTCCAATTCTTCTAAGGGATTTATATCTGTCAATGCTATCACTGGCTTCAGATAATTGTTGAAGAGCAAGAACCGCAGCACTAGATATTAGGAATACAATTCCTATATATATTCCTACATATAAAATTGTAGTGGTTAGTCCTTTTGTCATACTGTATAGGTCTGTTTTTGTATAACCTAGTATTATAAAATCTTTGCCTTTCCTACCTTCATCTCTACTATTTTTAAATACTTCTCCTATTTCTGATTCTCGTTTTTCTCTATCTTCACCTACAAAGTTACCATTTAATATAGTCTCATCCGGCTTAAGGTTTTCTAGAGCTTTGTCTGGAAGTATTACTGTAAAAAAATTATTAGCAACGCCTGTGCTTTCATAGGCTTCTGTAATAAGCTCTTCATTTTTTATATTGTAGCTTACCTGATTTATTTTAAGTGTCTTATTTTCCTTCATATAGTTTTTAACTAAAGGTATTAACTTACTAAAGTTAGAGTTTATTAATAATTCATCTTCTTTTAATTCTATAGAACTTTGTCCATTTAACTCCCTTAATTTATTATAATCACTTATTTTTAGTGCTGATATTTTATCATAACCATCATATAAAAATTTATATCCTTTACTATCTCCATATCCTCTTAATATATCTCCAAACTTTTCTTCTAATCTATACTCTTCTATTACAACGTATCTTTCTTTATTTGTGAAATTAAATCCATATTCTTTAAAGGCTTCCTCCACTGTTCTAGTAGAATTTTCATCAAAGTTTATAATTCTAGCTGAAGCATCAAAGGGTACTGTATCCTTAAGACTACTCTCTAAAGAATTTTTAAAGCTTAGCCCTGTAGATAATATAGAAATAGTTATAAAAAGCATTAAACATATAGCCGTTATAGATACAAAATTTGTGTTAATTTTACTACTTATCTGTCTAGCAACAAAAATATTTAGCTTTTTAAGGTATATATTTTTACTATTTTTAACTACATACAATATAAATCCTGCTAATCCATAATAAAAGAAAGCAGTACCCATAATTCCAAGTATTATTGAAATAAGGAATCTATAGTCCTTTACATTTAATCCTACTTCCATTACAAACTTATATGCAAATATAAGAGCTCCAACTCCTAGAACAAAAACTATAATTGAAACTATAGGATTTTTTATCTTTATATTTTCACTTTTCTTACTAGCATTTATCATATCTATAAGCTTATACTTTGAAATTACAAAGGTATTAAATATCATTATAAGTAAAAACATTATTCCAAAGTAAACTATAGTCTTTACAGCAGCGCCTGCTGAAAATATAAACTTATATTCACTCATCCCTACTTGAAATAGCTTAGCTGTAAAAAAAGAAAGTCCTTGTGATAAAGTTATACCAAATATTAGCCCTGCCCCTAGAGACATAAGACCTATGAAAAAAGATTCTGATACTAAAATTTTTGAGATTTTTCTTTTACTCATACCCAATGTCATATATACACCAAGCTCTTTTTTTCTTCGCTTTATCATAAAGTTATTTGCATAAATAATTAATCCACCTAAAATTGCAGATACAAATACAGATACCCATGAAATAACGGTAGTTAGTATATCTATGTAACTAGCTTCACTTTTACTTATCTCAAACATTGCCTTTTGCGATTCTATGGAGTTAAAACTATAGAATATACACACAGCGAAAGTTAAAGTTAAAAAATATATAGTATAATCTTTAAAACTCTTCTTTACATTGTTTATTGCAATCTTAGAATACATCTCCACTGTCACCTCCAAGCAATGTCACTACTTCTATAATTCTATTAAAGAACTCTTTTCTACTATCATTTCCTCTAATTAATTCATTAAAGACCTTTCCATCTTTAATAAATAAAATTCTATGAGCATAACTAGCTGTGAAGGCATCGTGAGTAACCATAAGGATAGTAGCCTCCAATTCTTCATTTAACTTTTCAAAGGAATCTAGTAATAATCTAGATGACTTAGAATCTAATGCACCAGTAGGCTCATCTGCTAAAATCAGTGATGGATTTGTAACAATAGCTCTAGCTGAAGCAACTCTTTGCTTTTGTCCACCAGACATTTCATAAGGATATTTATTTAAAATCTCACATATACCTAATTTACTTGCCACATCTTTAACTCTTACATCTATGCTTTTAGGTTTTACCTCTTGTATCGTAAGTGCCAATGCAATATTTTCATAAGCTGTTAATGTATCTAAAAGATTAAAATCCTGAAATATAAATCCAAGCTCATCTCTTCTAAACTTTTCAATATCTCTATTCTTAAGACTAGTTATATCTTTATTATTTATAATTATGTTCCCTGTAGTTACAGTATCAATGGTAGATATACAGTTTAAAAGAGTAGTTTTACCACTTCCAGAAGGCCCCATTATTCCAAGGAACTCCCCCTTTTCTACTCCAAAACTTATATTATCAATAGCTTTAGTAACATTTCCCTTTCCACCATAATACTTTTCTATATTTTCAACTTTTAAGACATTTTCCATAATTCATCCTCCTAAAATACATTTTAAGTTTTGCCTTAACTTTATGAGATTATTATATATTTTTCTAAAAGTATGTTGTATTTAATTTCATGTCATTAATCTTTCATTTTTGTAAGATAATAATGAAAGTCCAAAAGTTAATCTATAAACTTAGGAGTAGCCCCTGTTTTTCAAACTATTGAAGCCTCTAGGTAAAAGTTCAAGATAATAAAAAAACTGATTGAGATTAATTTTTATCCAATCAGCTTATTTTAACTATTATTTAAAATTCGTAAATCTTCCTAGCGGGAAATTTATATACACCTTAGTTCCATATTCTAACTTTGATTCAATATTTATCCCCAATCCAAGTCTATTGCAAAGTTTTTTACACAGATATAATCCCATTCCTGTGGATTTTCCAAATTTTCTTCCATTATCCCCAGTAAATCCTTTTTCAAAAACTCTAAGGATATCTCTTTCTGAAATTCCAACACCATTATCATCTATAATTAAAGTTACTTTATTTTCCGTAGAAGCTGAATATACCTTAATTATCCCCTTTGATTCCTTAGAATACTTTATAGCATTTCCTAAAACTTGATTCAAAATGAATTCTACCCATTTTATATCACTAAAAATTTTACATTTTATATCTCCTACCTCTAAGGATATTTTTTTATTTATAAAGTCTCTAGAATTTTTTCTTAAAATCTCCATAACAGCTTCTTCTAAATTAAATTCTTTTATAATATAATCCTTACTTACATCATTGCTCTTTGAGTAATAAAGGACTTGTTCTATAAATTCTTCCACCTTTTTCAATTCATGACCAATCTTATTTGTTACAGTACTTTCGTTATTATCTATAATAAGTCTAGCAGAGGCAATAGGTGTCTTTACTTCATGAACCCACATTTCTATGTATTCTCTATATTCCTTTTGAGTACATTCATATTTTTTTACATTCTCATGCATATTTTTATTGCATTCTTTAAGAACCTGATAAACTATTTCACCTTCTAAAAAGTCTGGTTTTTCCATGACCTCTGGAAGCAAATATTTTTTATCAAGACTATCTATGGTTCCTGTAATATTGTCTAGAAATTTCTTATGTTTAATAACTTCTAGGGTTATATATGTACTTAATGGAGCAAACCATAACATGAAAGTTAAAAATATTAATCCACTTCCTACATTTAAAAATATTAAAATAGCTACAAAAATCATAAATAGAACTCCATTAATTGTTAAAAACCCAATTCTAGATTTAAGGTAATCTTTAAGACTCATTTTTATCTATTCCTTTCCTACTATTTAAAGTAGCAATTCCTTCAAACCCCCATGAACAGAACAACTATTTAACTATTTAACTATTTATATATTTCAATAGTTCCATATTTAAATAGTTTTATATACAAAAATAGAACTAGTTCTCTATATAAATATTTATATTTTTTAAGACATTATATATCCAAGTCCTCTTCTTGTTTCTATAGCATCCTTAACTCCAATTTCATCTAATTTTTTTCTTAGTCTTGTCACATTTACTGACAAAGTATTGTCATCTACGAACAAATTAGATTTCCATAAATAATCCATCAAATCCTCTCTAGATACAATGCTTCCTTTATTCTTTATAAGGTAATAAAGAATTTTTAATTCGTTTTTAGTGATTTCTAAAGTATTATCTCCACAGTTTATGGTTCCATTAGATAGATTTAACTTTAAATCGTTATATACTAAGATTTCTTGATTTCCTTCATTCTCTTGATTTACTCTCTTTAGTACTGAATTTATCCTAGCTAAAAGTATTTGTGTATTGTAAGGCTTAGTTACAAAATCATCAGCTCCTAAATTCATACTCATCAGCTCATCCATATCACTATCTCTACTTGTAACTACAATTATAGGTACTTGTGAAGTTTTCCTCACTTCCCTACAAACATAGAATCCATCAAACACAGGTAAATTAATATCTAGGAGTATAAGATTAGGCTCTTCTTTTTCAATAATAGATATTATATTTTCAAAATCAGTAGGTGCTATGACCTCATATCCATACCTATTTAAAAATGTTGTAAGCTCTTGCCTAATAGTTTCTGTATCCTCTATTATAATAATCTTTGCCACTTTATCACCTCCCATTTTATTTTCTTCTTAAATATTTACTTTAATCCAAAGCTAAAATTTATCTACATTTAAATTAATTACAACACTCTACCAATTTCTTATTAATAACATTATAACCAAAACATAGTGTAACTAAAAGATAACTAGCCGTTATTTTGCTTTATTTTTATTCATAAGGTCTTTATATTTTTACATTTTATGGTATAATGACCTTATTTAATAGAATTTTAGGGGGTGGATTTTGATTTGAAAAAAACTTTTACAATTCTTTTTATTATAGGTTTAATTTTAATTTATTTACCTTATTATAAAAAAGATATTACCTTTGAAAAAGCTTTAGAAAAGATAAATCATAAAAATTTAAATATTCCCATATCAAAATTAAATATTAAAGATTTTATATCTGAACTACCCGATGAGGATATACTTACTGCTGAAGAACACACTCTACTTTTTTCAACACCTCAAGTAATATCTCCTACTGCTATAACCAGAAAAGAAGCTATTTATGATGTAGATCTATATTTTAAAACTTTAAAGTCTAGTTATGCTGCCTATGACTATTATGGTAGCGATGAAAAATTTTCACATGCCAAGAAATCCGTTTTAAGTTTTATTGGTGATAATGATGTAATTAATGTAGATAAACTAAAAAAAAGCTTAAAAGATAGTCTTTCTTTTATACCTGATAAACATTTTTATATAGGAAATTATAATTTAAATTTAGAAAACACCTGTAGGTATTACTCAAATTCCACTTTAGAAATTTTTAAAAATAGAATAGGCTACTATGTAGAGTATCAAGGTGTTTATTACTATATTAGATCTATAAATAAAGATGAAAATATTGAAAATTATTTAAATCTTTCTATAAATGCTTATGGAAAGCTAGTGTACAATTTAGGTATTCTAGAAAAATATTTTGGACAAGCTTCTAGTAAATTAAATATTGTTTTTTATAGAGGTGAATCAGAATATATTAAAGATATTGATCTGAAATTATCAAATACTCTTTCAGATGAGTCTACTTCACCTTTAGAATATACAACTAGAGATGATGTTCCTATAATATCTTCCAGAGAAGTTCCCTACAATATAGATATAGATGGAATGGATTTTATTAATACTGCTTCTAAAGTAAAGGATTCTCCTGTAAGTATATTAGATTTACGTGGAAATACTGGAGGCGATATATTGACTGCTTTAAACTGGATAAATGAATATTTTGGAGTTTCATCTCAGGGAAAAGGACTCTTTCTACTTCTTTATGGAAGATCTAAAGATGCTCCCTCATACTACGATTTTAATACCTTTGATAAAGACCTAAAGACCCTACAACTTGAAAAAATTGATGCTTATTATTATGAGCACATACCTAAAACTAAAAAAGAACTTAATAAAAACTTAAATACTATCTTTGTTCTTACAGACAAAAAAACCTCCTCTGCTGCTGAATTCTTTGTAGAGCATCTAAAGGATTTTGAAAATATAGTAGTAGTTGGCACAAATACTTATGGTAGCCTTGAAAGTTCTAATGTAGAGCTCGGTTACCTTCCCCATTCCCATATTGAATTTTCCTATGGAAACTGGTTAAGGCTATATGATGAAAAATTTTTTAAAGAAGGTGAAGGTATCAAACCTGATCTATGGGTAAATGGACAAGACGCTTTAGATCTAACTCTAAAACTCATTGAGAATTATAATTTAAAATAATTATTTAAGGGGTTGTCTCATTTTGAGAAAACCCCTATTAATTTTAATTAAGCTTATTTACTTCTCGTTCTATTCTTTCTAATGCTTCTTGCAGAACAGCTCTACTAGTTCCTACATTCATTCTTTGGAACTTAGCTCCAGCATGTCCAAACATACTACCATCATTTAACCATACTTTACACTTTTTAAGGAAGAAATTACTTAATTCTTCTGGCTTCATATTTAATCCTGAACAATCAAGCCATAATAAATAGGTTCCTTCTGGTCTTCTAATCTTAATTTTAGGAATTCTTTTCTCAAAGAAATCTAAAGTGAAATCTATATTTTCTGTTAAATATTCCATAAGACCTTGATACCATTCTTCCCCACTAGTATAAGCTGCTTCTTGTGCAACTGCTCCTAATGTAGTTGCTCCTTCTATACAGTCTTTTTCCATTTGAAGTACATATTGATTTCGTAACCTTTCATTTTTAATAATTATATTAGCAGTTTTAAATCCTGCAATATTAAAGGTTTTATTTGGTGCTGTACAGATTATGGAGTTATCAGCAAATTCTTCACTGATAGATGCAAATACAGTATGTATATTAGGCTTATATACTATATCTGCATGAATTTCATCTACTACCACTAACACATTATTTTTTAAACATATTTCTCCAACCTTTTTTAATTCTTCTTTAGTCCATACTCTTCCTACTGGATTGTGAGGACTACAAAGAATTATCATCTTAGTTTTTTTACTAATTATCTTTTCTAAGTTATTAAAATCCATTTCATACCTGCCATCTTTGCAGATTAACGGATTTTCTACAACCTGACACCCATTATTTTTAATAATACTATAAAAAGGATGATATACCGGTGTTTGGATTATAATTTCATCTCCTGGCTTTGTATATGCTGCTACTATAGTTTTTAGTCCTGGTACAACTCCTGGAGCAAACTTCATCCATGGCTTTTCAACTTTCCATCCAAATCTTTTGTCAAACCAATTTATAGCAGCCTTATAGCATGACGGTGGCGTAAGTGAATATCCAAAAATAGGATGTTCTAATCTCTTTCTTATAGCATCTCCTATTTCTTCTGGCACTTTAAAATCCATATCTGCTACCCATAGAGGTATAATTTCACTATCATTATATGTTCTATTTATTAAATCCCATTTTAAACAGTTGCTATCTAGCCTATCCACTTTTTCACCAAAATTATATTTCATTTTCCCTACCTCCTATAAAATCATAATAAATTAATAGCATTAATTGTTAGCCCCTAAATTTTTCTATACAATATAATTTTATCACTATTTTTATCAATGTAGTATTATAACTTCTATAGATAAACGTAAATGTATGAATATTTAGATGAATATACAGTTGATGCAGTGGTGGATGCAATACTTCAAGCTTATCATACTTATAACGTAGAAACATTGCAAATTAAAATATTGGTTAATAACACTAAAAAAATACCTTAAGAAAATAGTTTCTTGAGGTTTCCCCCATTTCTCTCTTTTATTCTTCTAGCATGTTTTTTCTAATTAATGCTATAATACTATTAATACCAAAGAAACTGGCAAGGAGAGTTTATAATGCATAGACAATATATTAATTATTCTGCAAATATGCCTATATCTATTTCTTTTAATACCATTAAAAACTATCCAATTCATTGGCATTATTGCATCGAAATTCTTTATGTTATAAAAGGCACAATCAATCTATATATAAATACTGAAAAATATGTAATAAGTGAAAATCAAATTGAAATTATAAATATAGATGAAGTTCACAGCATAGAAAGTGATGATCCTGACAATAAAGTGCTCATATTTCAGATAGATCCATACTTCTTTCAAAAATACTATAACGATATTGAGAATATGTTTTTTTATACCAATTCTTCTAGTAAAGCTTCTCAGCTTGGGGAAGAGTATGAAGACTTAAGGGTATTTCTTTGTCAAGTGCTTTGTGAAACAGTACAAAAGCAAGATAATTATGATGAAGAGATTGAAGATATCCTTGTAAAGCTTCTTTATCATCTTATAAACAACTTCAACTATTTAATTCATGAAAAACAAGAGCTTAAAGAAAATAAAGATCAACTCCAAAGATATCATAGTATATCGAAATATATTTATAATAATTATCAAAATAATATAACTCTTAAAGATATATCTAGTAACGAATATCTAAGTACTCATTATTTATCAAGAGAAATAAAATACGCTACAGGGTATTCCTTTACTGATTTTTTAAATCTTATTAGGGTTGAAGAATCTATAAAATTAATTTTAGATACAGATATGACACTATCTGAAATTTCTGAGGAGATTGGTTTTTCGCATACTAGATACTTTAATAAGCACTTTAAACTTCACTATAAACTTACACCTTTACAATTCAGGAAAAAATACAAATCTACTCCTGAGTTACTAGAAAAGTTAACTAAATATATAACTCATCCTTTAGAGGAAAGTTTAGATGACGTAATTTATTATCTGGAAGACTACGATAGGTTTAACTATGAGGATAAAATTCATCAGTTAAACATTAATATGGAAAATTATCTAGGTGAGCTTGATAAGGATTTTAATAGAGTTATAACCATTGGCGATGCTTTTGACCTTTTAATTGAAGATAATAAGGATACTCTAGAAGAACTTCAAGGCGAAATGGATTTTGAATATGGGCGAATCCTAAATTTATTTAGTACTGATATGGCCATCTTTCCTGGGTCTAAATTTCATAACTGGAATAGAGCAAAGGATGTACTAGAATTTATAGAATTCTTAGATATAATACCTATAATTGTTTTAGATATAGATAGTACCTATGAAGAGCATATGAACACCACTAATGATGAAAGCAATGAAAGTACCACTAAAAACACCTTATCTCTTAAAAACTCTATAAATATTCATGAAGATTTTGAAAATATTCTTATATCCTTTATGGAGTATTTCAGTGCTATAGAGACTCTTAATTATAAAAATTTTAGATTTCAATTTTCTTCTACTTTTCCTAGAAATTTAAGGACTTCAATTGAAGAAATATTGATTGAAAATAAATTAGAATTTGAAGAAGACACTTTTATTATAAATAATGAAGTAAATAATATTTATGATACAGCCTACATGATTCCATTTATTCTCGATAATGTAGTTAATCACCAAGGAGATTTAAGCTTTATAAGAGCCTTTGATGTCCTTGATAAGCAAGTAAATATAACTAATGAACTTTTCTTTGGTTATCCTGGTCTTATAAATGATAAGGGCATAAAAAAACCTGCCTTTTATGCCTATTCTCTTTTGAATAAATTAGGTAATACCTTAGTAGCAAAAGGGGATGGGTATGTAGTTACTAAAACCGACAATCAATATGAAATTTTACTTTATACTTACCATGATAAAATTAATGATCTAATATCCATGGCAAGTTTTTCAAAGCTTAGAGGTATAAAAAATGCTACTTCTAAAAAGTTATCCCTAAATATAACTAACATTCATTCAGATATTAATGTAACTACCTATGAAATAAATGAAAAAATCGGATCATCCTATAATTACTGGATTGATATGGGGAGACCAACTAGACTTAATAAAGATGAAAATGGAATTCTTCATAAGGCTTCTTATCCTAATATTAGATTTAAATACTTTAAGAAAAGTACAGTTATAAATATTTTAGCTACCCTAAAAACCTATGGAGCGACATTAATTATAATTAATGAAGTTCAGAAGCCTCTTAAGATTAATTAATTTTACCTCAATTTATATGAATATATATAAATATTCTATCAGAGTTTATTATATTACGTATAAAACATATTGATTTTAAGTACAAAAGCATCCTTATTAAGGTGCTTTTGTGCTTTTTCCTATTTTTATCCAACAATCATTTGGGCAGAATAGTACTTTTTGATGGACACTTAAGTGAATGTTTATTTAATTGTTTTCAACTATAATGTTAATATAAGATAAAATATTTCAATAATGAATTAACAACACTTACTACTTTCATAAAGACTGTTATTACAAATAATTAGATTTCTAAAGACCATAAGCTGAGTTATTTCATAAAATAATTTATTATTTAAATTATACAAACTAATGAATATATTTTATAAACACTCTTGAGATTAATTAAATCTTAAGGAGATTAAAATTAACTAAACATGAAGATAAAGTGTATTTTTCTATAAAAATAAAGGAAACTTTTCGTAAAATAAACTCAAGAGAAATATGCAGAATTTTCAAATAAATGAGGTGAAACTAATGGGAATTAACCCTAAAGTATTTTCGGATGGAAGGACATACAGAGTATTATTTAAGTTTGCTATACCTGCAATATTTTCTTTGCTTGTAGCAGAACTTTATAACATGGTAGACACAGTTTTTGTTGGTAGGTATATAGGCCCTAATGCTATTGGTGCCTTAACAATTGCATTTCCAATTCAACGTTTTCTTATAGCAATCGCTTTCTTATTTGGTGTAGGAGCTTCAACCTACGTTTCTAGATATTCCGGTGAAAAACAACCTGATAAGGTTAAATCTACAATAATTAATTCAGTATCTGTTACTATAGTATCTTTAACAATAATTCCTCTACTTTTATTCTTATTTAGAGGTGGTTTGTTATATAAACTTGGTGCTAGTGAAGCTACCTTTGGATTAACTAATGATTATATATCTATAATTTTTATAGGGGCAATTTTTCAAGGATTAACTATAGTTTGCTCTCAAATAATGACAGCTCTAGGCAATTCTAAAATAGGTCTTTATGCTAACAGTATCGGTGCACTTCTAAATATTGTAGTTGACTACATATTAGTAGCTCATTTAAATATAGGTATAGCCGGTGCAGCTATTGCTACTGTAGCTTCTCAATTTGTAGGCTTAATTTTTGTTCTATACAAGTTTAAAGATGTAATTAAACACTTTAAAATTAAATTTTCATTAAATAACATTTTACCAAATGTAGATATTTCATTAATTAAAGGGTTAATTGCTGTGGGATTTTCAACCTTTGTTATTGAAATATCCGATGCAATAGTCTCTGTGGTTTTAAATAACTTATTAATTTCTAGAGGTGGTAATGAAGCTATAATAATAGTAGGTGTTATTACTAAAATATCTATGTTTATGTTTATTGCAATAATTGGTATAAGTTCTGCTATGCAGCCAATTGTAGCCTTTAACTTTGGTGCAAGAAATTTTGATAGAGTTAAAAATACAGTTAAAGCATCTATAAAAACTGTAACGATAATATCTTTAGCATTTGGGGTATTTCTTATGTATTTTGCTCCACAAATGATAGGATTGTTTTTAACTGACGCAAAGTTATTGCCTGAGGCTGTTAAGGCACTTAGAATATGTATATCCCTACTTCCATTGGTGGGCTTATATTATGTAGGTATATACTACTATCAAGCTATTGGTGAGGCTAAAAAAGGATTTAGATTATCTCTATTTAGACAGTTAATAGTATTTATTCCTTTAGCTATAGTGTTTGTAAACATTTTTGGTACTATAGGTGCATGGATTGCATATCCTGCCTCAGATTTAATTTCTGCAGTTGCATCTTTTTATCTACTAAATAGCACTTGGAGAAAAGACCAAAAAGAAGAAACTACTAAAACCGTAACAGCTTAATAAAAAAATTTACTCCTTAGAAAATTATATTCTAAGGAGTTTTTATATAATATTTATAAGTCAGGCACTAGGATGTAAATTCTAGTGCCTTTTTCAATTTAAAGTTACTTTACCGTATTTTTAAATTGTAAGTTACAATCATTTACATAATTGCTAATAATATCAACATCTATACGTTGTCCAGAGCATAACGGTTCTTTAATAGCTAATTGAAAATAAACTGTGTCTGTTCCATGAGATTCACATCCTGTATATTTTGCAATTTTAAAATCTTCTGCCATAGGAACTTTAACCCATTTACAATGCCAAACCCAAACCCACTTATATAATACTACAGATACTATATATTCTTTATTCCTGCAAAGATTATTAACTTTAATAGAAAACTTAACTATTCTACCTTTAGTTGTAGCATCGATTACAGCTACTTGTCCAAAATCTTGTGGACATTTACAAGGTATGAGAGTTGATCCTATTCCACCTTTTGGATGTACTTCTAAATCTTTGCCCTTCTCTGGCATTGAATTCATATATTCTGGTATTAGATTAGAATTTTTATCTATCATATATCTTAATGCTCTTTTTACTGTACTCATACACTACACCTCATACACTAATATATTTTGTTTTAATTTCAGTACTTCCTTTATTAATATATATCTAATATCATCTGTACCTAAATAATGATTTTTTATCATTAAATTTATTCTGTCACTACAGTATATGTATTTAAAATTTCATTGTTACTCTATCTTAATATAAATAACATTTCTAATCATATAAAATAAAAAACTGTCTCAAAATAAATATCTAAACCTTAAGTTAAAGCTTAGATATTTATTTTGAGACAGTCTATTTCTTATATGCACTACATCTTTTCTATTTGGTCTTTTTATTACCAACTTAATATACTATTTATTGGTACCATTAGTAGCAGAATATACACCTCTATTTAAAGCATCATGTATAGCTGATGTTACCCTTCCTACTTCAACTTTTTGATCCATATCCTTGACTATAGAAGAAGGATTATATAAATCATTAAGGCTTTGTCTTATATCTTTATCCTTTAAATAGTTTATCAAAGCTTCATACTGATTTTTTATATTTT